>Ga0206807_1013_pt1 | contig 45356 bp, 34 predicted proteins | sample Alteio_BWOrgCont_57_FD_152915 | JGI IMG/M metagenome (GOLD analysis project Ga0206807, IMG submission 152915) | Enriched cells from forest soil in Barre Woods Harvard Forest LTER site, Petersham, Massachusetts, United States -... | ecosystem: Environmental > Terrestrial > Soil > Temperate forest >...
AGCAGCAACACTCTGGTATCACGATCACGCAGTCGGCATTACGCGTCTGAATGTATATGCCGGGATGTCTGGCTTTTATCTTCTCCGCGATAAACAGGAGCTGGCGATGAACCTGCCTTCCGGCGCTTATGAGGTCTCACTTGTAGTCCAGGACCGCACACTTGATGCCCAGGGACAGCTTGTCTATTCGCCAACGAACGAGGCCGGACAGAAACAGTCGCCCGGCACATGGGGGTCGGAGCTTTTTTGTGAATTGCCGGTAGTGAATGGCGCTATTTATCCCTATCTGGATGTAGAGCCCAAACTCTATCGCTTCCGCGTTCTAAATGCTTCGAATTCGCGGTTCTTCAATCTTTACTTCAATCTGGCAAAGCGGCCAACGGATGTCCCATCGCTGGTTACGATGCGTCAGATCGGTACGGACGGCGGTCTGCTTGAAAAGCCAGTTGCCCTGAACAAGCTGTTGCTTGCACCCGCAGAGCGCGCCGATTTGATTGTCGACTTCTCCGGCCTGATAGGTAAGACGATTACTTTATCCAATGATGCTGCCTCTCCTTATCCGGGATGGACGATGTTTCATGCAATGTATCCGCCCTTGAATGAGGTCATGCAATTTCGGGTCGTGCTTCCGGATTCCAGTAAAGATAAGAAATTCAGCATGTCGTCAGTCATTTCACTGTCGCGCCTGGATCCGGGTCAGTCAACAGTTATGCGCGATTTTGTCTTATCGGAGCAAACGGATGCCCAGGGAAATTCGAAGGGCGTGCGCATCAACAACAAGGGATATGACGATCCGATCGCCGAATTTCCAAAGCTAGGCTCCATTGAGAAGTGGCGATTTATCAACACGACGGATGATGCGCATCCCATGCACCTGCACCTAGTGCAGTTTCAGATACTGGAGCGGCAGGGGTTTGACACAGGCGCGTTTACACAAGGCAGGCTCCAGCTTGTAGGGAAGCCTCGGCCGCCCGCGCCAAATGAAGCGGGGTGGAAGGACACAGCAGTTGTGGTTCCCGGCGATGTGCTCACGATCCTTATCAAGTTTGAAGGCTTTGCCGGTCGATACGTGTATCACTGCCACATGCTCGAGCACGAGGACAATGACATGATGCGGCCCTATGAGGTAATCGCGTGAAAAACGACTGACTCCACTCTTTCAGAAAGGTCTCGGCGATCTACCTATCCCCGAGACCTTTCATTTAAGCTCCTACGGTGCGTAACTGGATGGCGTACACGGATCATAGCCAAGCGATGAGGCAGAAACCGGCGTAGGAGGAGTAGGCGGTGTCGACCACGGTATTTTTGTGAAGTCGAAGAAATCCAGAAGATTCGGCTGCGCGGCATCGCGCGCAGTGAGATGCGCTGACGACCCGATGAAGCGATTCTCGACGAATTTCAAAATCGCGGTGTGATCCATCGGAATGTGCGAAACATAATGCTTTCGCGTGAATGGCGAGATAATCATATTCGGCACGCGGAATCCGAGCTGCGCGGCAAAACCCTGCACAGCGGGCGCATCTGTCGAAACCGCTCCGGGATCGGAAGCCATCAAATCACAATGCAACGTCGGTGTTCCTCCAGTAGGAACACACGGGTTATAGCTATCGGGATTCACTGCAATTGCAGATATGTCCGGAATGCTAGCGACCGAAGCGCCTCCCACCGTTGGATCAGTGTAATCATTTGAGTGACCGGGCACTGGCGGCACATGGTCATATGGACCACCACCCTCATCATAGGCCAGGAAGAAAACGGAGTCCTTCCACGCAGAACTGGCTGTCAGCGAATTCACCACATTTGCCACCTCCTGCTGTCCGAACAGGATCGACTGCCCTGAACCCGGGTGTTCGTCGTTCTGGCCATAGCCTGCTTCTATAAAGGAGAAGCTGGGCAGCGTGCCATTTTGCAGGTCCGTGTAGTAGGTAGATAACGGGGCAATATGATCCGGATCAATACAAAAAGAGTTCGACGCGTCCCCAACTACGCTTGAAGGTTGCGTTGGAGCAATGCAAGCTGCTCCTGACGAATTTTCGTACAGGTACTGATATGAGTAGCTGAGATAGGTAAAATCCGTTGCAGGAAATGCAGCTGAAGCGCTGCCCTGGCAGTCGTCCTCTTCCAGACATGCGCCCTGCGTGACTGTGTAATAGATTTTCCATGAGACCTTCGCCTGGTCGAGTTCTTCAAAGATATCTGGAATATCGAGCTGTGAGAGGTGATCATCATTGCCCGGATCAAAAACCAACCCCTGTGTCGTTCCCCCCGTGAAGGTCGCAATGCGATTCGGAATACTCTTGCTCGATAGCGGCGAGAACCAACGATCGGAGACCGCGAACTGCGAAGCCATGTAGTAGTAGTAGTTCAGGAAATCCTGGTCGTAATAACCCATCGAATGCTGACCAGTGAAGTCAGTAAATGATCCCGCACAGGAGCTCCCGCCAGAACTCTGACAATTTTTCGCATAGTTCTCGGCCGTATGGACAAAGCCATCCTGATTGATGGGCCTGGTTGTGCTGAAGTCGTACCGGCTCACATCGCCATAACTCTCCAGCCATGAGGATGTTTCGTCGTCAACGCAACTGCTAGTGAATTTGAAGAGTGCATACTTCGTCCCTTCATCGCTTTCATTGCTGATTGTCGTCAGCTTGTCATCAATACCGTCGACAGCATAGGTCACTCCGTCGTCACCGACATTCCAGCTATTCGCTTTTCGATAAGGGTTAAGCATGCCGAAATAATTATCGAAGGTGTGGTTCTCCTGCAGCATTAAGATCACATGGTTGACCGCGTTCACGCTGCCCGGTGGTGTTACCGTCACAGTTGCGGCCGCATTAGTAGTGCCGCCAGCACCAGTTGCCGTTGCCGTATAGGTCGTAGTCGCCGTGGGAGAAACACTCTGCGTGCCGCCACTCGGAGACAGCGTGTAGCTGCTGCCGTCCGATCCGCTTACTGTCGCCTGGGTGGCATTGCTTGCAACCACTGTCAGCATCGACGAATTACCTGAGATGATCGAGGCAGGATTCGCTGAAATGGAGATGGTCGGTGCTGTCGGTGGAACAACGGTGATGGTTACCGTCGCATTAGCGGTGCCACCGGCACCAGTCGCCGTTGCCGTATAGGTCGTAGTCGCCGTGGGAGAAACACTCTGCGTGCCGCCACTCGGAGACAGCGTGTAGCTGCTGCCGTCCGATCCGCTTACTGCGACTTGTGTTGCGTTGCTGGCAATCACGAGCAGCGTGGTCGACTGTCCCGATGAGATCGACGACTGCTTCGCGGTGATGTTAACTGTAGGCACCGGGAGTGGAACAACTGTAACTGTTGCCTGTGCCGATGTTGTACCGCCTGAACCGGTTGCCGTGGCTGTATAGGTCGTAGTTGCGGCTGGTGTCACCGTCAACGTTCCACCCACGGGCTGTACGGTGTAACTGCTACCGTCTGATCCTGTCACCGCGACCTGCGAAGCATTCTGAACAGTGACGATCAACGCAGATGACGCTCCCTTTTGAATTGAAGACGGGCTGGCCGTGATGCTAACGGTTGGAGCAGCCGGAGGTGTTGGAGGGACGACTGTAACAGTGGCTTTTGAAGATGCTGTACCGCCAGGCCCTGTTGCCGTGGCCGTATAGGTTGTGGTCGCTGTCGGAGATACAGTTTGCATTCCACCAGCCGGCTGCAGAGTATAAGTGCTGCCATCGGTTCCGGTCAATGTCACCTGTGTGGCATTAGCTGCGGTGACCGTAAGAGTTGAAGACGCTCCCGCTGCAATTGAGGCTGGACCGGCGGTAATACTTACGGTCGGCGGCGCAGATGCCGACATCGTAACCGTAGCTGTTGCAGATGCTGTTCCGCCCGATCCTGTGGCTGTCGCTGTATAGGTAGTGGAGGCGGCGGGAGTCACCATCTGCGTTCCCCCTGCCGGTTGCAGAGTATAGTTGCTGCCGTCCGATCCGGTCACTGTTACAGAAGAAGCATTGGTTGCTGCCACCGTCAGCGTTGAAGAACCTCCCGAAGCAACAGAAGTTGGATTCGCCGCAATCGTGACCGTCGGCGTCGGCTCTGGACTGGTACCGTCTCCTTTCGAAGTACCGCATCCAGAAAGCAATAGAAAACCCGGCAATAAAAACAAACATATTACTGCAAGAAAGACACGTAACACTAAGGTGGCAACACGACGGGACTGCATGGCCATTCTCCTTAAATCAACCATCGGTTTCGTGCAGGTGCAAGATGCATGCAAGCAATCCGCACCGAGAAATAGGTCGGCTGAGAGCAGAGCTGTCTATCCGGCTCTTTCGAATTCCGGATCCCCGCCATATCTGTCCTCGCTCATCAACTGAGAACCAGCTGTATTCAGCTCGGTAGTAGTTGGTTCGCCATCCGTTTCGTTTGGCAGCAAATCTACGTCGAATGTCCAGCCCCGTTGAAATCTGCTGACGTGGGAATAATCCCGGCGCAACCACCACGAACGTTTACTGCGAATAGTGCGCTTAAGATGTTTGAGCTCAAACCAGCGCAGATAGTTACGAACCACCGCAGCCATGGTCATCTGGACTCCTGCCTGGTAGTTGTGCTCCGACATCTGGCGCTGAAGTTCGGGAGACTCGAGGAGCGTCACCAGTTTGTCCGCAAGATCCGTGGCATCGCCCTTGTCATAAAAACTGATTGCCATGTCGTCGTCAGCCGCCATGCAGCGAAAATCAGAAATATCCGCGCAGACTATGGGCAAACCAAATTCGCATGCCTGGTGTGCCGGCCCGCTTGAACCAGTTGACGAGTCATAAGGCATCACCAGAACAGAGCTGGTGCGAAAGAGTTCCGGAACACTTTTCTGAGGAATATAGCCACGAAACTCAATAGGCGATCCCGCCGGTTGCGCTGCGCGTACGGATTCCCAATAGCCAGGGGCAGCTGGATTATTACCCCCCGCTACGATGAGGCGTGCGTTTGGGATTCTTTGCAGAACGGAAGGAAACGCCTCCATTAATATTTCCAACCGCTTATAAGTTCCCCAATGGCCAAACGCGAGGATGCGAAGTTCTGGATTGCCGCGCTGGGTAAAATCCGGCGCACTTGGAATGGCAGAAAAAGTCCCGTGCGTGCCCACGAGAACATTGCGCGCCGAGTATTTTTCCATCAGAGTTCGTCGATATGCGGATAGCAACACAGACACCGAATGCGCTTTGAGTAGAGCTCTCGTAGCCATCCCCGTGCCCATGCGATAAATCGCTTCGTGGCGAACCTTCGCGCTGGCAAAATCAACATGCTCGATGATGTGGTGCAAAGTGATGTGAGTATAGAAGCCTGCTGCTCGGGTCAGCGCTGGAGCAGAGAGGCCTGCAAACGCAGCAAATGGATTGGCCGCTTCGCCAAAGCTCGAGAAGACAAGGTTGAACCATACGACATCTGGATTCAAGCGTCGAATCGTGTTCAACAGTCGCATGGGAGTAGTAAGACTTCCAAATTTCCAGCAGCGAACGACCTGAAAGCCCGGCAGTTCCTGCCGCTGCTTTCCTAGTGAATTTCCATGTGCATCGGTTGCGAATTCATAGTTATCGAGTTCGTCGGCAAGGACAATTACTTCCAGATGGTCATAGCGCTGTAGCTCACGCGCAATATGATAGGAATATTCGGTCAGCTGTCTTATGCTGGGGGGAAACGCAGCAACTAAGCAGATCTTCATTATTGGGCCCTTAAAATAAAGTGATACTTACGTAAGGTCGAACTTGCTGGCTCGGACCACTTGTAAAGTTGAGAAAATTTTCTGTTTGTACGCCAGCAGAAATACGGATGGGATACTTCAGCTGCACCTCTCCTGTCTCGTCGTTAAAAGTGCGCCCGAATGGCCTGGTGTATGACAGCGCAAAAGAATTCTGCAGCATGTCGTAGACATGGAAACCCCGCGTGTTCTCATAGGAACTTGAAAACTGCAAGCCCCAGTAACGCGACGGAGACCAATCCACCGTACCCGCCGGTCGTAGTGCCTGCGAAATTGCTGAATGAATAGGAGAAAATGGAACGATCCTCCATGAACGCAAGTCCTCGGCAATTGCCTCAACGTTCAAGCGTGTCGCAAACCTGCGCGAGAGGCCAATGTAAGACGATGTGTAATAGTTTTCGCTGTTTCCCTGCTGTTGCGATACAAAGCGTTGATGATTCAGACCCCAGCCGGTCACGAGTGCAGTGCGTCCCCAAGGCTCGCCAACTCTAAAGTCGACGGCGCCGGCATTCGCATGCTCGTCAATAGGGCTTTCAGTGAAGGGGCCGCCTTCGTGGATGTAATATCCGTTGACCGCCACTGCGTTAAAGAATGATCCCGTGGAAACGTAAGCAAACTCGCGGAACAGATTCTGGTTCATCTGCACAGGCGAAAGCGAATCTCGACGGATGGTTCCCTGGATGCCGGTGTTGAAAGTCACTGCCGTGTCACCCACTCGAATTGTCGGAGCCATACCAAAGTTCGCTGTGAAATCAGTCGTATTGCGATCGACAACGGAATTCGTCGCCGGCACCGAAATATTTCCCCGAGCATTGCGCAGCTGAACAACCCCACCCGTGACAGGCAAATTGCCGAAGTGCAAATGATAGGCAGTTGTCCAGTCCGTTTCTATGGAGGAACGCGGCGGCGGCAGCGCGGCGTTATCAGAGGCAGGTACGGGGCCGTTGGGACTGTCGAGCTTTGAGTCGAGAACATATACTGTGCTGTCTTCAAAGACCGGATGTACGAGAAGATTCGATAAAACACTCAGATTCGGATTAATTCTCAGCCCTTCGTTAGCGCCCGCCTGCAACAGATCCTGTTCGGCAGTCTGATCTTCACCGGCCGCACTGACCGCGACGGCAAAAGCAGAAAGCGCCTGCGTGCTGTTGTGTTGTTGTTGATATACGGCCGCTTCGGCTAATAGGTATTGATAATCCGCTTCGCTTCTGTCGGTTTGTTGCACAGCTGCCAGTTCGGCAGCGGCTCGTGTCGTTTCACCCAAGGCAAGATAATTATTCGCCATTCCTACCCGCACTCGGATATCCGACACGCCAGCGGATTTCGCGCGTTGCAAATAGCTTTGCGAAAGCTGGTATTCGTGCATTTGCTGAAAGATGTCGGCGGCTTCCGCATATTGATCACCGGTTGGCGGTTTGGTGTCACCCGCCGCGGCTTCCATCTGCGCTAGCGCGATCTGCCGCTGAGCATCCTGAGTATGATCCTGCTGCACCATCAGATGAGCTATCGCGAGACGAACACCTACACGATTGCTATCGGGCTCAGCCAGCGCTTTGCTGAAACGCTCCATTGCTCCACGCTGATCACCCAGAGTGCTCAGCGCTTGACCGGTGGAGATATAAATGTCGCTGATACGATTCTGCGACGCAACTTTGTCGGTTGAAACCGGAGCCTTCTCAGCACATTGCTCTGCCAGCTGAACATTCCGCAACGTCTGCTCGCGATCTTGCAATTCCGCGTAGGATCGGGCCTGCAGGGCATAGATCGAAGCATTGTCTGGCAGAAGGGGTTGAGCCTTCTGCAACTGCTCAATTGCCTCATGGTAATGCTGCTGCGAGAAATATATGTTGCCGAGACCCAGGTAAAGCGATCCATCCTTGGGATCGAATTTCAACGCAGCCTCATATTCCTCGGCCGACTTCGACAATTGCCCCTCTTGTCCAAAGGCGGTAGCGCGAATAACGTGAAGCAGTTTCGAATCGCCAAACTCATCTTCCGCGAGTTGCGTCTGACGAATGGCAGATTGTGGACGATTAAGGTTAAGCTCTGCTACTGCGTAGCCTAGATGAGCCTCTCCGTTCTTAGGTTCGCGTTTGAGAGCCTGCTCGAAATCAACGGCAGCTTTTTCAGGCTGGCGCAGATCGTTTCGGACGAAGCCTCGATTGACATATGCCGTGACTATATTAGGATCGCGCTCCAACGCTTCGCTGAATTCCTGTTCTGCCTCTTCAAATTGGCCGTTATGCTTGTACACATACCCGGCCAGCAAAGGAATATCAGGTTCCTTGGGGAAGACATCTTTGTATTCCGTCGTGAGCGATAGTAATTCGCTATACTCTTCCAGTCGCAGAAGATCGTAGCCGAGATAGACCACGACCTCTCTATCGCGAGGCAAGGATTTAATTGCTTTATGCCCTAAATCAGCAGATCTCTTTGCATCTCCCGTAAAGTTGAAGTACCTCTCTTCTTCACTCAATACTTGAGGAACCGATTCCATCTTTTCCGTTACGCGGTGTTGCCAGTTACCCGCCAAAGATAAGTCGTGCGATTCAATCGCAGCATTCATACCGCCAGCAACGATCAGAGCATTTTGCGGAGCAGTCGCATATCCCTTGGAGTAAGCCGCTTGGGCCTTTTTGTACTCACCGCGCGCTGTATACAGATCGCCGAGAGCAAGCCATGGAATATATAAAGACGGATACCGGCGCCCAAGCAGCTCAAAGTACTTCTCGGCGTCATTGTCATTGCCTGCTGCGCGCGACGCGTAGCCGGCAGATGTGAGAGCGAAGCGATTTCGTGGATCGACGGCGAGGATTTTCTTGTATACGACGATCGCATCTTCAGCGCGCCCCATCTTCATCAGCAGATCGCCATCCAGCTGGAGACCGTTGAGATCTTCAGGATTCAACGCGAGGCACTCCTTCATGTCATTTAGAGCGCTCTCGACCTCACCGGCATTCATCTTGATCAGAGCGCGTAAGCGTAGAAATGCCGCGCGGTCAGATCCTTGCTCATCAAGCCCACTGATCGCAGAATGAGCAATCTTTAACTGCTCGTGCGCAGCATCGGGCTCATCTTCCGCCTGATACAGAGCCACCAGGTTCATGCGAAGCTGAATTGGATAAAGCGGTCCTTCAACGGGTGAAGCGGGCACGTGTGCTACTGCTGCTGTGTATTCCTGAATGGCCTCCTCGTTGCGATTTTGCACTTGTGCAATCTCGCCGCGAATCGCATGCAGTCGATAATTGCTGGAATCAAGCTTGGAGGCACGATCTAGAAAAGGCTGGGCACGATCGATGGAATCCGCTGCCACCTGCGCCTGCGCAGCAGAGAGTTGCAGGTTTATATCACGCGGCAGCGCGTCTGCTGCCAGCGCATACGTTCGAGCGGATTCGTCCAATTTGCCGTCGAGTTGATAGGTATAGGCGAGTTCAGCGACTATATCCGGCTTGGGATTGCGGATGCTCTTCAGTTCGTTGATGGCCTGAGGATAATGGTTGGTTTCTCGGTAAAACGCAGCGAGAGAGCGCTCGACGTCCGGATTGTTAGGAGCACGGCTTCTTGCAAGTTCCAGATAATGGTTGGCCTGATCCATCTGATTCAGGCGCTCGTAACACACTGCCAGCAATAACTCAGATCTCGCAGCAGGCTCGAGCCGCTCCGCTTTCGTCAGCCACTCGACTGCGTTGGTATATTCTCCAGATCTGACATAGAGATCGCCCAAAATGAAAAGATCGTCTTTGCGTTGCGGATCGAGGCTAATCACCTGCTTGAGTAAGCGCTCTGCCTCGTCTTTCCGCCCCGAGATGCTGTAAGTCTGTGCAAGGCCGGACAACCCGTTAACGGAGGATGGAGCCAGTTGAAGGCCGCGCTTGTATGCCTCGATTGATTGGCCGTATTTGCCGTTAAGACGCGCTGCATAACCCAACAGAAACCACATCTGCGGATCATTCGGGGCAGCCTGCGCTGCTCTCTGCGCGTAATCGAGTGCGCGTGCGTGATCTCCCTGCTGCAATGCAAGTTGCGCTGCACGCTCCAGACGAGCGTTTTCAATATTGGATCCCCAGCCGAGCTGCTGCCCTTGCGATTGCGCTTGACCTTTCGGAGTATCAGCTTCACCTTGACCGGCAGGATTCACCTGGTAGGTTTGAGAAAACGCAGCGCAGACATAAAGAGCAAGAAGACTTGCAAGAGTCACTTTTAACTGTAGCGATCTAACCATTCAAAGAGGCCACCAAATCACGCTTTAAGATTCAATCAAAGCTCACAATGTTGGCTGACCCACGCAAGAGAAGATTTGATGGCGTGCAGATACTGATTTCAGAGTTGCGGAGCAACCGAAATGGGGGTTTCTCTAATCGAAGCAGAAGCGAGAGGGGTACCTTGCACAGAACTGGATCTGTTCCGACGTCTTCACGACCAATACCCATGAGTCTGATTCTCTTGGCTGCGGTCGTTATTCATCTGCCCTTACTGCTCATGCAGCTTCCCTTAAAGTCTTACGACACAAATTTCCACATTTTCTTTGCGTCCCACTACGTCCATCACTGGTTCGATCCATGGAATCCAAAGTGGTTTGCCGGCTTTTCTCAGACCACCTACCCGCCGCTGCCTCAGCAGTGGGTTGCACTTCTTTCCTGGGTTCTCGGACTGAACATGGCATACATGGCTGTGCAGCTCGCATCCATCTTGTTGCTGGCTGTTGGCGTGTATCGCTTCTCGCGGCTGTGGGTTAGTCCGCGTGCAGCATCGTACGCGGCATTGGCAAGTGTGTTGCTCGGTTCAGAAAGCTTTCTGGTTTATTCAGCAGGGCAGTTGGGCACTACGGCGGCTGCGCCGATTTATCTTAACGCCTTGCCCTACCTCTATGACTGGCTTCGCTACGGCAAAGGACGTTCTTTGCTGAAAGCCGTCGTGCTCTTTACAGCAGCAGCAGCGGCACACCATGTAACGCTCATCTTTGGTTCACTCTTATTTGCGCTGCCGGTTCTTGCGCTTGTATTGCTCGACCGCAAAAGCAATGAAGACGGCTCAACGCCATCCGTGGTGTTCCGCGCAGTTTCGGTTGCTGTGATAACTGGCGTTGCGATTGCCGCCGTGTTGCTTCCCTTCTGGATCGGATTGATCAAATATCCCGTCACGCAAATGCCGATCCCGCACCCTAGCCGCGCGAATTACATTCTCAACCCTGAGTGGGGATTGAACTATTTCATCGTCCCCTATGGGGCATTACTGTTGGCGCTTCCCTTTATCATCTGGCGCGGGGCGCGGTTCGTTCGTTTGCGTCCGCTGATGCTTGGGTTCTGGGTCACTTTTCTCATTGGTCTTGGAGGCACCACGCCCGTAGGTCGTTTGCTTTTAGGTCGTGCGTTTGAAGTTTTGACATTCGAACGCTTCAGTTACTGGGCAACATTGCTCGCTCTCCCGATTCTCGGATCGCTTGTAGTAGATCTCATCGATCACTACCGAGTGTGGGCGTTGGTTCCGTTAGCAATTCTAGGAGCTTTCACCTGTGCCCTTGCAGTCGCCTGGTCCACATTTCGCCCTGCCGATGCGGCCAACTTCAATGTAGAGCCGATCGCCGAATGGTTAAATCGTGATGGTCATGACAGCTATCGCTACGTCACTCTGGGATTCGGTAACAAGCTCTCCCGGCTTGCGATTTTGACCGATGCCACGAGTGTTGATGGAGAATCCAACTCTTCACGCATGCTGCCGGAATTGACCAGCTACGGCGGTGCGGCACTTACCAGCGCAAAATATTTCGGAAAACCAGGGCTCGATTCGCTGCAAGCGATGCTGGGTCACGCCGATCGCTATGGATTGAAATGGGTCATCGTGCGCGATTCCTATTATGCTCCACTGCTTGCATTCGCCGGCTGGAGGAAGGTCGATCAGCTCAGCGATAGTACCATCACCATCTGGGGTAAGGATGGAGTGCCACCGGCAACTCCCATGAATGCGCCTCAAATGCCCCCGCACTGGCAGGGCGTTATGTGGGGCACGCTTCCGTTCGGCAGCAGCGTGCTAGCCATTCTCGTGTTGCTGATTCCAGAAAAACGGCGACTGGGAGCTGAAGAAGAAGACACTGTGACAACTACGCAGGTCCACGATCTAGCGTCAAGGAGATTGGCGTCGTGAACAAGGGAGGATTGCTTGCAATTTCTGTCGGAGTTGCGACAGCAGCACTGGTAACAATTGGTACTCTATGGCCCGTTGCTTCGGCCGCAGCCTATGCAGGCGGAGGCGAGGTGTTTCGCCCATCTTCAACGCCTCAAGCCGCAGCGGAGAATTTAGGGACACAAATTCATATTCAAAATTGGGAAGGCGCATATAACAATCTTGCCAATAAAGCTGAGTTCACGGAGCCCGAGTTCCTTCGCGATCTGAAAGGGTATGCACTGAGTCTGCGCACATATGCCACGCTCGACAGTTTTGAAGTGCGGCCGCTGCACCAATCGGCGGATGATGCAGAAGTAGTGATGAAGATGCGTTGGTCATCCGTCGTTGGTTCATTCGAAGATACACGCAATCTGCACCTCACGAAGATCGGTGATCGCTGGGCAGTGAATTGGCCCCTCGTCAAAGAAGAGAACGCGCCGCCACAAGTGATTCCAGTGAACTACCTGAGATGGGACGTTATCTATCGCGGCCCTGGGGATGACTGGGGCGCTCAGGGCGTAGAGGCCCCTCATGTTCGGATCGTCGACATGCATCCAGTGAGCCGCGCAGAGGGCGTCATGATCATGGGTGAACTTCTGAATGAAGACGTGGTGCCTGCGTTTGTTTCCGTTCGCGCCACACTGCTTGGCAAGAATGGATCACCCTTGGCCAGAGAAGACAGCTTCGATTTGATCTCGCATACACTTTTACCTAAGCAGGTTACTCCTTTCGTAGTGCGCTTTCCCGGCATGGACCTTTCACAGGTTGGCAGTATCCACATGGACCCAATGTCAGTGCTGGTCGCAGCCTCTGCAGACCCTGTGGTTGAGGTACAGAACCAGCAATATAACCCTGGCCCTGTCGCGTCCCTAAGTGGTCAACTTTCCAACCAGAGCGGGCAGACGGTTAACGTAGCGCACGTTCTCTCTACGTTCTATGACAAGAACGGACAGGTCGTCTGGGTCGGGAGTAAATATATCGACCGTGCGCTCCAACCACAGATACCGGTTGATTTTCGTATTCCTGTTCCTGAAGACCTGGCCAGGAAGATCAGCAATCAGCGAACGATCGTCTCGACCTTCAGTTCTGGGAGTTCGCTGTGAGGAACATCCAGAAACTATGTGTGTCCGCAATATTCACGATGGGAGCGTCTGCCGCATTTTCTCAGAGTGGCCAGATGAGCATGCCTCACAGCATCACCGCCGGTGCTTCTTTCTCAATTCCGACTTCCGGCACAGGCACAGGAGTTTTGTACATTACAGGGCCCGGACAGGCACTCCGGCGCGATGTGCAACTGGGTCAGCCAGTAGCTTTCACACAAGGCGACCTCTACTGCGCAGGTCACTATCTGGCCACGCTGGTTGTTGGAGCTTCCACAGGAACGGAAGAGTTCGACGTGATTCCAGCCTCGCGGCCCAAAACGTTGAGCTTTCTCGCCAGGCCATCCCGCATTTCCATCGATCTGCATGACGGCATTAGTGGAGCTGCTTATGTTTTTGACGCGTACGACAATCTGATCACTCAGCCGCTGCCGGTATCTTTTGTACTGTCGGGCCAATATGGTGCGGCGCAATCCAGAACCATAACCACTCGAAACGGCGTCGCCTGGACAGGAATGGACTCCACATCCAAGTTGGGCAAGGCAAAGTTTGTTGCACAAGCAGGTGGAATATCCAGCACGCGCGTTATAGATCTGGTACCGGGAGATCCGTGTGGATTGACTATCAGCGCTCGGCAAAACGGAGCAAAACTGCTTGTAGAGACGTCTCCGGTTCACGATTGCAAGGGAAATCCCATTCCGGACGGCACCATTGTTACCTTTACCGAAGCAATCAACGGTGTCCAATCAACCGCAGATGTGCCGATCAAGCAGGGCATAGCCCGCGTTGAGCTGCCTGCCCAAAGCGGAGCAACGATATCCGCCGCAAGCGGAGTTGTAGCAGGAAATGCAATCCACTGGGGGGGACGATGAGGCGCCTCCTCGCATTCGCTTCGGCATTGATCATTCCAATGACCGCTATGACAGGCCAGCCTTCAGTAAAAATAGAACCGGCGCAGCTCATGTCATCGAGGCCGTTGGAGAAACAGACAGAATCTGCCGTAATTCGTGACTATTTGGAATCGTGGAAAAGCTTTAGAGCGGCGCTCGATCAAAATCAGCCCTCGTTGCTTGATACAGACTTCGTTGGCACCGCGCGCGACAGATTAGCAAGCACCGTTGAGGCGCAGGCAAAGCTTGGCATCCATACGCGTTATCAGGATCACGAGCACGATCTCCAGATCGTTTTTTATTCGCCGGAAGGGCTATCCCTTCAGCTCATCGACAATGTGGTATACGACCAGCAGGTGCTCGATCATGAAAAGGTATTGACAACAACACAGGTACGAGCCCGGTACGTTGTCGTGCTTACCCCTTCAGAAACGCGATGGAGAGTGCGTATCTTTCAGGCTGCGGAATAAATTTTCATCGCACCTGATACGCAAACACAACAAAAACGGCCTGAAATAGGCCGTTTTTTAGTTGTGGAGCTTACACAAAGATGCTGCCTAAGAGTTTGGCGGCGGCCCTGCCACGCTCTGCTGACTTCCAGTGAGCTGCGGGGGCTGGCCATTGCAGGCTGGGATGCCCGTTTCCACTGCTGATCCCTCTTCGTAGTCGTTCCAAGTCTCAATCAGAATAAAAGGGATGACTTGATCGGGCGGAAAAAATTTCCGCCACAGGTCGAAAGTGTCATGGTATGTCTGGCCGCAGCGCGCGGAAATATGCCGATTCAGACTCCACGATGCTTTACTGTCATCGAACTGCGCCCATGCTCCTCCGACAATCATCTTGTCCGAATATTTTTCGGCCATGTTCTTATAAAAGTCGTTCAGATACGCCTCGCCCCAATTGCTGCCGTCAGGAACCCAGCCTTTAGGTCCAGGGTTGATCCATGGATAGAAACCATCGAAGGCCTCGGGATGCGGTCCAGGTAAATTTTCCTGAATGAGCAGTGGCACAGGATTCCACTTATCTACCAGCGCACGTACTTTTGCCCAGTCCGTATGATCGCCATGAGGGAATACGAAGATCACAGGACGACCTTCCCAGGTCAGATAGGCATCATGCCCGGGCGCTTTTGACGAGAGATACGTATCGTGAAACATAGTGAAGTCTGCGATTGCCTCGTCGGTCGCGCTGTCATCCTGGTCGGTCTCGTTATACATCATTGCCACCCGAAACTTATTCTTCGCGGCAGCGCTCTGCATCAGCGCATAACTTTGGTCGATGAATGAATCGCGGTCTCCATACCAGTCGACCACGAATCCAGATATTCCCATATCCTTCGCCTGATGTATCTGCTGACGAATGGCATCCGGATCATGAGAGGAATAATGAATAGCGATGTGATTAGGGCCGCCAAACCAGGACTCGTATACAGCCAGCACTTCTGGAGTTTTGTTAATTGCTTTGTATTTCAATTGAATGGGTTGAGATGGGCCTGAACATCCGTGAAAAAACGCAAGGATTAAAAAAGACATAATACTCGTACGAACGAACATAGATGTCTTTTGTGAAGCGCCGGAACTCCATAGGGTTGTGCAGGAAATCTGCTTTGTTCTCAAGCGCCCCAAGCAGCCATGTACCAAAACCGTGCATCTCAAGGTTTATGCGCGCACGACTAGCAGCGCAATACAAAATTATTTCAATATAACGATTGCTTTCCGCTTCCTTCTCCGAGTGAAAAACCAATGCAGACCCCTCCTGCACGTGCGGGTAGGCACTGAAGCATTCGGCGATGGTTTGAGAACCCAGACGTGTTGATGGTTTCAACGAACAAATCGAAGTCGTTGCGGGCCCGTATTCTATCCGGAAGCGTTGTTCTGCTTTCAGGATCAAGTCTCACCACGGCTCTCAATCTCGTCTACAACATCGCAATCGCGCGTTTTCTCGGTCCACAGGGCTTCGGCCATGCCACGGTTGTTTACACCCTCCTTACGCTAGTCTCAGCAGTCACACTTTCCTTTCAGATCATCTCGGCAAAAGTTGTTGCGCAGCAGGTATCCGAGGAGAACAAAGCCGCCATTTACCGCAATTTCCATAGAGGCGCATGGGTATGCGGCGTTGCCGTCGCGTCCCTACTTTTGGTTTTCCAGCGCGCAATTGCAAGCTATTTGAATTTGCCCAGTTCTCTTCTGATTTCGCTGCTTGCCATCGGTGCTGCATTCTATGTCCCACTGGGAAGCCGCCGAGGATATATTCAGGGCGCATACGGGTTTCGTAAGCTGGCGACCAACCTGGTGCTCGAGGGAGCATTCCGGTTGGGCGGTTCTCTGATCATGGTGCTGTTCGGTTTCGGCGTGACCGGCGTGGTTGCAGCCAATGCGGCCGCAATGGTTCTGGCATGGCTCGTCATCGCACCTAAGCTGCCCGTACATCCTCGCATTAACCCACTTCCGCTCCAATATGCCTCGCGAGAAATTTCCCAGGCCTTCGTCTTCTTTTCCGGACAGGTTTTGATTAACAACTGTGACATCGTGCTGGTGAAGCACTTTTTTCTGCCTAAGACGGCAGGTCTCTATGCCGCCATTGCGATGGTCGGTCGGGTAATATTCGCATTTTCGTCAGCTGTCGTGAACAGCATGTTTCCCATAGTCGCGGGGACGCGGGCGGAAGAACGAAAAAACCTCTCACTCATCACTACCTCGTTGCTGCTCGTATTGGCGATTGGCTCGATGCTCGCGCTTGGATTGCGTCTCACTCCCGCTTGGCTATGGACACACTTTTTTGGAGCAGGATTTCAACTCACAGGTCCATATGGCTTTCCCTATCTTCTCGCGCTCTACGCAATCACCACTGTCATTTACTCGCTAAGCGTTGTCATCATCACTTACGAAATGTCTTACAAGATTGCGAATACCAGCTGGCTTCAACTACTATTCAGCGGCATTCTTGTCGTAGGAATCTGCGCGTTTCACAACTCGCTGCAACAGGTAATACTCGTGCAGCTGGTTTTAATGCTCGCCTTACTCGCCACAGTGGGCGTCCCGTTCCTCGTCGACGCGCTGAGGAACGCCAACGCATTGACTGAGTCGGAGTCAACTTCGATTCGGCTTATTCATCGTGTATCCGAAGATGAGGTCATTACAGAATTTCTAAAAGGCGATTTTCATAACGACGCCTACCGAGACTACCAGGAGACGCTACGTTCCATTGTAGAAACGCCGGATCTCTCGAATCCGCTTGAAAATGCCCAGCGCCGGGCGTTGCTCTTCCTGCGCCATCGTTCCCTGTGGAAGGAACTTCCATCTGACACTGAGTGGTACGAGGTCGAAGTCCGGACCGCGGACCTGGATCGGGTACGTGTGTTTCCCCGCGCGCAGTGGAGGAAGATTGCGCACGGAAATTTCGCGCTTACCGATGTTGTTGAGCGCATTAAGCGCCAGCGACCCAACGAGACCGCATTCAATATGAAAATTGCTTCGATCCGTGCCGAAATCAGCAGTGAAGACACTGATCAAGGTTCCATAGTGCTGATTGGAGTAAACGAACGTGAACCATTCACGATCCTCGACGGCAATCATCGATTTGTTGCGTCAGTGATTGAAGGCAAAATGGATGATCTACGATTTCTATGTGGATTATCGCCAGCAATGACTCGATGCTGCTGGTACCGAACGAATCCACTCACTCTTGCCCGCTATGCCGGCAATCTTCTGCGCAGCTTTGCAAGCCATCCCAAGACCGAACTGGAAAGTCTTTTTGAGCATCCGGGTTGAGCCAGGATTTCGCGACATCATTCAAGAAAAAGATTCATTGCAAGTTGCAGTAATTTCCCCAGAGAGGAACACCTAAATGATTGTTAAGGGCCGCATTGTAAACGTGCATCAATTTCCAGAACAGGTGACAACAACCACGGAACGGAGTTTTCTAAGTGAGCTTCGAAAAAAGACAGAAACTCGACGTCCTTGCCTAGTGTTTGACTGCTCTAAATTACGGCGCATGGATATCGCCGCTATCAATTTACTGCTCTCCTGCCTGGAAGAAGTAATGAAGCGCAATGGAGACGTCCGGCTTGCATCCTTGCGTCGGGGAGCGGAAACAGCGCTCGAAGTAACCGGCATAGGGCGGCTTTTCGAGGTATATTCGACGATCGCGGAAGCAGTTCAAAGTTTTCAGACGCATGCCGCGAGCTTGGCTCCTCTGACCTCATCAACCGAATATCTCGATCAAGACAGATATGCAGCATAATTCCGCTCGCAGGCATCCGATCAAAAGCGCATCGAGGGCTGGGTCGGGAGGGAAATCATGAAAGCTTCGATTTTTCAGCTAAAGGGCCAAATTGCTTTGTTTCTGGCAATAGCACTAACAGTCCCACTTGACGCTGTCGCCGCCAGCGCGACAGCGCCTCAACCTCCTGGGTCATACCCAGACAGTCCGGGAGCATTGTGGGCACAATCGAATGAACCGCAATCGGTCGCGCCACAGTCAGTTTCCTCTGATCAACAGAATGCAACGACACCTGTAGGTACCGCAGTCGCGCCCTACGTCAAGCCTGAAGGTGTCACTGCTTCACGCCCGTCAGGGGCTGCCATTGCCCCTGCAAAACAAAAACGAGAACACTCACTGGCGCTCAGAGTAGGACTTGTGGTCGGCGCGGCGGTCGCAGTCGGAACTGTCGTAGCTCTTTCTTCAAGCAGTTCCAGCCACCCGCATTAAACAGTACTCGCAGGAGAAACTTCAGTGAGCAATAGCCGGCGAACTATAGTTATAAGTTTTTCGGGTATCGACGGCGCCGGTAAAAGTACCCAGATATCCCATCTTCAAGCTTCCCTGCAAGACATGCGGATAGTGAAGCTGCTTACATTCTGGGATGATGTTGCGACCCTCAAGCACATCCGCGAAAACGCCGGACATACGATCTTCTCAGGCGACAAAGGGGTCGGTACACCAGAAGCTCCGATTCAACGCGCCGACAAAAATATTCAATCTCCGTGGATGACCTGTATTCGGCTGGCCATGTATTTTCTAGATGCAATCTCCCTACGCAGAAAGGTGGGTGCAGCATTGCATTTTGAAGCAGACGTGATCATCTTTGACCGTTATATATATGACGAGCTCGCGAATCTCAACCTAGAAAATGCCATCATGCGATTGTATGCACGGGCAATGTTGCGCCTTGTGCCTGCGCCCGAGGTCAGCTTCGTCCTCGACGCAGACCCGGAGCAAGCACGCGCGCGCAAGCCGGAGTATCCCCTGGAGTTTCTTCACTCGAATCGAGATTCATACCTGCGGCTTGCCCGTTTGCACGATGGCATTACGGTGATTCCACCCATGCCGATCGAAGAAGCAAAGACAGAGGTCATGCGCTATGTACTCTGCAAATTGTCTTCGCGCGATACTGAAAACGACGAGGCCGAGAAACACCTGGAGCTACAGGAGCTCTCAGATGCTTCAAGGCTCAATCGTGGTTCCTACCAGTAAGTAACGTTAAATTTATCCAGGTATGTCGTATTTGCGGATTGCTTGTAGTTTCCATCCATCTGGTAATTCACCGTCATACCCCACCAGCCCGCGGGCACTTGAAATGGCGCTACCGTCTGATTGATGGTATGAGTTGTGCCATTCACCGTGATGCTCTGGTAAAGCAGATCGTTATTGGCTTCGCGCTGAACCTGAAGCGTCACATGGTTCCAGGCGTTGTTATTCAGATTGCATGGAACGCTCGTCGGCATCCATTTTGCTTCAACGTTGTTCCAGATGTCCCACACTCCATCAGCTAGGTGGTTACACTCGGTTCCCCACTCCATGCCGACGCCATTCATGTACATATTGATATCGAATTCGAGATTCTGCGTGATGGAATAATTTGTCACGAACACGTATGTGTCATAGGTAAAGTTGTGCAGGGTCGGAAGCAGCGTATGGCCTGTATCTGGAAGCCCCTGCGTCGAGCCTTGACCCATGATCGGATTCGACCACAGCACATCGGAATATGGAGTAGTTCCGCCGATATTAAATTGCGTGGCGTTTCCACTCAAAGAAATGTTGCTCACATGCTGATACATGGACCAATTAACGCCCGGGCAAGAAGAAGTGCAGATGGCGTATACAGGCGCCAGTTCGCCCCATTGATTCCAACCACCGCTCGCTTGCAGATTTGATAGCGTCTTGCCACCTACTGTCACATTCACGGTTTTCGTAGCGGCGCCACCGCAGTTGTCCCATGACTGTACAGTCGTTTTCTGGTTCCCTGCGCCCATGGCTAATTGTGCATTCAACTTAGATCCGCTTGCAACGTAGGCCAGACTATTGTTGACATAGACACCCATCGCCGCAACACCCTTGGCGCATGCGGTCGTGGCAGTTGCCGAATAATTCACCGGCGAACTTACAGTGCTCCCGCTCGCCGGCGTCGTTACGGCGACACCCGCCTGCTCATTCACGGTGATGTTGATGGTCGTGGAGGTCACGCCTCCGCAATAATCCCACTCCTGCACCACTGCGCGGTGTCCACCTGTGCTCAGAGACAAAGTGGTATTCAGGTTGATTGCACTGGCAACGTACTTCAAACTGTTGTCCACATAAATGCCCATGGAGGCGACACCTCTAGAGCATGTGGTGGTATTCGCACTGGCGACGAACTGTACGTTTGAGCCTACTGTCGAGCCATTCGATGGGCTGCTGACAACTACCGTCGCAAATGCGGGCATGGCCAACAGGCCAATGATCAGGAGAAGGGGGGAGGAAATCTTCATGAATCTGCCTTTTAAAGATCGTTTAATGCACGAGCATATTTAAGGTTCTGAACTTAGCCTGTCCAACTGCGACTTTTCAGAGGAATGCAGCCTGTTCACTTCAATTGCATGGCTGATCTGAGAGGAGAGACACCGTGCGTCTGGCCGAACCTCGACAAGCTCTTTTTTCGCACACGCACTTGCAGAATGTACGTGTTTCTGCTGGTTCGGATCGAGTACGTCCGGAAACGTAGGCCCAATCGAACTGCTGTCCTTGGCAGGAGTATGAAGTTAATTTTCAGATGAATAATTACACAAGCAAAGGCTCTCAGAAAACCTTTTTGCAGAGAAATATTAAAAAAAATCAGTCGCAGGCAACCAATTTCCGAAATCGTGCAAATACTTCCCGAGTATCGTAAATTTGCCACAGAAATCTGGCTAGATTTACACAGCTTTCCCGGAATCCATTTTGGGACACAGAAATGGATTCACGGGAAAATCTGCTCTACCAATACATAAAGCTGAAATTGTCGAGATAGCTGGTGATGGCTTCCTGCTTCTCGTCCCCATCCATCTGGTAATTCACTGTGACGCCGTACCAGTCTGACGGCACTCTAAATGGAGCGTAAGACTTGTTCAGATTGGCAGTCACGCCATTCAGCGTAATGGATTGGTAAATCAGCGTATTATTCGAGCCGCGCTGCGCGTTAATCGTGACATGGTTCCAGCTATTGCTGAGCAGCTTGCAGGGGATACCCGTAGGTGTCCATATTGCCTTGGCGTTGTCCCATATGTCCCACTCATCTCCTCCCCGGATGCGGCATTCTGTTCCCCACGTCATGCCTATCGAATTGAAGAACATATTGATGTCGAATTCCATCGCCTGGGTAGCAGTCGGATTGCCGAGATAGAACCATGCATCGTATGTGAAATTGTGAAGGGAAGGCACAAGTTTGCGATCAACATCCGGCAACCCTTGCGTAGAAAACATGCCAATCAGCGGGTTTTCGAAGAGCACGTCAGCATACGGTGTCGTGCCAGAAAGATTGAACTGCGTCGCATTGCCACTGATTGAATGATCCTTAATGCCCTGCGACATCGACCATTTCACGCCTCTGCATGGGTTATCACAGTCCTGATATAATGGAGCCAATTGTCCCCAACTATTCCACCCTTTACTTCTCTGGATATGAGTAAAGGTATTGCCGCCTCCTTTTACTGTTACATTTACCGGTGAAATGGCGGACCCGCCGCAATTGTCCCATTCCTGTACAACCGTGTTCTGTGCACCCGAGCTTAGGTTCATCTGAGTATTGAGCGACGCGCCTTTGACCACATATTCCAGTTGATTGTTTACATAAATACCCATCGCGCCCACGCCCTGCGGGCAGTTCGTTGTGGCCGTGGCTACATAATTGGCAAGCCAACTCACTGTGCTGTTGTTAGCAGGCGAAGTAACCCATACGCCGGATTTTCCAGTTACGGTAATGGGAATTGAGGTTAGAGTCGCGCCGCCACAATAGTCCCATTCCTGAACTACTGTGTCGTGCGCGCCTGCCGGAAGAGCCAGCGCGGTGTTCATAATGGTAGCGTTTACGACATATTCCAGCTTGTTATCGACATAAATGCCCATCGAAGCCACACCCTTCGAGCAGGTCGTGGTGTTGGCAGTGGCGACGAATTTTACCTGGCCTGTTGTCACAGTTTCCCCGTTCTGGGGACTGCTGACGATAACATTCGCGAATGACGGCCCTGTAACGAAAACAGCAAGCAATGGAAACGTAAGCGAGAGAACCTTCACAGATTTCAGCATCTTTCTCAAATTTCCGCGGATTGGACGTACGAAGGCACAGACACACGCCAAGTAGCGGGCTGGCGGGACCGATTGCTGCTTTCTCTAAGCCGCTGGGGTGGGGTTATTTGAGATGATAGTAAGGTTGGTAACTTAAGTAAGTCAATAAAAAGTTACTAAAAATTGGTATTTTTCATGTAATGCAGGCAACCAAATGCTGAAAGTTAGTAACGAGTTAGATTTCCAGTTAGGAAGTTTATTTCCCCGGCTGTAGAGTCTCAACATTCGAAGCCGTAGCAGTTGTCCCCCCTGGTATTTCATTCATCGGCAATTCCAGAGCAAAAATCGACGCATTTCCCGAATTTGCATGAACCCATAAGCCATGAAAGGCGCTTCTTAAACCAGGATGTGCTGAAAGTACGCTTGTCATCAGCATAATCGCCTGTTTGCGCGCCTCTACAGGGTCACGCAACTGAGCGGCCTGCGAGATGCTCGGGGCATAATCGATGTCAAAATCGAGGGAACCGAGAGCGGTGGAAGTATCGACTCGGGTAACGTTGAAGGTATCGCCAGTTGCATTGACCGTCCACGATTTTTCACCGGGGAGGTCCTGCGGACGCACTTTTTCCGCCTCCTGTCTTAATTTATCCATATTCGTGCTGGACAGAAAGTCAACAGGATCAACAAGAAAGGCCGCAATCTGGTAATAAAACCATGCTGGCCAATTCTGACCTTTCTGCACGTATTGTCGCGCTTCACTCCAATACCACAGTCCATTCTGGCCGCCGAGCATCATCGGTTTGGCAAAAAATCCGGCCAGTTTCCACTGATTTTCGGGCGTTTTTGCCAAAATAAGCGAGATTTGCTGCGGTTTTGAGACCCCGGTCGCATGAACGATGGCGAGTGCATACTGTCCGGGCGGCAGAGAAGGAAAACTCAGCACTACGGTCGTTGAAGAATCCGCAGTGCCACAAAAAAACTGTGCACCCTGGCCTTCCTGCTGTCCGGAAGCGGCTGCAAATCCAATCAGGGTATCGACAGTAAGACCTGCCTGTTCGATCTGCGGCTTGAGCGTTTGGGCTGAGTTCGCAATTCCATCAAAACTAGCAGTAACTGAGGCCAGGGTTGCATTGCGAAGGCCCGCAATATCCCCGCCTTGCACTTTGCTGACGAGACTGCGAGCCACATTGGACAGCTCTTCCCTCTGCGGCGCCGGAATCTGTGTCTGTAAGGTGCAATCAGCACCGTATGTTGGAACTGCAAACGCAATGGTTAAAACGAGTGGCAAAATGCCAACCCAACGCTTCAAGATACGTTCAATTTGCATGAAATGTGCCATTCTCCTGCTAGTGGAATCGCCGCAGGCAACCCACATAGAGAGATGCAGATTCGACGTTTCATGTCGGCTGTCTTTGCGATTGCGGCCTTAAATATGGCTTAACCAGTAAAACTAACCATCCCCGGCGCTATACTGCTTGTATAGGCTTTTCGCAGTATGCCCTTCCCCTCCTATCGCTACCGTTACGCGTCTTCCCTTGCACTCCTCATAGCCGGTCTTTGCAGCGTGCCCGCTATGCAGGCTGACGATCACACAAACCGTCCAGCACATGTACGGAAGCAGGTCAAGACGGCGAACCAGTCTCCGCCCTCTGGCAATGTACAAGCACTGCCCGCCAATGTAAGCCTGAAAGACGGAAATCTGACAGTCGATGCCCATAATTCAGATCTGGATCAGATACTGAAGCAGGTAGCCCAGCTGGGCGGCATGACGATTGACGGCACGACAGGAAATGCGCGAGTTTTTGGCTCCTACGGTCCGGGAAATCCGCAAGATGTCCTCTCCAGCCTGCTTATAGGTTCAGGCTGTAATTTCATCATGGTAGGCAATGCGCATGATGGTGTGCCGCGTGAGCTGCTGCTATCGGTCAATCATGGCGGCTCGTCGATCGCAACTCCCGCTGCAGCCTCCATGGACCATCTGGGAGCGCCTGATGCCGAAGCCCCCGAAGAGGAGGCACCCGGGCCGGGAGCTATCGTTCACGTACCTCCATCAGGACCAGATGATCCGCAGGAAAGGATGCAACAAAATCTGCAGCGTCTTTCGCACATACGGGCACAGCAGGGAGAGCAGCCCGAATAATTTCTTTGATAATCAGGCGGCAAATATTTTCCTAGAGCCCTGAATGACTCCACGGCTTGTTCCGAAATAGTCTTGCTCCGCTCTCAAGCGATGGACGGGCTCTCTGCCGACACCTCTGCTGATTCGCCAGAGGCGATCGGCATACGAAGCGGCCATCCCTTTGCGCAGCACATAATCCAGCCACGCCCCTGCGATCTGCGAAGTGAGGACGGCGGCCACTACCAGGGTGGGGTAGAACTTCGGACTGATGACGCCGGCGTCGAAGGCGACACTCGCCAGCACGATGCCAGGGCCTCGCGCGCGTTCGTTGTGATGGCGAGATTGACAAGATCCAATCCGCGAAATCCCGCAAAGCGAGCGGCCAGCGAAACAGAAAAACCTTGACGATGCAGGTTCCGGCTATGAATGCGAAGATCATCCAAAAGACAACACTCGCGGACCCAAGTTAAGTAACGATAAACGCGCTAGTGTTTCCCAATCTCCATTGAGTGGACTCTCCACATGGACGAATAGTCCGCTTGTCGGGCAAATGAACCATCCGCCAAGTGTCCGCGAAGTCGATTTTACAGAAACTTGCCGCAGACTCAGATCGCTCGGCACCTTCAGTTCGATCGGGTCGCGAAACGATGAGAATCCGGACGGGATCGTCATCGCAGTCGCTGTGCAGGCGACGAGCTTGCGCTGAACGAGATTCGCCGCTGAAAAGCGAGCCGCAACTGTCAGACAGCCCGGCTGCATCCCAAGGAAGCAGCACGTGAGCAAAGGCGGGCAGCTTCGTGAAAGAAACCGGGACCACCTTCGAGGCTCCCTCGTTCGTGACAAGACATCGCAGACGGCTGCTCTGGTTGCTGGCTATAGGTGTGCCGATGGTTGTGGCTCTGGTAGCTGGGATTTACATCATTGATCAGCATTGGCCATATCGCTATCGCAATGTGAAACCTCTGCTTGAGCAGTTACTGGCGAGCCGGATCACAGTCAGCGCGTATCACCGCACCTATTTTCCGCATCCCGGATTTGTAGCCAAGGCGCTCACATTACGACGGAACACGGCGCCCGATCTTCCACCGGTGGGATCGACCGAGGATCTGATTGTTCAGGGGACCTGGCTCGACCTGCTTCTGCTCCGGAAGGAGGTCCGGCTTATAGATATCAAGGGTCTGCACGTGGTCATTCCGCCGGTGGGCAGCCGGGCGATGCAGGAGGATTTTCCGCCTGGAAGCAGCGGGGACTTTGCGGGTCCGGAAACAGCGGTGGAGAAGCTGGTGATTCATGACGCTGCGCTCGACCTGACGCGCAAGAATGGCGGCCTCTACACCTATGTGATTCGTCAGCTGATCATGCGCAATGTGCGGCAGGGGCAAGCCGCCTCTTACGTTGTGGCCATGCAGAATGCGTGGCCTGCGGGGCAGATCCATGCGATCGGCAGCTTCGGTCCGGTGACTCCGACGAACCTGGGAGGGACGCAGCTATCGGGCAGGTTCACGTTCACGGGCGTACGGCTGGATCAGATCGGAGAACTGCATGGAACGCTGACATCGGACGGCCATTTTTCGGGTGCCCTGGCCGCGATTGAGTTGTTTGCCTCGGCGTTAACGCATGATCTGGCGGTTGCGGAAGGCCAGTCGACGCCCGTCAACGGTTCGGTACAGTGCACTGTGAATGGTCTCACCGGCAATGTGGTGCTCCACCGGATCGAGGTCAAAACCGGGGAGAGCACGGTAGATGCAGAAGGCACGGTCACAGGGCCGGCCAACATGCCGAAGACAACGGATCTTGACTTGATGGCGACGAAAGCGCGGGTCCAGGATCTGCTTCGCCCCTTCCTTCACGATGAACCGCCGGTTGCCGGACCCGTGGTGTTAAAAGCCCATGCGCATCTTGCGGCGCAACAGGACGGAACGGCGTTCCTTAAGAGACTGTCGATGGATGGCAGCTTTGTTCTGCCCAGGGAGCGGGTAACCGATCACGGGAAGGAAAACACGCTTACGAATTTCAGTGAGCGGGCGCAGGGGTTGAAGCCGCCAAAGGATGATCCTGACTCTGCGCAAACAGATCCCGCAGCGACGGTCCTATCTAGCCTGGAGGGACAGGTTAAGGTTCGCGACGGCGTGGTCTCGACAGAGCGGTTGACGTTTACCTTGCCGGGAGCCTCGGCGGATTTTAGGGGTACGTACGATTTACGGAACGGCAACGTGAACATGCTTGGCGATCTGAAGATGGAGTCCGACATCTCGCACGTCACCACCGGGTTCAAGTCAGTTCTGCTGAAGCCGTTGACGCCGTTCTTCAAGAAGAAGCATGCCGGCGCGGTTGTCCCAATTGCGGTAACGGGCGGACCGGGCAATTACAAGGTGAACCAGAACCTGCTGCACGACAAATAGCGGCCCGATCGATGTGAAAGCCACGGCGTCGAATGTCTCCGTGCAATCTAAGCCGTCCCTCCTAAAATGATCCAGAGACTAGCCAATCCCGAAGTTGTCAGAGAAGCGAACGTAACATTATGCTTTTCATACTTATTTAAGTGAGGAGTTTTGAGCCTCTGCCGTCCGGTCCCAATCAATTCCATTCGTTTCGACAAAGAGAAACATGGATTGAAAATGCGCGCTTAATGCACCCTGACAGGCTGTGCAACCACCGATACCGCGAACAGCGTCTTATGCGCGCAATCCCTAAATGCAGAACGCCAGTGAACAGTTTGTCCACTGGCGTTAACAATTCAGTAGCCCTCCCCCAAGTGCTACTCAACGATCCAACTTTATCTCTATGCGACCGATCCGGGTAGCTCCCTTTTAGTTCCTGGAGGGCACAATGTTGTAACCGCAAAGTTGGTTACCTCGGAGCACAGCGTAATCCCCGAGAAACGGATCGACTATTTCCACGTAAAATGAACTTTTGAAACAGCTCTCAGCCTCTCCGCCGCGCTTTCCGGCGTAATATCGCGCTGCGGCATCCCCAGCATCTCAAACCCCACCATGAATTTGCGCACCGTCGCCGACCGCAGCAGCGGCGGATAGTAGTGCCCGTGAAAATGCCATTCCGGGTGCCCCCCGCCATCGCACGGCGTCTGGTGAAAACCCATCGTGTAAGGAAAGCTCGTCTCGAAGAGATTGTCGTAGCACGTCGTCGTCTGCTTCAGGATGTTCGCCAGCGCCGCCCGCTGCGCGCCGGAGAACTCTGCTATCGACCCGACATGTCTCTTCGCCAGCACCAGCGTCTCAAAGGGCCATACGGCCCACCACGGAACGACAACAAGAAACTCATCGTTCTCGCAGACAATGCGTGTCTGTTCCCTTGTCTCCGTCTTAAGGTAGTCGCACAGCAGGCAAGAGCCGTGCTTTTCCTGATAAGCCTTCAGCGATTCCGTCTCGATCGCCGGCTCGTCAGGCACATGCTCCGTCGCCCATATCTGGCAATGCGGATGTGGATTGCTCGCGCCCATCATCGCGCCGCGATTCTCAAAAATCTGTACGTAGCCGATAGCCGGATTTGCGGCCAGCTCTTTGTATTGCTCCACCCACGCATCCACAACGCGCACGATGTCAGGCTCCTCCATCAGCGCGACCGTCAGACTGTGATCAGGATGGAAGCAGAGCACGCGACAGCGCCCTCGCTCCTGCTCCGCGCGCAATAACGAGGACTTTCCTTCAGTTTGTGGTGCCGGCGAATCCGGCAGCAGCGCGGCATAGTCATTGTCAAAAATGAATACGTTTTCATAACGGGGGTTAGGATGCCCTCCCGCGCGCTCATTGCCCGGACACAGGTAGCACGTCGGATCGTAATGCAGCTCGGAAAACCCTGCAGACGGATTAACTTCCCCCTGCCACGGACGCTGCGTCCGGTGCGGCGAAATCAGCACCCACTGGCAACGCAGTGGATTGTAGCGGCGATGCGGAAACTGGTAGGCAGACTCGCTCACGGGAAAAACCCTCTCAGTCGAAGCTCATTCCATTTTAAGCAGTCGGCTTATCCGGGACCGGCGCCACCGCCAGGTAGGCCTCGGCAAAACGCACACCGTAGTCTTCCAGCAGCCCCCGCACCCTTTCCGGGTCAGTGGAGCGCACGATCATTCCCGCGTGATGGTGCTTCTTCATACGATAGACAATCTCCGGCGCGTCAAACATCGACGTGTCCGGCTCCGCCGTCTTCGCCAGGCACAGCACGCTGCCCGCATAATCCTGCTTCGTATAGGGAAGCGAGTACGGCTCGCCGCGCATCGAGCTCACCTCGATCCGTGCCCACTCCGCCCAGAGATTCACCGCCGTTGCAAACTCGACAACGTCGGCAATAAACGCCCCGCCAACGCGAGCCGCTACTTCAAGAAAGTAAAACTTCCCATCCCTCCCGCGAATGTACTCGCCATGCGTCACCCCGCGCACCATCCCCATCGCCGGAATCAGCCGCGCATTCAATTCCGTCAACTGCTGCGCGTCGTCGCCGTTGCGGTTGACAATACGAGTGGTGAAGACGCCGCCCTCATGCATCACCTGCATCGGAGGCTTCCCATAGCGGCTCACCGCGGCGAACACTACCTGCCGCTCACTGATGATCGCATCCACGTGATAGATATCGCCGGGAACAAACCGTTCCAGCAGGTAATAGCTCTGCCGGTCGCCCAGTTCATCGAGGGTGCGCCATAGCTGCTCCGCGTCGTGAATCTTTCTGATGCCGATCGCCGATGCCTCCGCGCGCGGCTTCAGCACCCACGGCCCGGGCACGTTCGCCATGTAGGCGCGCAGATCGTCATAATTCAAGACCGGCGTGAACTCCGGAACCAGCGCTCCGGCCCTTTGCGCCTCAAACCGCATCGCCAGTTTGTCGCGGAAGTGCGCCGTCGTGGTCCGCCCCATGCCGGGAATGCGCATGTGCTCGCGGAGGGCAGCCACGGTCTCCATGTCAAACTCGTCGAGCGAAACAATGCGGTCAATCTTCCAGCCGCGGGCAACAAAGCTGACGGTTCGGATGACGGCATCCACGTTCAGGTCTGCCGGCATGGTCATCACATCTTCCAGAATGTCGCGCGGCCAGTCGGCATTCTTCAGCTTCTCGACGGTAAGTAGCGCGACGCGGCACCCCATCGCCGCGCACTGGCGCATGAAGGCCTGCCCTTTTTCATAGCTGGAAATGCAGAGAATCCGCTCGTTCATAGTCAGTCCATAATTCGGAAAATATCAGGAAGAAGCCCTCTTCAGATCAGCCGCGCAAGGACGAGTCTTCCACAAGGCAAAGAAAACAACAGGGGCCCAAAACCAGCTCCGCCAGGCCGAAGATCTCTCTTGGCCCGATGCGTTCCTGCAAGTAAAGCACAATCAACGTTCCTGTATAGAGAAACTTTTCCGTTGCGTGCCCAATCCTTCGCGAAAGCGAAGGATTGGAGAACCACGACTCCGTTCCCCGATCCCTATTTCCCTCTTGTCACGGTTTGGAGTGGACCGCCCTCTGCGTTTTCAGTAGAATTCAGCCCGCTATCCGTCCTCGCTTCGTCAGGCCACTTCCCGCAAAACACAAGGAGCTGCAAAAATGAAAAAGTCTTTGCTCGCAGTATTGGCATTGAGCTGGGTGGTACTGTTCGGCCACCAGTCAGCTTTTGCACAGGACGCAAACGCGCAGGCCGGCACAACCCAAGGTGCTCAGATCGATCAGGACATCGACCTTCTGCGCAAGGACATCCGTTCGCAGAAAAAACAACTCATCGCCGCCAATGTGCCCCTCACCGACGCCGAGGCGCAGAAGTTTTGGCCCGTCTACGACCAGTACACCGCCGAGCTCGTCGCCATACATAACGACAAATACCAGCTCATCAAGGAATACGCGCAGAGCTACAACACCATGACCGACGCCCAGGCCGACGACTGGGCCCAGCGCCTCCTCAAGCAGGACGCTAACGTCGCGGCCTTGCGCCAGAAGTACTGGTCAAACTTCCGCCAGGTATTGCCGGCCAAGAAGGCAGCCCTCTACGAGCAGATCGAGCGCAGAGCGCAAATGTTGATCGACCTGCAGATCTCGTCCCAGGTCCCGCTCATCGCGCCTTAGCCCAGAAGGAATCAGCAAGCGCTTTCGGACGGTGCCTCGATCACATCACGGGCAACTAGAAAACCCGGCATTGCGGGCATTCGCGGTCATTTGTATGATTTGGCGACTCAGGGAGCACTTGCGGGATGCAAACTGACCCACCGCCCGCCTTCCTGAACTAGCACTATGCGATCACTGTTGATCTACCATAAGTGTTTGCGAGTAAGCTGCCCTGTTTCAACTATGCGTTTACCTGAAACAACGATTCTCTCCGCCCGAGAAATCACCGCACAACACGACCGCCTGACGGCTCTGTGGCACGAACAGCCGTCCGCTCTACCCTGCGAGAGCTACGACACGTTTCTCGACACCGTCATCGCGCAGCATCTGGCCAACTTCCAGCTCTGGCATACCGAAGACGACGCTCGCTCGCCCCACGCCACCGACCACGACCTCGCCGAAGTCAAGCGCGCCATCGACCGAATCAATCAGCGCCGCAACGACCTCGCCGAACGATGCGACATAGTTCTGCTCGATTACCTGCGCCCTCTCGATCTGCCCAACCCTCAAGCCGAGCTGAACTCGGAAAGCCCCGGACTCGTCATCGACCGGCTCTCGATCCTCGCGCTCAAGCTCTTCCACACTGCGGAAGAAGTCGCGCGTCCCAACGCGCCCAAGGGTCACGCCGAGCGCAATCGCCAGCGCCTTCAAATTCTCAAAGACCAGCGTGATGATCTCGCCGACTGTCTCGACCGCCTCTGGCAGCAGACCCTCGCTGGCACGCGCCGCTTCAAGCTCTACCTCCAGCTCAAGATGTATAACGACCCGGCACTGAACCCGGTGGTTTACAGCCAGCGCAAACCGCCATCGTAATCGACGGAGCCGCACACCAGTTCGACGCGTCTAAGGAGATGAAAGGAAAAAGCGCCATGCGATGCCTGATTGGATTCCTCGCCCTCAGCGTCGCCCTGCCGGTCTGCGCTGCGCCAGCCGCGAAAGAGCTGGCGCCACCGCCCCCGGGTGCGACTCTGCCAGTCGTCCTCAACCAAACCCTGAAGCCTGGCCGCCTTCAGCCTGGTCAGCCTGTCACAGCCGACCTTTGGCAGACAGTCCCAGTCAGCAATCAGACCAGCCTGCCGAAAGGAACAAAGCTCGCCGGCCACGTCGTCAGCGTCAGCGATTCGTCGGTGAGCATCCTCTTCGATCACTTGCGCTGGAAAGCCCGTACGCTTCCCGTTCACGTCCGTCTGATAGCGGCAGCCGCGCCGAACAACGTCTATGACACTCGTCTGCCCCTCGGCGGCACCGACCGCGGCACCAGCAGCCCCGCCGACTGGACTACGCGCCAGATCGGAGGCGATGAAGTCTATCTCTCCGCAGGCTCAGGCAAGGTCTACGACCAATACAGCCAGCCCGTAGGCTTCGCCGACTTCTCCGGCGTCTACGCCAGCCCGTCGGCCCCAGGCGAATTGCCCCGCGCCGTCGGCCCGTTTTCCACCACGGCTACCGGCCTCCATGGCCTTCGCGAGTTCTCCATCGTCTCTTCAGGGGACGCTACTACGCCCATCACCCTGGCTGCCAGCAAACCGAACTGGCAGCTCGGCAACGGCAGCGCCATCTTGCTGGAGGTATTGCACTAATACACCGAATGAATCCGTCTGATCAGCATCATCGGAGGATCGCCCTGTCCCCATTCCCTAAATTTCTTCCTGCTTGATTGTTGTGAGCTTGCTGTATGCTTGCTGACCAGCGAAGAGCCACGGCTTCTTCGCGCTCCCCCTCCAACAATCTGATCCTCTGCTGCCTGGTTGCGGTCAAAAGGAGACTCCTCTATGCGCTCACGCGTTTGCCTTCGAGCTGTGGGGATAGCAGCCCTCATACTCATCGTGTCCATCCCTGCCCGTGCCGCGTCGCATCCGGCATTCGACGCCATTTACGTCTTCGGCGACAGCTATTGCGATGTCGGCAACATCTTCAAAGCCACCGGAGGCGCGGTTCCGGCTGCGCCTTACTTCGAGGGGCGATTTTCCAACGGCCCCATCTGGATCGATCATCTCGCCGGCACCTATGGCGTGACCGTCCAACCGGAGCTCGCCGGCGGAACCGATTACGCCTTCGGCGGAGCGAAGGTCACGGCAGCCGTCCCGGAAGGCAGTTTGTCGATCCCCAGCATTCCGCAGCAGGTGGCCCTCTATCTCAGCCAGCACAGCTTCAAGGCCGACCCTAAAGCGCTCTACATCGTCGAGGGTGGAGGCAACGACATTCTGGACTCGACCGGCGGCTCGCCCGACGCGCTCGGCAGAGAGATTGCCTACGGGTTGCTCTCAAGCATCGCCCTGCTTCAGCACGCCGGCGCACGATACTTCTTTGTCCCCCGCCTGTTTAACGTGGGACTGCTGCCCGCCTCACAGGCATCGGGAAATACAGCATTCGCCCTTGCCGCGAGTCAGGCGCTGAACACAGACCTCGACGCGGGCGTGTTTATCGAGTCCTTCTTGCCGGATACGCACATCTACCGCATTGATACCTACAGCCTGCTCCAGGCGGTCGTGACCGATGGCACGCACTACGGGTTCACCGACGTCACCGATCCGTGCCTGAACACGTCCGTCTCTCCGCCGACGGTATGCAGCAACCCATATACCAATTTCTTCTGGGACGGCGAACACCCCACCATCTTCGGCCACGCCTTCTTTGCTGTTGCCGCGGAACAGGCGCTCGGCCAATGAATTTGTGACCGGTCGGATTAAACAGCCACGAGCCTCTCTGCATCAGTGCACAGGCCCGGCGGCAGGCTGGCAACCCGCCGGCCTGCCGCCGTATAAAGGAGGATCATGCAGCACACCCACATCGACCGCGCTATCGACTACATCGAGTTCACCGCCCCCGACCTCCCTGCCATCAAAAAATTCTACGGCGGCGTCTTCGACTGGAAGTTCCAGGACTGGGGCGATGACTACGTCAGCTTTAACGATGGCCGTGTCGACGGCGGCTTCGCCCGCGGCGACGCAAAGACGGGCACAGGAGCGCTCGTCATCCTCTATTCCACCGACCTTGAAGCAGTGCAGCAGAAAGTCCGCGCAGCAGGCGGCGTCATCACCAAAGACACTTTCTCATTCCCCGGCGGCCGCCGCTTTCATTTCGCTGATCCCGCCGGCAACGAACTCGCCATCTGGTCCGATAAATGATTGATTGAAGAAGCGCTGGCGTAACCGTTCACTGACGCATGGTTGACTCGCGACACACTTCTGCGTATAAAAACGAGTTCAGCGGGATATTTTCCGCATGCAGACGCAGACGCGCTGTATGTCTCGAGAAAATCAAGGAAAAATCGCACTTATGCAAGATACACGTCAGGCTGCTGGTACTCGCCGTACGGCTCGCGCAGCCACAGAGAAGACACGCCTCGTCGCCGACAAGGCCCATGAGCATGCCCTTCAGCAATTCCAGAGCGCGGTACAGCTCATGCAGGAAGGCAAGTTCGATAAAGCTCACGCCGCATTCGAGAAGCTCATCGCCGGCGGCCCTCCAGAGCTGCTCGAACGGTCCAAGACCTACCTTGCCGCCTGCGAACGGAATGCCAAGCACTCCGAGCTGACTTTCGCCACCACCGGCGAGCAGTACGACTACGCCATCTCCCTGCTCAATACCGGAGACTACGAAGACGCCCGCGATCAGCTCGAAGGCATCCTCAAAAAGGATGCCAAAGCCGACTACGCGCACTACGGGCTGGCCATTCTCGACAGCATGACCGGACAAGCCGAGGAATGCCTTGAGCACCTGATCCGCGCCATCGAGCTCAACCCTCAAAACCGCATCCAGGCGCGCAGCGACTCCGACTTCCAGGACATGGCGGACGATCCGCGCTTCACCGAGCTGCTGTACCCCGAAACCCCCTAGCCAGGCACTCGCGAAGGAGCCATGTGAAAGCTCCAGATTGGCAGACGATTCGGCTTCTGGCTTGTCTGGGAGTTCTTTGTTTCCTTTCCGTCATCGCTTCCCCGGCGCAGGACATGCAGCGTCCCGCTTCTGGGTATCTGAAAGTCAAACTCAAAACCGGACTGGATGCAGGACATACCAAAGTCGGCGAGACGTTTCAAGCAGAAGTGCTTTCACCGTGGACCATCGGAGAGTGCGGCCTCTCTCACGGTGCGAGGCTTTACGGAAGAGTCGTCTCGGTAACGAAGCACAGCAAGTCTTCCCCCGAATCAACCCTGGCGCTTCTTGTAGAGAGTGCCGATTGTGACGACCATCAACAGACCCCGCCTCCTCTTCACATCCTCGAAATCATCATGCCGGATTCTCCAGTAACTCCCTTGCATTCGGTTCTTCCGACTGGAAGTGCGGGGATGACTACAGCAAACATCGGGCACGATGACAATACGACACCGGATGAGGCTGAATCTTCGATTCGCGTGGGTACAGTCTCGGGCGCAAACGATATGCAGCTCGAACTTGCCTCAGGACCCCAGTTTGCGGAAGTACTGCATTCCGACAAGAGAAATGTCAGCCTGCTCACCGGCACGCGACTGATTCTGGGTACGGCTGAAATGGTCCCCGGCGACCAGCAGCTTCACCTACACCCAGCGGAGCAGCAGCCATGACTCTGCCTGTTCCGATACACTTTGATTGAGCTGTTCATGAAGCAAGCGACTCTCGCACCCTCTTCCGCTTCGCCGCACGCTGTGGAAAAGTCCTGTCTGCGCGTCGTGGCCATGGGTGGAGGCACAGGCCTCTCAACCCTGCTTCGCGGACTCAAGCGTTACGTCCCGTCTCCCGGCGCCACGCAGCCCGAATGCGACGATTACCCTTGCCTCATCAGCCATCTTGCCGCCATCGTCACGGTCACCGACGACGGCGGCTCCAGCGGTCGCCTGCGCAAGGACTTCAATATGCTCCCGCCCGGCGATCTGCGCAACTGCATGGTCGCGCTCTCCGAGGACGAGCACCTCATCGCCCGACTCTTCCGTCATCGCTTCCGTTCCGGCGGTGAACTCGAAGGCCACAGCTTCGGCAACCTCTTCGTCGCCGCGCTCTCAGAAATGACCGGCGACTTCGCCCAGGCCGTCCGCCTCGCCGCCGAAATCCTGGCCACCCGCGGGCATATCTATCCGGCAACGACCTCCAACGTAAGCCTCGCAGCGCGCATGGACGACGGCGAAGTCGTGCAAGGCGAGACCAACATCACCGCCAGCAAGAAACACATCGTAGAGCTGAGCATGGAGCCGCCCGATGCCGCACCCATGCCCGAAACCCTCGAAGCCATTGAGCACGCTGACCTCATCACCATCGGCCCCGGCTCGCTCTATACCAGCATCATCACCAACCTTCTGGTAAAGGAAATCCCCAAAGCCCTGGCACGCGCGCGCGGCACCCGCGTCTATGTCTGCAACCTTATGACCCAGGCCAACGAGAGCCTGCACCTCACCGCCTCCGAGCACATCGAGCGCATCTACATGCATGCCGGTGCTCCCATCTTCGACTACGCCCTTGTCAACACCGGACCAATCTCCGACGAGATGCTCGCGCAATACGCAGCCGAAGGAGCCGAACCGATCCAGCCCGACATCGAGCGCATCGAGGCTCTGGGAATCCGCTGCATCACCGGCAGCTTTGCTGACGAGGGCAACGTCCTTCGCCACGCTGCCGACCGCGTCGCTGCGCAGGCGCTGAGTCTCGCGCTCGACCCGCAAAACAGGGTCGCAAGATGAGAGCCGGTATCACCGCAGCCTTCGTCTTCGTCGCGGCGCTCACAGCCGCAGCGCAAAGCTTCCCCGATTCCGTCTACGCCCCGCTCTGGAACTACAACGGCACCTGGAAGGTCACGATTCAAGGCAAACCGCCGGATACCCTCATCAACCACTGTGCGCGCACCGGACTCTTCTTCGCCTGCGAACAAAACGTTAACGGCAGCCCTGCGGCGCTCGTCGTTTTCATCCCCATCGACGCGGAAGGCCACTACAAAACAAGCCCAGTGACAAAAGACGGCACCGCCATAGGCCCGGGCGACCTCGAAATCAAAGACAATCACTGGACGTATCTAGGCAAGAGCGAAGAGGGCGGCAAAACCACCTGGTACCGCACCACGAACGACTTCACCGACGACAGCCACGTCCACTTCGAACAGTCCCAATCGACCGACAAGATCAACTGGCAGGTCCAGCGCACCGGCGACGAAGTCCGCACCGACAAAGGCACACGGTAGAAGCGACTAAATGAAATTGTCATCCCGACAGGAGTGCGAAGCACGGAGCGGAGGGACCTGCAGTTTTCATCGCACCAGCACGAAAAACGGGTGCCCCATCCTATTGCGCATTTTTGCGATAGGGTGGGAAAGCACTCACCTCAACCTCTACGAATTGTCATCCTCTGCAGCTTTCTACGAATGACATTGGCAAGATCATCGTGACGCCGAGCCCAACTGCACCAATTCAGTAGTCCGCTTCAACTGCCCGCAAGCCGCAAAAATATCCCGTCCCCGAGGCCGCCGTACATACGCCGGAATGTTATTGAACTTGATCCGATACTGAAACATATGCACCGTATGCGGATCAGACATCGAATAAGGCATCCCCGGCCCCGGATTCCAGACAATCAGGTTCACCTTGAGAGGCAGATTCGCCCGCCGCAGCAGCTGTCCCACCTCATCCGCGTCACGCTGATGGTCATTCAACCCACCCAGCAGCACGTACTCGAAGGTGACCTTCTCTTTCGCGCGCAACGGCACCTGCCGCACTGCCTGGATGAGATGCCCAATGTCCCACTTCTTGGTGATCGGCATGATCTCCGTCCGCGCCTTGTCATTGGGAGCATTCAGCGAAATCGCCAGCTTGGGTCGGATCTCCTCCTGCGCAAACCGCAGAATCCCTGGAATAATCCCCGACGTCGAAACCGTCATCCGCGACTCGGGAATGCCGACCTCCTGCACCAGCAGCCGCACCGCCGCCATGAATTCGTCATAGTTCAGAAAAGGCTCGCCCATTCCCATAAACACCAGGTTGATGCGCTGCTTCCCGATCTCGATCTTGTGCCGTTTGAGCACCGCCACCACCTGCCCGGCAATCTCCCCCGCTGTCAGGTTGCGAATAATCCCCATCTTCGCCGTAAGACAGAACTGACAGTTCACCGCGCAGCCAATCTGGCTGGAGACGCAGATCGTCGCCCGCCGCAAATCCGTCCCGGATTCAGATCCATCGCCCGCTTCGCCGCCATCTCCATCCGGCATCCACACCGTCTCGACCGTCTGCCCATCGTTGCCCGCGATCAGATAGCGCTCCGTGCCATCGATCGAGACAAACGACTCGACAATCCGCGGCAGACCCACCTTGTATCCGCGCTCCACCATGGCGTCGCGCAGCTTTTTCGGCAGCGTCGAAACCTCCGCCAGCTCCTCCTCCCACTGCCGGTAAAGTGCCTCGGACAGCTGCTTTACCCGGTACGCGGGCTCGGAGAATTCCGCCAAAACGTCCGTAAGTTGTTGACGATTAAGGCCAAAAAGACAATGCGCCCCAGCGGCCTCTGGAGAGTCTAAGATAGAGATAGGTTGTTTCCTGCCCGGCGGCATCATAACCACGACTCGTAGTGACAAGCATAGCGCATTCTTCCCTACCCCCGAGAACGGCTCCGAAGACGCACAGGCAGTAAAGAACTCAGGATTCATCATGGATAACGAACGCAATATACGCCGCACCATCCTGCCCAACGGGCTTACGATTCTGACCGAAAAAATGGACCACATCCGCTCCGTCGCCATGGGTGTCTGGATTCGCGCAGGCTCGCGCCATGAGCTGCCCGAGATCAACGGCATCTCCCACTTCGTCGAGCACATGGTCTTCAAGGGCACCAAGTCCCGATCTGCCCAGCACATCGCTCGCGAAGTGGACGCCATCGGCGGCAATCTCGACGCTTTCACCGGCAAGGAGACCGTCTGCTTCAACATTAAGGTGCTCGACGAGCACGTGCCCGTTGCCCTCGACGTGCTCTCCGACCTCGTCCTCAATCCCATTTTTGCCAGCGATGAAATCACCCGCGAGCGCGGCGTCATTCTCGAAGAGATCAAGATGGACGAAGACAATCCCGACTACCTCGTCCACGAAATCTTTACCCAGGCTTTCTGGAAGGACCATCCGCTGGGCAAACCCATCCTCGGAACAAAGGAAACGGTAAAGCGCTTCGAGCGCGACACGCTCTGCGGCTTCTACGGCCAGCGCTTCCACGGCGGAAACATGATCTTCTCCGCCGCAGGAAACATCGATCACGACGTCTTCGTCGAGCAGGTCACGCGCCGCTTCGAGTCTCTGCCCTCTGGCGAGTCCCTCACGGCCGTAGTCCCACCCAAAACCGCGGCCCGCATCATCCTCAAGAACAAGAAAGCCCTCGAACAGGTTCAGCTATGTCTCGGCGTCCCCGCCCCGGCGATCGCCGACGAGTCGCGCTACGCCACGCTGATTTTGAATACGATTCTTGGCGGCGGCATGAGCTCGCGCCTCTTCCAGACCGTCCGCGAAGAGCGCGGCCTCGCCTACTCCATCTACAGCGACCTGAACCCCTATAGTGACACCGGCTCTCTCTGCGTCTACGCCGGAACCTCCTCTGACCGCGCGATCCAGGTCGTCCAGCTTGTCATGGAGCAGTTCCGCCGCCTCAAGAACGAGCCCTTGCCCACCGACGAGCTTCGCCGCGCCAAAGACCAGCTGAAGGGCAACCTGTTGCTCTCGCTCGAAAGCTCCATGTCGCGCATGTCGAACCTCGCGCGCCAGCAGATGCACTTCAACTACTTCTTCGGCATGCAGGAAATCCTCGACAAGGTCGAAGCCATCACCGAAGACCAGGTCCTGGCCATGGCCAACCACCTCTTCCAGCCGGAACTAGTCGCCGTGACCCTGTTGGGCCGCCTCGACGGCGTCAAATTAAACCGCAGCCAGCTCGAATGCTAAAAGTAGAGTTGTCATCCTGAACGAAGCGCCGCAGGCGAGCAATCGAAGGACCTGCGGTTTCTCAGAGAGAGCACAAAACGGGTGCCCCACATCTCAAAGAGATGTGGGAAAGCACAAATTCAACTCTGAACTGTGAGCTTTGCATGAGCGCTAAGCTAGCATCCTGCGTCTTACTCATTTAGGATTTTTCTCGGTGGGCTGTCTTTCCCGGCAGCCACGGGAAGAAGCACAGACCCATGATTTCTCTCTTTATGAAAAAGTGTTCGGATCGCCGCAAGCGGCAAGCAGGTTTCACCCTGAGCGAAGCTGGATTCACCCTGATGGAGCTGCTCATCGTCATCTCCATTATGCTCATCCTCATGCTCATCGCCATCCCCAACATGCTCAATCTGCGCAGCCAGGCGAATGAAACCTCGGCCATTCAGTCTCTGCGCGCCATCTATCAGTCGCAGATCCAGTTCCAGACCAACTATCCCGCCAACGGCTTCGCTTGCTCGCTGACGGCGCTCGGCGGCGATTCGAATTCCGGCCCGCCCAGTTCCCAAAACTCTCAGCTCCTTCAGCGCGATCTTGCCACTGGCTCCAAAGCCGGATACCTCTTCAACATCGTCAACTGCAGCAAGACGACGGTGAACAACCAGGACATGTACACCAGCTATGAAGCAACCGCAGTTCCACAGGCAGTCGGCAAGACCGGCCATCGCGGCTTCTGCATCGACATGACCGGAGAGATTAAAGCCGACCCGGCAGGTGGAACCAACTGCACTGTCCCCCTGCAATAAAGAAATCAGCGTTTCGCTGGCAAACCAGGAAATCACAGCCATTTACTTACGCGAGCGAGCATTTGCTTTTAATCTGTCATCCTGAGCGGAATGCGGAGCGCGTAGTCGAAGGACATGCGGTTTGTGTGGGTCAGCACGAAAAACGGGTGCCCCATTCTATCGCGCATTTTGCGATAGGGTGGGAACCACTACCCAAAAGAGGCTGTCATTCTGAACGGAGCGCCAGCGGAGTGAAGAATCCATACAGACTCAACTTGACGCAGACCCTTTCAGGCTTTCTAACACTCCTTCTCGCGATCGGCACCCAACTCCAAGCCCAAACCCCAACCGCCCAGGCCCAGGCCGCACGCATCGACAAGCACTACAACGCGCTCCACTCCCTATCCGTCCACTTCACCCAGAAATATGACGGCATGGGCATGCACCGCCAGGAAAGCGGCACCCTGCTCCTAAAAAAGCCGGCCAAAATGTGCTGGACATATGCTAGCCCCGCAGGCAAGCTCTTCGTCCTCGACGGACAGAACGCCTACTTCTATTCACCCGGCGACACTGAAATCCCGCGCGTTCCCGCGAAAAAACTCGACGACCTGCGCTCGCCCCTGCGCTTCCTGCTGGGCCACACGCAACTCGCCAAAGAACTAACCAACCTCCAGATCGTCCCGGCAGAAAACGGCGCATTTACACTTTCGGGAATCCCCCGAAACATGGAACAGCGCATCGCATCCTTCACCATCACCGCAAGTGCCGACGGAGTGATCCAGTCCATGCGCATCGAAGAGACCGATGGCGCCATCAATACCTTCACCTTCAGCGACGAACAACCCAACGCTCCCGCCACCGACGCCGACTTCATCTTTAACGCCCCCGCCGGCGCCCATATCATCGAAGGCATGCCCCCGGTCTAAGCGGCCTAGAATTTGTCATCCTGAGCGGAGCGCCGCAGGCGCAGTCGATAATCCTATCCAGACCGAAGCCGAAGGAACCTGCAGTTTCTCAGCGATAGCACGAAAAAGGGTGCCCCATCCTATCGCGCATTTTGCGATAGGGTGGGAAAGCACAACGCATCCCCGCCACTCCCATCCTAACCAAACAAAAGAAAAGCCCGTCCGCTTGTGCGGACGGGCCAGTATTTAAGCTCAGATCCTACTTCACTTCAATCGTCCCCTTCAGCGGAGCATCCTCCGAAGACGACCCGGCAGTAATTCTGTACTTGCCCTTCAAGAGTTGCCAGCTGTTTGACGTTTCATCAAAGATCGAAAGCATCTGCGGATCGACCGTCACCGAAACCGTCTTCGACTCACCCGGCCCAAGCTCCACCCGCTGCCAGCCCACCAGTCGCTTGAACGGCTCGTCCGCCTTATCCGGAAGCTCGGCATAGATCTCGGCAATCTCCGTGCCCGCGCGCTTACCCGAGTTCTTCACCTTGAAGCTCACCGTCTTCTGCCCGCTATCCGTCTTCAGGTCGGAGTAGGAATATGAGGTATACGACAACCCAAAGCCAAACGGAAAGAGCGGCTGCTTGTGCTCCGCCTCATACCACTTGTAGCCAACCTTCACGCCTTCGTCGTAGCTGACCGAATACTTCGAGCCGACATGGTCCGGCCCATTTACCGCGCCCGTCCCTTGACCTTCGTCTTCCTTCATCAGCACCGGAATCGTAGGATGCGGCAGATCCTGCTCGCTTTTCGGGAAGGTCATCGCCAGCTTGCCCGTCGCGTTGACCTCGCCTGTCAGAACATTCGCCAGCGCAATATGCCCGCGGCTTCCCGCGTACCAGGCCTCGACTACGCCGTCTACATCCTTGAGCCACGGCATCGTCACCGCCGTGCCCGTCTCAAGCACCACAATCGTGTGCGAATTCGCCTTCGCCACCGCAGCAATCAGCGCATCCTGGTTGTCAGGCAGCGAAAGACTCGGCAGATCCATGCCCTCCGATATCCACTGGTACGCAAAGACAATTGCCACATCCGAACTCTTCGCCAGCACAGCCGCCGCTGAAAGATCCGTGCCCGCGTTGTATTCAATCTTCGCGCCCGGCAGCTTCGCCTGGAGTGCCTTCAGCGGTGATGTCGGAAACCAGATGTGATCCTGCCAGTGCGTCGCGCCCTGCCCCGGAGGCATGATCGCATTGCCGCCCGGCGGGTCTACCTGCGCCGACCCGCCGCCTGAAATCATGCCCACATCCGCATGCCCGCCGATCAGCGCAATCGACTTCACTTTCGAGGTGAGCGGCAGAATCGACTTGTCATTCTTCAGCAGGACGATACTTTGCTCTTCGATGTGCTGCGATACTTCAAAACCATGCTCCACATCCACAACACCCTTTTCGATCGGATAGTCGACCATCCCCACCAGGAACATCGAACGCAGAACGCGCCGCGCATGATCATCAACCTGCGCCATCGGCACGCGCCCGTCATCGACCGCTGCCTTCAGCTTCGGCCCGAAATAATCGGCCATCGGCTGCTCGTTATCCAGCCCCGCAGCCGAAGCCTTCTCCGTGCTATGAGTGCCGCCCCAGTCCGAAACAACAAAACCCTTAAAGCCCCACTCGCCTTTCAACACATCGGTGAGCGTGTATTTGTTCTCGCACGCATAGTCACCATTGATGCGGTTATACGAGCACATCACCGCCGCCGGGTTCCCGACACTGATCCCGATGTGAAAGGCGAGCAGGTCCGTCTCCTGCATCGCTTTCTTCGAGATGATCGCGTTCACAATGTTGCGGCCTGTCTCCTGATCGTTGACCGCATAGTGCTTGATATCGCCGATGACGTGCTCCGCCTGCTCGCACTTCATCAGGTTGCCGACCAGCGTCCCCGCCAATAGCGGGTCTTCGCCCATGTATTCGAAAGTCCGTCCGTTACGCGGCTCGCGCGTCAGGTTCACGCCGCCGCCCAGCGTCATGTTGTAGCCCTGCGCCCGCAGCTCGCTCCCAATCACCTGGCCGTAATCGCACGCGGCCTGCGGATTCCAGCTCGAAGCTGCTCCCAGATTCGAAGGCAGGGCAGTCGAGTAGCGCCCATTCTCGCCGCTGCTGCGCACGCCATACGCTGCGTCGGACATATAAATATTCGGAATTCCCAGCCGCTTCACGCCGACCGTCATACCCGCGCCGCCATTGGCTAGGTAGGTCAGCGGCATCTGCCAGTTATCTGTATGCGCCATGCCGTTACCGTGCAGCAGCTCGATCTTCTCGTCCAGCGTCAGCTGCTTCAGCACCATATCGGCGCGCTCATCCGGCGACAGGCTCTTGTTCATCCATGGACGACTTGCCCCGCTCTGGTCAGCCCCTTGCGCCATCACCGGAACCACCGGCATCAGCAGTCCCAGCAAGCCAGCCGCCAGCGGCAGGCATTTTCGAAACACACAAATCCGCATTGCTTCCCCTTCAGATTTTTAATTGCGCGGTCATACTAGAATGGCGCAGAAACGATCGTCAAGCTTAAACGATTTAGTAAGAGAAAATCGCGGTTGACCACACGTCAGATATTGAAGTCAACCGATTGTCTTTGATCTCGATTTCCCGAGAACTTCACCTCGGACAGAATACAACTCATCTGCAACACTTGTGAACAAAACATGAGCTAGCATCGTATTGCCATTCGTTCCCAGAATATCCGAGGCCGCCATGCAAATACTGCTTCAGGACCTCCGCTACGCACTTCGCCAATTGCGCAAGAATCCCGGCTTCGCGATCACCGCGATCCTCACCCTGAGCCTCGGCATTGGTGCCACCACCGCTGTCTTCAGCGTAGCCTATGGCGTCCTCATCGATCCCTTCCCCTACAAAGACGTTCACACCCTCGTCACGCCCAAGCTATGCAGCTCGCAGTGGCCGCAATGCGGCTGGAATATCTACACGCCCGAGCAGTTCAACCAGATCGCACAGAAGACCGATATCTTCAACGGCGTCACCGCATCCACCATCAGCAATGTCGTGCTCACCGGCGAGGCCGAACCGCAGCGGCTGCGCGGCAACTACATCACGCCCAATACATTCGATGTCCTCGGCGTGCAGCCCCTCATCGGTCGCGCCACCATGGATGACGATGTGCGCCCCGGCCACGGCGAAGTCGCGCTGCTGAGCTATCGCTACTGGCAGGCTCATTATGGCGGCAGCCCCTCCATTCTGGGTCGCGTGCTGACCTTCAACAAACACCCGCGCACTATCATCGGAGTCATGCCGCCGCGCTTCCTCTGGAGAGGAGGCGACGTCTACCTCCCCATCGACATGACGAACGCGAATGGCGAAGCCCAAAATGAGCGCTACTACGCCCTCGTCGGCCGCCTCAAGCCTGGGGTTACCGACGCCCAGGCCTCAGCCGAACTCCAGCCCATCTTCAACGACTTCGCCAAGACCGCACCGCGCGACTACCCGAAAGACCTCCGTATCGGCATCATGCCCTTCGACCAGATGTTCCAGTCCGGACTCGCCAGCACGCTCTATCTGCTGCTTGGCTCCGTCGCAGTTCTGCTGCTCATCGCCTGCGTCAATGTCTCCAGCCTTCGGCTCGCTCGCGCCGTCCGCCGCGAACACGAATTCGTCGTCCGCGCTTCCATCGGTGCCTCGCGCCTGCGTCTCGTCCGCTATGCGCTCACCGAATCGCTCCTGCTCGCAGCCGTAGCCATGCCCGTAGCCCTGGCCTTCGCCTACGCCGGACTCCGCGCCACCCTCCGCATCGTTCCCACCCAAACCATCCCCGACGAAGCAGTCGTTACCATGAACGTCCCCGTCCTGCTCGTCTCGATTGGGATCGCGCTTCTCACCGTTTTTCTCTTCGGACTCGCGCCCGCGTGGCACAGCGCCAATCCGCGCCTCGCCGCCGTCCTGAGCAGCGTCCGGTCTTCGGGAAGCCGCACGCAGCGCCGGCTGCTGAGTGGTTTCGTCGTTACGGAAATCGCCTTGTCGCTGGCCCTCCTCATGCTCGCCGGGTTGATGGTCCGCTCTCTGATGGCCGTCGAAAACGCCCCCGTTCCCTTCTCGCCCGACCACACGCTCATGCTGGAAATCCCGCTCGTTGAAGAGAGATACCCGACGCCGGAAAGCCACACCCGCTTCTATCGCGAACTTCTCGATCGCGTTCGCGCTCTTCCC
>Ga0206807_1014_pt1 | contig 44855 bp, 38 predicted proteins | sample Alteio_BWOrgCont_57_FD_152915 | JGI IMG/M metagenome (GOLD analysis project Ga0206807, IMG submission 152915) | Enriched cells from forest soil in Barre Woods Harvard Forest LTER site, Petersham, Massachusetts, United States -... | ecosystem: Environmental > Terrestrial > Soil > Temperate forest >...
ACTGGCTCTGGTACACCGGTAAGTGTTACATTATACTCTTTAGCGATCAAGGTGACAATAGCTGCCGCTCCTTTTTCAATACCATCGGAAAAATTTCCTGCCTTAAACTCAGGGGTTATGATCGTATTGATGATCCGGCTGCTATAAGCATCGGTGATAGCCCCCTCCAAACCATATCCGACTTCAATGCGCATCTGATGGTCTTTATAAGCCACCAGCAGCAATACCCCATTGTCCTTGCCCTTTTGCCCGATACCAAATCGCTGGAATAGATTGGCCGCATATTCTTCGATGGACAAAGGGTCAGTACTATCCACCGTAACAACAGCTACTTCAGCTGAGGTTTTTTGTTTTAATTCCAGGATCCAGGCAGCCATGCGCGCCTGGGCGGCAGGGTCGATGATATTACTTTGATCAACAACATAGCCCGTGGCCGGCGGATAGGTGACAGTTTGGGCAAAAACAGACGGAAGGAAATTAAATGATAATACTACCCAGAAGAACAAACGCGAAGCAGATTTCATAAGGTATCCATATGACTGGACAATCTTTCCAATTGATCAAGGAAATTCTGGAAATAAGCCTCTACTTGATGAGAAGAAATTTTAGTCTTTTTATTTTTATCCTGAAGAATTACCAGGAAAGAACCCTGGTCAATTGAAAAGATCCTGCTTAAATCCTCAAACATCTGTTCTTTTTGATCAGCCGGCTTTTGTCCCTTTAAGACGATCAGCTGGCGAAAAACAGGGATCAAATCACTTAAGGCAGCAGAAAGTAATTTTTTCAGCACTGATGGATTGGACCCAATATCAAGATACGCCTGGCGTAAATGCAGTAATTTTCCCTTGATCTGCTGTTCACATAACAAACGAAGGTCTTCAACAGGGATAACAAGGTCTTTAAATATGTCTTCTCCAAAGATCACCCGATGCTGTTCTTTGATCTCAGTAAATTCAACAGGAAAAACATCAAGGCTTGAAGTGATATATCCTTTAGTTAAGAATAACGGGGTGGCAATCTTGCGTTTATGCCCACCCCTAACCAACGAGACACCCTGACGCAAAACAGAAAAGTCCAATTCACGGACAATAACAGCCATATTGATATTCGAAATACCTGGCTTGTAATTGACCCCTGCCGCAGATCCGTAGACGATGATCGAAAGGACATTATCCCCCAGCTCTTTTAAGATCCTGTCAGCAAATTCAATGATCGCAGGCTGAATAGAAGGTGGGAATTCACTGATGTTTTGAAGCGAAGATGGGGTCACTTTTGAGATTGCTTTTTATTGGACACGGCTGAAGGCTTTGATTTTTTATTGTCATGATAGGCGATCCAAACTGCGGCGTGTTTCTTCAACCAATCTTCAGCCGCAGCTTCAAAACCGATATCATAGCCGGCGATCTCGCTTTCCAGCCACTTGTGCCGGTTAATTTCTTCGATCACCTTCTTGTTACGTAATAATTTCCTGGAATCTGTGTCAGATAGATTGAGCTTCATTGTTTTTTATTCTAAACGCTGTTGATGTTTTTTGCAAGAACTTCTATCTAAAGGGTTTAGATAAATTCACTTAAAAGAACCGCAAGCTGTCCTGGGACTCATAGGGAAAACGGGGATCGTTCTTTTGATGAAGAGTGTAAGAGATTTGCAAAAATGCACGGGCCTGTTCTAATTGACCCGCTTTTTGGAATATGCCGGAGATATAATAATAAGTCTCAGGATCGTTCTTTTCGATGGTCAGGCTCTTTTGGAAAAGAACAAAAGCTTTCTGGTATTGCCCTGCTGCGAAATAGGAAAGCCCCGCGTAATTATAAAAAGCATCCTTATAAGACAGATCGTTAGTTATAGCCAGGTTGGATAAAAGGATCACTTTATCATACTGCCTCATAGAATACAGGCATGATAACAATAAGATGTTAGCTTCACTCTGGGCATCTTTAATTTCATCACTGATCGAATATTTAAAATAAGGACTTGCAAAAATCTGTTTGTAGACAATGGAATTCTCCATCAGGAACAAGGTCAATTTAGGGCTGGATGAGACCACTTTCAGGAAGCATTGCGCCGCCTGCGGCCACATGCCCCTCTTATAATAAATAATGCCTAAATTATAATTTGGCCAAAAAAGATTCTGCCCGTTTAAAACAGATGATGTTTGAAGCAGATCTATGGCTTTCTGCTCTTGCCCTGAATAATAATCCGCGTACCCCAATAATTGACGGCTTACCAGATCATCCGGCATGTACTTCATGATGATCTCAAAATACCTCTGATAGGACTTCCAATCCACCTCTATCTTTGCTTTCGGGTCTTTGGAAAAAATGATCATGTCAGAAAAATCAGGGATCGCATTATTCAATCTCCTGATCTTAATGCGCATATCAAATGCTTTGAGGTCCACAAAAGAAATTATAAATATAAACAGGATGATATAGATCACCAAAACCCTGCTTAAAAACCATTGAATGGCAGAAGCTAATGTCCTAAACATATGTTCCCCGTTGCTTTCTTAACATCAGCAATAAATATAAGAAAGTACCTGCAAAAAAAGCAATCAAACCAAAATGATACAAGTACCACTTAGGACTAGAGAAACGAAGAACGATCTGCGAATCCCCTGAAGGGACCCATAGACCTTTAAAAGACACATTGGCGCGAAGCAATCGCGCTGGGTGGCCATTGATAAAAGCATGCCAGTCGCTGTTATAATTATCATTGATCACCAAAAACCGGCTATTGGTCAAATGAGTTCTGACCTTCCAGGTATTAGCGTCATGACTGACAAGGGATAATTCCCCCAAAGAAACCGGATCGACATCCGCCGCAGCTGCGGCATCAGGGACATTTCTCCAATCTGCATCGGAAGTTTCATTCTTCGACACATAAGCAACATTACTGCCTGAAGATAAAGATGCCTGAAAAGACTTAAAAAACTCTGGAGTATCCGCGTACGGAAAAACATTATCATAAAGTATGAACTGATGGCCCCTGTAAGCATTTAAAACAGGCATATCGATATAGTTGACTAAAACAGCAAACCATGGTGAAGCATAATAAAGATCCATTTTACCTGAAGATTGTAAAGTAGTAGACACCTGGTGATCAACCTGCCTCTGCAATGTGGATGTTCTTTTTTCTAAAGTAGCGTACAACTGCGCAGATTGAAAGAATACGGCCATAAAAACCAGCAAAAACCCGGCAGGATATGAAATTTTTTTGTCACTCCATATATAAATTAAGAAAAAGATTAAACTTACAGCTACAGCGACCCATGCTCCGCCCAAGACCCCCTGATGGCCGCATAAAAACACCACCAGCAATAAATGACTGATGATAATAAAGACCATCCAAGCTGTTTTCTTAGACGAACCGGCAATAGCATTTAATAATGAACGAAAAGCTATTACAGCCAGAAGGATCGACATGGGCAATATGGCCAGCCAGAAGAAATAGTAAATATTCCTGATGAATTTAAAAATAATCAGGTGTTCATAAAGAAAGTGATGCAGCCCCCCGGCGGACGTGATCGTGATTAAAGTGACTCCGAGCACATTAAACAATAAAAAGAATATCAATTTATTTACCTTGCCTAAAGCTGCAGACAGCAAGAACAGGAAAAAAATGTAAGGAATATAAATATCCCCCAAACCCATGTTAGCCTGGTCGTCAAAAATATGGTCAAAATCCCCATGACTGATAATATCCCCGTTGGCCACGTTTTCGATGCCGACGGTCACCTGGGATGCGGCATCAGCCCCCGAATGGCGGCTGGGCATGACAAAGGTCCCGCTTTTTGATTCCTTATAGAATAACAGCCCTGGAACACAGGAAATGAGAAGAAAAAAAATACAAAAAACCGCAAATATCTTATTGTTAGCCAGAAACCCGAGACCACGTCTTAAAAAAGCACAAAGATCTGAAAAGTAAAACACTGCATAAAAGAATGAAAAAAAGGTCAGGATCGTCAGGAAGAAAAAGGGGATATAGGTGGTCAGTATGATCCCAACACACAGGCACATGCCTAACAAATGCCCTTTTTTAAATTCCTGCGAAAAACGTAATAGAAAATAAAAAAACCAGATGATGGGGACAAAAATGATAATGATGTAATTAAAGAATATCTGGCAGCCCCAGGAGGAGAACAAAAAGATCACATAAGCGCTAAACGCGTAAAAACGGTCTTCTAAGAGCAGGCGTGTGATCAAATAAAAAGCCCACCCGGCCAGGAAATAATACATGGTTATAAAAATCAGATACGCCATCGCAGAAGAGACGCCCAGCCATTTGAGCAGGACGATCAGGCTAAAAAGCGGATTAACATCCCCCATCCGCCTCAAAAAGAAATCGTATGGCACTCCACTCCACCACCCCGGACTCCAAAGGGGATAAACGCCATGGCTCAAATTGGTAGTATAAAAAGTGATTTGCTCAGCATAGGAGAGTGCATCCGCCTCCAGAGGCAAATGGCCGTTTAAAAAATAACGGAAACAAAAGATCCATAGGATAAAAGGAATGAACAAAAGATATTTATCAAGCAATGATCTCATTATTTAAACCTGTTTTTAAGCTGGCCGCGCAGCTGATACACCGCGATCCCGAATGCCACCGCCACGTTCAAAGAATTCTTGATCCCATCCATCTCGATCTCAATGGCCGCATCTGATAAGGACTGCAATGTTTCCGCGATGCCGTCAACCTCATTGCCAATAACCAGACATACCGGGGATTTCGCCTTGAACACATCGTGGCTGACACTGCCCTGCATTTGCTCCAGAAGTACAATCTGATAACCTTCTTTTTTCAATTCCTTGACCAACCCTATGATATCTTCCCGATATTCCCAGGGCACATGATCCTGGGCGCCTAAAGCTGTTTTAGCGATTCCCCCTTGAGGCGGATAACCGGTTATACCGCACAGCCAGATCTTGGCAACCCCTGCCCCGTCGGCACTGCGAAAGATTGTCCCCACATTATGCAAACTGCGGATATTATTAAGCACCACACACAGCGGTAATTTGGGATGATCCGCCTTTTTTACCTGCCGGCTGACGATCTCTTCATGAGAAAGCTTGCGCATGTTAGGACAACTTCTCCCATTCCTCTGTAACCGCCTCAACCAGCGGCTTGATGATCCCTTCCGAAAAATCAAAAGAGATCCCTGCCGCGCGGTATAATTCTCCGACCGGCCTTGAACCGCCTAAGGCGAGACCTCGCTTATAATCAGATAAAGCTTTTTTAGGATCATGGCGGGCGTTAAGCCATACCTGCAAGGCCCCCAGCTGAGCAATACCATATTCAATGTAGTAGAATGGTACCTCAAAAATATGCAGTTGCCTATGCCATAAATAATTTTTTACTTCCGTCAGATCATTCCAATCAATGAACTTGCCGCCAAATTGCTCATAAAATCCGCTCCAGGCCTGGCGGCGTTCATCAGCGGTGTGCTGGGGATGCTCATAAAGCCAGTGCTGAAATGCATCGATATTAGCGACCCAGGCCAGGGTTTGAATGATCCCTTCTAAATGCTCGCGATTACTCCTTTTAAGTTCTTCAGGAGAATAAAATTCATTAAGATGTTCACCGCCGATCAATTCCATGGCCATGGAAGCCACCTCACAAAACTCCATCGGCGCATGGCGGTAATCCACGATGGGCTCGTCAGAACAAGCCAGGGCATGAAAAGCATGCCCTGCCTCATGCAGCAAGGTACGTACATCATCATCAATGCCAACGGCATTCATAAAAATAAACGGTTTACGGGCTTCACTTAAAGTATTCTGATAACCACCCGGCGCCTTGCCCTTACGGCTGGCTAAATCTAAAAGCCCCAGATCATTCATCTCTTTAAATTGCAGGCCAAATTCACTATCTAAGTGATTAAAGATCGAGCCCGTTTTCTTGATTAATTCCTGAGCATCTTTAAAAGGGGCCAATGGTTTTTCACCAAGCGCATCCACCGCCGTATCCCATGGACGAAGAGACTTCAGCTTCATTTGCTCACGGCGTTTATTCAGGATCTTGCCGTTCAAAGGAACGATCAATTTTTCGACTGTCTCATGGTATTTCTTGCAATCCCGGGGTGTATAGTCAAAACGATGATATCCTTTGAATTGATATTCTGTAAAATGAGAAAATCCGGCATTATGCGCGATGGTATTGCGCAATTCGAACAACTTCTCAAAAATTTCTTCGAGCTTTGCCCTATCCTTGGCCCGGCGCTCGGCTGTTGTTCTCCAGGCACGCTCACGCAAGGAACGGTCTGTGTCCTGGAGGTATTTGCCCATCTGAGGCAAGGTATGCTCTTTACCTTCGAACATCACCGTCATAGCCCCGCAAACAGCCTGATACTCCTGGCTTAAAAGATCGACCTTGGTCTGCAAAGGCACATTCTTTTCCACAAAAAGTTCTATATCTGTCTTGATCGCACGGTCATAGACCTCAAAGCGTTTAGCATTTAAAGTAAACTGCTCGCGGGCCTTCACATATTTATGATTCAAACGGTCGTTAATAGGCTTGATGGCAGGCGGGATGGTTTCCACGAACTTCGAATATGCACCAGCGATAGCCGGATCATCTGTCTTGCAGGTCATGCGTATATATAGGATAGATCCTGCCTGGGATAAGGCTGAATCCAGCTCTGAGCGGTCAATCAGCCATTGCTCCAGCTCCCGGGTTGTCCCGATGGGTTTTGCTTCCAATTTTTCATACAAACCCTGCACCGTGGCAAGGTCTGTCAGATCCGCATTTTCAGGTACAAATACCCTCTTTTGATAAACCGGCAGTTGAGCAAGATCCATATATCCTTTCTTAAAACCCTTGACAAACAGTTGATTTCAAGTATATTTAAGATTCAAATTTTGACCAATTATTTACAAAACCAAAGAGGTAATGTCATGAGATCCTGTATCGTATGTGAAAAAAGCCCTGCATCAGGCAGAAAATATAAACGCCGCGGTATGGAAAAGAAAAAAGGCGGTGCCGGTTCTAAAGTGGTGGGGAAAAGTTTCCGCATGGTCCTTCCTAACTTGCAGCGCATCAAGATCACTGTCAAAGGCACTGTGCAACGCGCCCTGGTCTGTACCAGCTGCATCAAAGCCAACAAAGTCACCAGAGCTGTATAAAAACTTCCTTCGTCCCCCTCTTTTGAATAAAAGAGGGGGATTTTTTATTTATTGCTCCCTGCCCGAATCTTTCTTCAATTGACTCAAATATGGAGCATCAATGGTATCTCCTAATTCTTCTACTTTATGTGCATCAGCCCAAGCCTTATCATAATCTTTTAAATAATAATAATCCCTGGACCGGTTGTAATATGCATTGACATACTTTGGATCTATATCAATAGCCTTGCTATTTTCAGATATGGATTTTATAAAATCACTTTGATTGTAATAAAATAGCCCTCGCTCAGCATACACTTCTTTATAATCAGGGTTTAATTCAAGGGCTTTATTATAATCGTCCATCGCTTGATTTGGATCCCCCTGATTCTCCCTTATTAATCCCCGATAAAAATAGACTTTCGCATCCCGGGGATTTATGCTCACAGACTTATTAAAATCAGATAGGGCCTCATCTAAATGGCCTTGCTTGTAATATAATGCCCCGCGGGCATAATAGATATCTGCGTTATTAGGATCTAATTCGATCGTCTTGTCATAATCAGCCAAGGCCTGGGTTAAATCACCTTGATCATAGTAGGCAAACGCTCTCTCGTAATATGGCTGTGCAAGAAATGGGTTTATTTCAATAGCTTTATTATAGTCAGTTATTGCCTGGGTAAAATTGCCTTGTTTTTCATACAGCATTCCCCGGTCAATATAGGCTTCCACTAAGTTAGGGTCTATTGCAAGCGCTTTATTGTAATCAGCCATTGCTTGGGTCGAATTACCTCCTTCATCATATATAATGCCCCGATTGTTATAAGCCTCAGCATGGTTTGGGTTCATTGCAATAGACCTATTATAATTTGAAAGGGCCTGTGCCGATTTACCCTGCTTATCAAATACCGTCCCTAAGTTGTTATAGACAGCTTCAAGATCAGGGTCTAGTGCCAATGCTTTATTACAATCCGTAATTGCTTTTGTCAATAATCCTTGCCTGCTGTATACGTCGCACCGGTTACTTAAAGCCTCCGCTAGATTGGGGTTCAATTCAAGAGCCTTATTAAAATCATTCATGGCTTCTGCATAATTACCTTGTTTATAATAAACCATCCCCAAATTAGAATACGCTTCTGAAAAATCAGGCTTTAGATCAAGGGCCTTGTTTAGATCAGCCATGGCTTCCTTTAAATCGCCTGAATTCAGGTGATCACTGCCTCTGTTATAATAATCGTCTGCAGTTTGTGCGGGAACTTCAGAGACCGTTAAAGATTGGCTCTTTAAATTAAAAGAATTGATAACATCACCTAATCTCGCCTTTACATTGTCGTCATAATTGCTATAAACGTAATTCTCAATAAGATAAAGGTAATTATCTTCATCTAGCCTTTTGCCTGTATAAGTTAAATACCCCCCTTGATCATTGGATACTTCCAGCGAACTTTCATAGCCAGTGAATCCTCCGACCGTAACCGGACCATTGTGACTACTGAATTGAGAAAACCCCTGCTGCTGAAAATACCGCTGCAAAAGGTCCGTTGATATGCTCTTGTCATTGTTTTGTTTAAAAATCTCCACATTATTCTTCACAGAAACTACAATATTGTACTGCGGAAAATGCGGGTCATAAAAACACACAGAAAAAATATCAATATTCTGCCCCATATTGTTATAGAACACCATATACCCGTCCTGCCCCACCGGCACATCCTCATGCCCATAAACCTCCTTGGCAACCCATCCCTGAGGATAGACAATTGAAAAATACTGGCCATCGTATACTTGATTGTCAGGGCTTATGGAAGGAGGCTGATCAACAGCTTTAACGGCAGGAATATCAATGATCGTTAAAAATGATAACAATATAAGGGATTTAATTTTGTTTTTCTTAAACATATTTAAGGAAGAATGCGCCTATTTGATATCTTTGAGCATCAACTGGACAGTTGGAGCCTTGTTCCAATCGTCAATACTTAAGGTGTACGCAAGATCAACCTTTCCGCCTACCTTCACCAGATCTTTAAAAGACCCCATCCCAAAACCAACCGCGCTGATGCTCTTGGTTCCATCCGTGACCCAGAATTTAATAGTGTCTTTTCCCATCAATTGCGGCGGGCTTTTGACCGTGAGCCCCCTGGAACAAAACACCGGCGAAGGATTACCCTCACCATGCGGTTCCATGGAACTGATGATCTCCACTAACTTCATATCGATCTCAGTCAAAAGAATCTCACAATCAATATCAAGGCTTGGAGTGAATTTTTCGCTGGATAAAGAAAGCTGTGCAAAATCATTGATGGCTTGGCGGAAGCCCGCGATATTATCATGCTTTAATCGTAATCCCGCGGCACGCTTGTGCCCTCCGTAATTCTCCAAGACTGCGGCACAACTGGTCAATGCCTCATGCAAATGAAAACCGTCAATAGACCGGGCTGAACCTGTCCCTATCCCGTCTGCCACGGAAATAACCACGGTCGGACGATAATATTTATCAACAATACGGCTGGCAACGATCCCCAAGACACCCTTATGCCAACCCTCTTTATGGACCACAATAATATCCTGGGACTTGAGCGTTTCATCAGCTTCGATCATTGCCAAAGCTTCTTCAACCACTTCACTTTGCATTTTCTGGCGGGTCACATTATGCGCTTCCAGGCTGCATGCCAAGGCATAGGCATCTGCAGGATTTTCTGATAAAAGCAGGTCCAAAGAAACCGTGGCTGAGTCCATCCGGCCCGCAGCATTCAAACGCGGCCCTAAAATAAACCCAATATAATAGGGCTTCATTTTCTTGCCCGCGATCTTAGCCACTTCCAGCAATGCCTGAAGTCCGGGTTTGTTGGTCTTCTCTAGGTATGGCAAACCGTTCTTAACAAAAATACGGTTCTCCCCCAGCAAAGGCACCACATCAGCCACTGTTCCTAAAGCCACCAGGTCCAAGTCTTCAAGAGGAATCTGTCCCAAGACTGCCTGCATTAACTTTGCCACGAGACCAACGGCAGATAAATTCTTAAATGGATACAGGCAATCCTCACGCTTAGGATCGATCACGGCCAACGCCGGGGGAAGTTTATTCCCGTCAGGTTCATGGTGATCAATCACGATCACATCAATACCGGCGGCATTGATGGCTTCGATCGGCGCAAAAGCATTGATACCGCAATCAACGGTGATGAGCAAATGAATGCCCTGATCTTTGGCAAATTGGGCAATCTCCTCATTCAAACCATACCCTTCTTCCATGCGGTGAGGAATATAATTAACAGTTTGGATTCCCAGATGATTGCACAGGCGGCGCAGCAAAGCACTTGAAGTGACACCGTCAACATCGTAATCTCCAAAGATCAGGATTTTTTCCGATCTTTTTTGGGCCAGCTCAATGCGCGCCACCGCACGGTCCATGTCTGTCAGCAAAAAAGGATTATGCAAGGACGGTATATCCGCCAGCAAGAACATCTTAGCCTGATTGACGGTCGTGATCTGACGATTGATTAATAATTGAGCGATGATGGGATGGATGCTCAATGCATCACTGAGAGCTTTCTGCGACTGCGGATTTTGAGGTTGAATTACCCATCGTTTGGTCATTGTTGTCACATCTTCTGAGGAGCTGTTACACCCAGCAATCTTAAACCGTTCCCTAAAACAACCCGGGTTGCTTCGATAAGGCCTAAACGTTCAACAGCGATCTCTTTGCTTTCATCCAGAACCCTGCAGGAATCATAAAATTTATGGAACGCCGCGGCCACTTCCTGCAAATAGCGGACCAACGCAAAAGGCTCCAGGGACTTGGCGCATCCGATTAGTATATCAGGGTAAAGGCCGATCTTACGCATTAAATCCATCTCTTCAGGCTGCCGAAGATGTTTAAAATCAACCGTCTTTGGAGAGATTTGAAGTTCATCTTGTGCTTTACGTATAATGCTATGAATACGCGCGTGCGCGTATTGAATATAAAATACAGGATTATCCGAACTTTGTTTTTTAGCCAATTCGAGGTCAAATTCCAAATGAGCGCTCGCCTGGCGCATTAAAAAAAAGAATCTGGCCGCATCACGCCCCACCTCATCCATGACCTCACGCAGGCTGATGAATTCACCCCTGCGGGTCGACATGGAAACCTCTTTGCCGTCACGGTAGATCGTGGCTAATTGCACGATCAAAATATCCAGATCATCCACTGAATGCCCCAGCGCTCCTGCCGCGGCCTTGATACGGGGAATATAACCGTGATGATCAGGTCCTAAAATATTAACGATGCGCGAAAATCCGCGGGCAAATTTATCCTTATGATAAACAATATCCGGTGTCAAATACGTATATTGCCCGTCACTCTTTCTCACCACGCGGTCTTTATCATCACCCCACAAAGTAGATTTAAACCACCATGCCCCTTCGCTATCATAAATAAATCCTTTGGCCCGAAGGTCAGCCAACAAATCCTCAATGGCCTTTGGATTCGCGATTCTTGATTGATAAGACCAGACATCGAAATGCACATCAAAATCTTCCAGGTCTTTTTTGATCAGGTCCATCAAATATTTAACACCAAATTCTCTGAATGAAGCGTCCGGCTGCTGCTCAAGATCAGCTGATGTTTTAATAGCGTGCTTGTTTATAAATTCCTGAGCCATCGTACGGATATATTCACCCTGATAAGCATCTTCGAACAAAGAGACATCCTGCCCTAATATCTGCTGGGCGCGCACCTTAATAGAACGGCCCAGGATATTGATCTGATTGCCTTCATCATTCACATAATATTCTCTTTTCGCCTCATACCCCACCGCCTGAAGGATGTTGACCAAGGTGTCCCCGACCGCAGCCTGACGGCCATGGGCAACCGTTAAAGGGCCTGTAGGATTAGCGCTGACAAATTCCAGGCAGAATTTCTGAGCACGACCGAAATTAGAACGGCCATAATTTTCTTTCTGTTGATAAACATCATCAAGGACATTATAAAAACCTTCAGCTGAGAGATAAAAGTTAATGAAGCCGGGGGCCTTGATCTCGATCTTCGAAATTTGTTTATTAAGGGAACTTGAATTCAATAACTCTTGTAGTTTAGGAAGGATTTGCTGAGCAATACTCAAAGGACTCTTTTTGAGCTGACGGCTTAGCTGTAAAGCCATGTTGCAGGAAAATTCTCCATGCTGCTTATCCGCGGGCACATCAATAAGCACAGCAGGAACAGTGATGCCTTCAAATAACTTTAAGGCATCTTCTATCAAAACCTGTAACTCACGGCGAGTATCGGAAAACATGATTTTCCTAAAAAACAAGCCCCTTAAAGAGAGCTTTCTAAAAGGGGCTTGGGGATCTAAACGATAATATTACTTTTTCTTAGCACGGGCCTTGTATTCAGTTTTAGGAGCATCCTGCCAGAGATGTTCAAGAGCGTAAAATTCACGGGACAGAGGTTCAAAAACATGAACAACCACATCCCCCATATCCAGCAAGACCCAAGCACCGTTCTCCTGCGAATACTGCAAGCCGCTCAAGGCCTTTAAACTGTGGCTGAAATTGACATCAACATCTTCACTCTTCAGCCCTTCCTCAATACCTTCGGCGATGGCCTTGGCCTGACGGTCGGATGTACCCGTGGCGATCACAAAAAAGTCGCAGAAATTAACCAATCCGCGCATGTCCAGGATGACAATGTCCTGCGCTTTTGTATCATCAGCAAATTTCGCTACCTTTTGGGCTAACGCTTTAGACTTTAAAACTTTCTTACTGATAAATATTTTCCTTGAGGCTTACTTCTTTTTAAGTTTCGCAGCTTGATCTTTGCTCAATACGCGCCAGCACTCATGGGTGCCTTTAGGGGATTTGGTCACGGCGAAGAAACGTCCGCTTTTTTCCTTCACGGTGTAATCATCAGAATCAAATTTAGCCTTGGACTTCACATCATAAAAAGATAATTTCTCCATCAATGCCTCCTGTTTATTCATTTACTTATTCAACAAAACTAACGATTAAGTCAGAGTCTAATCGATAATTTTTTCTTTGTCAATTCAAAACTAAATCTAAATTTATATTCAAGGGCCAAATATTATTCTGATTTTAATGTGCGGCTCATCAAATCTTTCATCGCACGCTTGGGGAGTTTGTTTTCAAAAATGATCCTATATACTTCCGTGACAATGGGCATATTGATCTTCATCTTTTTAGCCAGATGGTATACAGCTTTGGCAGTCACCACCCCTTCAGCAACAGCACTCATCCCCCCTAACACATCCTTGATCTTTGCCCCGCGCCCCAAAGCTTCACCAACGGTACGGTTACGGCTATTAGGGCTAAAACAGGTTGTTACCAGGTCCCCCAGACCTGTAAGGCCATAAAAAGTTTCCTGGCGGGCCCCAAGTGCTATTCCCAGACGGGAAATTTCACTCAATCCTCGTGTTAATACAGCTGCTTTAGCATTGGTCCCCAGTTTTAAACCATCACAGATCCCGCAAGCCAGGGCGATCACATTCTTGACACTTCCGCCAAATTCAACACCGATCACATCCGTGTTGGTATAAATGCGAAAGGTGTCTGAATTAAAGATCTTTTGGATACTGATGGCTAATTGATGGTCCTTGCAAGCTGCCACAGCAGTTGTAGCGATGCCTTGAGCCACTTCACCAGCAATGGTAGGGCCTGACAAAACAACTAAAGGAACCTTGGGAAGATACTCCTGAATAATCTGGGACATACGCTTAAAAGAAGTTGGATGAACTCCTTTGACAACGCTGACAAAGACCTTTCCTTTATAGGAAGTGTCTTTGATTTTCTTTAAAGTATCTGTTAAATACTCGGAAGGTGTGGAAAGAACAATCAGGTCCCCGAAAGCAATCGCTTCATCGAGGTCTGCTGTCATACGCACTTGAGAAGGGATCTTGATGCCTGGTAAGAATCTTTTATTTTCGCGGGATTTGGCACTTTGAGCAACATTTTGTGCGAACGCACCCCAAAGCGTAACAGGGTATTTCTTGCGCGCTAAATGAATGGCCAGGGTTGTCCCCCAGCCTCCATCACCAATAATGCTGATCTTTTTGATCATACGCCTTTTTACCGCCAAATAAATATCTCCCGCCAGATCTCGAACATATAGGCGGCACCCCATTTTAAGACCTGCAGCTTACGCTCCCCGCCTTCGCGGGCAGGCTCATCACCGGGGATATCAGCAACCTGTAATCGGCGCTTGGCCGCTCGAATTGATAAAAGCGGCTCCCAGCTGATCTTGGTCCTGAACAATTTCTCTTCAAAGGAATAACTGGAATCTTTATCCAGATCAAGGTCCTGGATCAATTTCTTAGGATAAGCTCTGTAAATGACCATAGCATCGGTATATTTTGAACCATGCAGCAAATTAATACAGCCGGTAAAAAGCCAATTACCAAAAGAGGTCACTGCATCATCGTCATAGCTTTTGGCACCTGGTGCATAACGCGATACAATGACCATGTCATAACCTTCTTTAACCTTGGCGATACAAACCGGGATAAGCTCTGGGATAGAATTACCGTCAGGACTAAAGGTAAGAATAACGTCCCCTTTTATAAAGGGAAGCGCGTCCATATAAGCGCCGCGGATGCCAGGGGTTTGCTGGATAACCACATCATAGCCCATCTCACGGGCAATGTCAGCAGTACCGTCCTTGGACTTACCGTCAACGATCAGGATCTGGTCGACCCATTCCTTCTTGACCTTGGGCATGACCGAACGCATGCCTACCGCTTCATTCAAGGTTGGTACCAGCAAGGTCACCTTCATAGAGATCCTTTATGTAAGCTGCGTTGGAGCGGGCGGTGAGAATCGAACCCACGTTACTAGCTTGGAAGGCTAGAGTTCTACCACTGAACTACGCCCGCAAAAATGGTGGGCAGGGAAGGATTCGAACCTTCGAAGCGCGGACGCAACAGATTTACAGTCTGTGCCCTTTAGCCACTTGGATACCTGCCCAAAAACCTATAGATGGAGCTGGCTAGAGGCTTCGAACCCCCGACCTGCTGATTACAAATCAGCTGCTCTACCAACTGAGCTAAGCCAGCGTTATTACAATTTAACCGTAAAGTGGGTTGTAATATAGCAAAATTGCCCACCGCTGTAAAGGTTAAGATTTTACTTTTAGCCTGAACTTGATAAAGCACAAAATAATAAAAACTAATATAACAGCCCACATCAAAGGCTTCATTTCCAAAAAGGAATAATACCGGGATTCATCTTTGAAAAATTCTTTGTGGCCCAGGTGGGTTAGAATAAAAGATGTGCCAAGCAGTGAGCCGATCAGTATGACATCCTTTTTATTAAAGGATGAATAAAAGCATTCGCGCAATATAAAGAAATAAGGAACAAACAAAAGGACAAACGCATTCAAATAAGCCAGAGGATTAAACAAAAGACAGCATACAAAAAGACATGAGTAATCTAAATAATCGATCTGGCGGGCATCGGCTTTCCTATTAAAGACATCTTTAAAGAAGCATACAAAAAGAACAAAGCAAGTGCTCCCCCAAGCGTAATAGATCCCAGGCGTCAAATTTTTCTTAATAAAAAGATAATCAAAAGCATTGCCTATTTCATGGCGAACAATGAATAACCAGGAATAAAAAGCGAGCAAAGAATTGTTCCTGAATGAATAGAGAAGAGATACTGGCGTCGACTTTAACAACTCAAGCCATTCCCGCAGATATCCCAAGTTAAAATTAAAACCGGTATAAAGTGATGGCAGGACCAAGAATACGGCAAGCATCAGTGCCGTGTACCCCAATAATTTAAACCGTCTTTTTAATAAAAAATAAAAAACAAACAGCAGCGGAAAGAATTTAATCATCAGGCTAAAAGCCAAAACCACGGACGCACTAAAATATTTCCCGCTCATTTCATAATACATGATCAAAACCATCAGCAAACATAACAACACATTGACCTGCCCCAGCCTGAAATCGGCAAACAAAAACTGCCCTGTTAAAGCAAACAAAGAAATGGCTATCATAAAATCTTTAGGCTCAGAAAAACTGATCAGTTTTAATCTGGAAAGGACAAAGAATATGGCGAATAAGAATAATATATTAATAAAGGTCCAGACATATAGGGCTACAATTTTACTTATCAGCGTTAAAGGGGAAAAAAATAATGCAAACAGCGGGGAATATTTAAATTCGTTAATGCCACTATGAGCGGTGTAGATAGGTGCTTTAGCCAGGTACAGCTGGCTGGCTTCATAATAAATATCAAAATCTCCTGATGTATATTTAAGAGAGACCAGAAAGATCAAGGAAAAACCCAGCAGCAGGAAAAAAGCCAGAAAGAATCGTTGAGTCATGAGCGTGCCAAACCCTTAAAAGATCTCGTATTGACTGTCATTCTTGAATATCTGATCAACCAGTTCCAATACATTATCCACACTAAAAGGAGTTGGACAATTACTCAATATAAAACTTTTAGCTCCCAGAGGACGCCAACGCTCCGGATTGATACCCGGCTGATCCCGTAAAAACAGGGAAATAACGCTCGTTCCCACCCCTGCGGCGACATGGACCGGACCTGAATCATTGGAGATCAATAAGCGCGAGCGGCGCAACAGGCTTGCTGTCTGCGCCAGGGTTGTTTTTCCGGTCAGATCCAGAAATTGAGACCGCTGGCGCGTTTGCCGCAAAATACCCTCAGCCACGGGAATGGTCTGTACGGATCCGATCAAAACAACTTTTAACGCGTATTGCTCAACCAGACGGTCCATCAATAAAGCAAAATTGGCACTGCTCCAGCACTTGGCCGGGTCTGAGGAACCAGGATGGATCGTAATAAACCCGCAAGTATTTAAATTATTCTCCTGCACCCAATCAATAGCCCAGGCCTCTGCCCCCTTTTGCATCGGGACCAAAACATCCATATCATCATTTTCTATTCCAAGTGCTTTAATGACATCCATGCAATAAACAGCTTCATGCTTTTTTCCTGACGCACGGTGATCTTTTAAAGGATGTGTCAGCAAGAACCCCAATTTGTCATTCTTATACCCTAATCGATAAGGTATCCTTGCAGCAAAACAGGCCAGATTGTAACGTCGTTTCGTATGAAAGATTATAACCAGATCGAATTTCTTTAAATGTAGCTCACGGACCAATTTTAGAAATCCTAAAACCCCCTTATGCTTTGCCTCCCTGTCATCCACCAGAACTTCATCCACATAGGGATTACCATTGACCAGATCGTAGGTCTGCCGGGCAACCAGGATGGATATCCGCGCCGTTGGATAAGCCTGGCGCAATGCCTTAAGGGTGGGGGTTGTCAAAACAACATCCCCGATCCTGTCTGTGCGTACGATCAGAATATTGTTAAAAATGGCAGGTATCTTCATGTCCTCACCTTCGCGACTGCATCAAGGACATCCTTGACCTGAATAAAGGACATGCAGTTATGCAGATGCTTGCTCTTGGGATCATTGCACCGGACACATTTTTCATTTCGCCTTACGACCACCGACTTCTTGTTCCAGGGCGCATATCTTTCCAGTGAAGTTGGCCCCCAAAGGGCCACTACCGGCACATTAAAATAACTGGCCAAATGCATGACCCCGCTATCATGCGTGATCGCCCATGAACATTTACTTAACACAAAAGCTAATTGCCGCAGATTGATCTTGCCTGCCAAAGATATCGACGCCCCCTTCATTCTCTCTTGAATTTCACCGACGATCTGGACATCTTTAGCATCCCCCACCAAGACAACCTTGGTTGTTGCTGACAGATGATCTGCCACCTGGGCAAAACCTTCGGCGTTCCAGCGTTTGGCAGAATCTGCAGCGCCCGGCGCGATCACAACAAAATCCTTGTTTTGCAATGTCGGCAGCAGTGCCCCCTCAAAGAAGCGTTCATCTTCAGATGTTGTCAGGACAGCATACTTCTGCTGGGAAACGGCTTCAAAATCATAAACCTGACGCAATCGGTAAAGATGGGCGTCTTTCTTATGCAATTCTTTTCTGTCATTATAAAATACAGCCGGCGTGGCAAATCTTGGACTTAATAAAAGTGCCAACATGGTGCGCCGCAGATCGACCACGCCATCATAATGTTCTTTGTATAGGTCCAAAAACCAGGCAAATTTATTTTTTAACGAAGCCTTTTTGTCATAGACCTTGATACGAAAATTCGGATTATCCGAAAAAAGCGAAACCGCTTTGGGTCCGGTCACAACGTCCATTTGAGCTTCAGGAAAATCCCGGCGTAAAATATCAATGACCGGACAAGTCAGGACAACGTCACCGATATTGGTCATGCTGACGACCAAAATACGCTTAGGCCTGGAATTTTTTAAAAGCTTGGCACACATCTTCCACCGTCACTGATTGCATACACACATTATTAGTACACGCTAAATGATAACAAGGCGCTTTATTGCACCCGATCTCTTTAAAAAGGACCTGCGCGCGTCCCCGGCCGCGGGGTCCCGTGATCTCAGGACGGGTTGGCCCAAAAACACCGATCACATCAGCACCGACACTATGAGCTAAGTGCAAAGGCCCGGAGTCTCCGGAGATCACGACCAACGCCCTCCTGTAAAGCGCCAATGATTCACCCAAGCTCGTCTCCCCTGCCAGCAGCACCGCTTTAATGCCGGCAGCTTGGATAATGCGCTGGCAATATTCCCTGTCCTTAGGCGCACCGGGAAAAACGATCGTTATGCCTGATTCCTTATCAAGGCGTTTGGCTAATTGAGCAAAAGAGTCTATACTCCAGCGCTTAAGGTCCCAATTGCCTCCGGTGTTGATCACAACAAAACGTTGTGTTTGGGATATCCCTGCCTTTTCCAATTTTGCATCCAAAGATTGCATATCTTTCAGATTCAACCGCAACTCGCACAAACGGTCCTGCACCTTGATGCCATACCCTTCCAATACCCTTAAATAAAAATCACAACGATGCACATCCCCTGTATCCATGACGATCGGATGTGTCAATAAACTTTTAAATTTACCGTAACCGATCCTCAAAGGTATCCCTGCCAGAAAAGTAAGCAAAGAACGCGTCATGGAGCGATGCAATAAAAAGGCCGCGTCAAACTTCTCCCTTCGTAATGACTGGATCAATTGCCACTTTTGCCATGGGAAGCGGTGGCGGCCCCTCTCATCGTAAATAATGATCTTGTCCACATAAGGGCAATACTGCAGGACTTCTTTGACCCTGGGCACGCACAAACAGGCTATACGCGCCTGCGGGTAAGTCTTTTTCAACGTCTTGAAAACAGGAGTAGAAAAGACCGCATCCCCCAGCCAATTGATATTAACGACGAGAATATTGTTCATAAACTCCCAGTGTCTTTTTAAGCATCAGCTCAACAGAAAAATACTTTTCAATATTCGATCTTGCCTGGACCGCCATCATCTGAGCCTGATCCGGCATCTTAAGGACTTCGATGATCCGGTCAGCCAGGGTTTCCGGGTCATTGACAGGGACCAGATAACCGCTTTTACTGTCCTGGATCAGGTCAACCAATCCCCCAACCCTGGAAGCAATCACAGGAATGCCGCACGCCTGTGCTTCCATAACAGACAAACCCAACCCTTCCATTAAAGAAGGCATAACAAAAACATCAAAAGCAGTTAAAAGCCCAGGAGTTTCTCCGACGGTATCTTTAAAATGCACACGGGATGTCAATGACAGCTCCTGTGTCAATTGTTTTAACGCAGGGCCTTCCGGCCCTTGACCTGCGATCATCAAATTGGCCATAGGCACCTCTTTAAGAACGTAGGGCATTGCCTTGATCAGCACATTTATCCCCTTAACGTCAGACAGGCGCGCAATGATGCCTATGAGCGGACCATCACCGGCATTTAATTTTAGCCTCATATCCCGGCGCTTTTGCTCATTGGTCAACACAAACCGGTTTAGATCAATACCATTGGATATTAAATGCACCTTTACTGCGTCAACACCGAAATCATTTTTTAAATGACCTTCAACAGGCTTACTGATAGCAATGACTGCCGATCCCCAGCAAGGGAAAGTTTTTCTAAACCAGCGCGGCCTGAAAAAACCATGACAGGTCGTGACCATCTTGACCCCTGTAAAACGGCTCAACACAGATCCCAACACCTGCGTGACACGCGTCTGGGCATGGATAATATCGATCGATTCCCGACGAACCAAACGATGAATCTTCCAGTAGTTGAGCCATAGTTTGGGACTGACCTCTGATTTCGTACGAATATTCATGCGGACATGCCTGATCCCCGCAAACTCTGCCCGCGGTACACCATCACCTCCGCTGGAAACAACATACACTTTATGCCCCGACTTGACCAAGGCTTCCCCAAGGGTCAACACATAACTGGTGATCCCTCCGGTATTAAAATGCGTTGTCAGAAAAAGGATGTTCATTTGATGTGGGCCATGACCTTTCGGGCTACTTCCTCAGGCGAAATACCATTCATGCAGGCATGGGTCTTTATCCTGCAAACCCCCGAATAGCAAGGTGAACAATTCATCGGCTTATGCAATATATCGCATTTGTCCGCCGGAGGCATGTGCCGTCTGGCATCCGTCGGTCCAAAAAGCGCTATGATAGGCACCCGCATGCCAGCTGCCAGATGCAAAGGCGCAGAATCAGGTGAAATGTAGGCCTTGCAGCGCTTGATCAAGGCAGCCAGCTGAAGGATCGTTGTTTTACCGACAAAACTGGCGGGCTTGGCGTGGGCTTTGGCAATTAGTTTTCTGACGAGCGCTTTATCTTTATCCTCACCCGTCAAAATCACCCGGATATTTTTGTGGCCTAAAATATCACATAATTTAGCCATATGTTCCAACGGCCAATTCTTGGTAGGCCATTCTTTGGAAGCAGAGACATTCAACCCCACAAAGACTTGTCCATCGCTTAACCATTCGCTGTCCAGCAATTCCTGCGCATAGGCCTCATCTTTAACAGAAGGATGTAATTCCAGCCTCAGATCAGGGTCATAGGCAATGCCTAACATTTTTAAAATACGGAACTGGTGCTCTACAGGGGGAATATTGCGGATATTATTCTTGATCTTCATCGATAATAAAAATGAGAACTTCCCGTTGTCATAGCCATAGGATTCTTTAGGCATGGCCAGGAAAGACAACAAATGACTGACACGGTTGTTCTGCAGGTCAACCACTTTATCAAAATGGTATCTCCTCAACTTTTTGCCCTTGCGCCAAATATCCTTTAGATTCTTGGAAGAAGGATCAAAAACGATCACTTCGTTGATTTGCCCGCAACTTTCCACAATGGCACTTGCCTGGGGCGACGTCAGGCAGCAGATCTGGGCGTTAGGAAATTTTTCACGGATGGCTTTAAACGCAGCCGTTGATAACACCACATCCCCCACCGCTGTCATTTTAATGATCAGGATCTTGGTGGCATGCATTAATTCTTTATAAACACCGATGGTAGCATCGCACATGTGCGCCAGGGTATACCTGTCATCGATCTTCTTTTTAGCCTGGGCCACTAATCCAGCGCTAAATTCAGGGTTCTTTAAAATCCGCAAAACAGCATCAGCCATCGTATCAACTTCTTTAGGCAGTACCAAAAGGCCGGTCTTTTCATGTTCAATGATCTCTGACACCCCTCCAACCCTCGTCGCTACCACCGGCACGCCTGCCGCTTGCGCTTCGATGATAACACGGCCAAAGGCTTCAGGGGTGATCGTCGACAAGACCAGGCAGTCAGCCCTGCTCAATAGCTGGGGTATATCACTGCGGTTGCCCATGAATTCTACCTGAGCGGCAATTCCCAAACGCTTCGTCAACAGGATCAATTCATCTTTATACGGTTGCTTCTTAGGAGGCGCATCCCCAATGATCTGGACCTTGACCGAAGGCAATTGATGGATCACCCGTGCCATGGCTTTAAGAAAATAAGGATGTCCCTTCAAAGGTGTAATGCGGCCAATGATAACAACAGTAAATGCTTTTTTATCTGCCTTAGGCTCCCTTGGCAGGCTAAATCTGCTTACATCAACACTGCGGGCAATCACCCGGATATTCTCGGCAGGAGTGCCAAAATCATTGACCATATGCCGGCCAATAGCTTCACTGATGGCGATGATCAATTTCCCCCAGCCCATCACCTTGCTGAAGGCATGAGTGGAATAATATCCATGACAGGTAGTTAAAAAATGGGCCTCTGTTTTCCTGCAGGCAAAATAAGCAATCCAGGCCGGCACCCTGGATCGGGCATGAACGATATCGATTTTTTCTTTTTGAATGATACTGATCAGCCTGGGAACACAACTGATAGCTGTGAAAATATTTTTCTTGTGTACGGCCAAGGTATAGTGCTTGGAGCCTTCGGATTGAAGCCTGGGAACCAGCACACCGCCGTTTGATACGACAATCGACTTATGCCCCTGGGACACCAGGTATTTAGCCAGGTCCAGGGTCCCTGTTTCAACACCGCCGACATTAAGTTCTGGGAGAATTTGCAGTATATTCATATTCGGTTAAATGATTGCTTCTAAACCATGTTGAATGATATTTCTGTCATCCAAACCTTTTAATGTTATTTTATGGCTTAATAACTGAGCGATCTTGGGCTTAATGTCATAAACTGAACTTACCATTAAATACCCCTGATCATTTAATTTCAATACAAAATCTTCATATTTATCCCGGGGTTTATCACCATACGGCCCATGCGGGGAAAAAACAATAGTCCGTTTGCCTGAACTCAAAGCCTCAGAGACCATGGAAATACTTTCGCCGGAAACAATGACAAGATCAGATAACCCCAGGATCCCGCCAACCGCCTCAGGAATATTGCGCTGATTGGCAATGATGCACAAAGAACAGCGTTCAAAATTCTTAAACTCCCGGACGATGGCCTGCTCGATGGCCTGCGGAGTCCGGCGGGAAGTTGTCAGCAGGATATCCGCATTATAATGTAAGGCTGCTTCTTTAACCTGATCGATCAATTCACGGATCTGATTGACATCAAATTTAACACCTTGCGCATCCCCGCCGATCAAGATGCCAAATTTAGTGCGCACGCTCCCTTTCAGATGCGAATAGTGCTTAACAAGGCCTTCGCTCTGGTCCTTTAAATACGATGCGTTGATCAGGTTGGGAGATACCTTGGGAATGATCAACCGTGACCGCTTCAAAGTCCTTGGATTATCATGCTCCGGCAAAACCAACACATCGAAACGCTCTTTAGACAGGAGTCCGGGTGTTAAAATTGAAATGGACTTAGCCAGATGATTTTGACTCAAAATATAGTTCACACCAGCGCACTGGGAACCGCAGGATACCACAAAATCAGCCTTGCATTTGATCACATCGTTGTAAGAAGCCTCAGTTAAAAACAATTTTAAACAATCTTCATTTCTTAAGAAATACAAATACTGTGCCAATTTAGCATAAAGGGAAAACATTGAAAGAGCCCAGGGAGACTTCCATTGCAACGCAACGACATTTTCCTCAACAGACTTACCCTTTTTCTTTAGCACTTCCCCCAAATGACTGGAAACCGCCTGGGATTGACGCAAATGACCCGTGCGGCCATCATCAATAATCACGACGCGCACCTGGGAAGAATATTTAAAAACTTTATAAAACCACAAATATTCCTGGGGATGTGCCCGCAGCAAACGTTCAAAATGAGTTGTTGCCTTAAGGATATTGACATAAATATCCTTTTCCAGATCTCCAGTCACTGTCAAATCAAGGGCCTTAAAAGCGGTCAACACATGCTTGCCATTACCGCGGCGTTCAATCCAGACCGGGCACAAGGCGCATCCGTACTTAAATGCCAAACGCATGGCTCCGGTCGACATGGATGCCGTCTTCCCCAAAAATGGCACGATCAAACCAGCTCTTCCCCCCTGATCCAGGACCAGGGAAACAATTTCATTATCCTTCATGGCCTTGATGATTTCTTTAGTAGCCACCCCGGCTGTGATCACATGAGCACCGGCAATGGTCCTGTACTCATTAAGCATCTTGTCTAATTCAGGTAATTTGGACTGGTCATTGACCACCACATGATACGCGCCTTCAACAACCCCTCCGATAACACTGGCCAGCTCCCAGCTCCCTGAATGAATGGCCAAGAAAATCACGCCACGGCCTAAGGCCAAAGCATCATCAACATGCTCCTTGCCCTGCACCTCAACAAAATCATCAAAACCCAAACGCTTGATCTTGGGCAAACACAGCAATTCAACAGCGCTTTGGATAAAATTAATAAAAACATCCCTGGTCAGCGCACGTAATTGAGCTGGAGAATGCGTTGCGGCAAATACTGTTTTCAGATTGGCGTAGACGACCTTTCTCTTTCTGGATAAAAAGTGATACCCAAGACGGCCCAGCACGCGCCCCATCCAAAGATTGAACTTCATGGGCATCAGCATGAAAAGGAAAGCGAGTATTTTAATGGCGACAAACAGTAATGACTTTTTGAATGAATTCATCAGACCCTTTAGTAATTTCCAATTGAATGGGTATGTAAACCACATGGATCCCGGTAAACAAGTCTTTGAACGGATGTAATTTAACGGCATCCTTATGGGTTGTCACAAGCACCTTAATATCATGGGAGCGGCAAAAAGCAAACATATGGCCAAGATCATCCTTGGTGTAAACGTGATGGTCCATATAGGTAAACTGTTTGGCGATGATTGCGCCTGTATTCTTTAATTCCGATTCAAAAGACAAAGGATCTCCGATTGCACAAAAGCCGGTCACTCTCTTATCTTTTAAGAAATCAACAGGCAAAACTTCCGTGCCAAAAACATCCACGGTCCCGGCATTCTTGTAGCGGCTTTCCACGATCAATGCCTTGGGATTGATCCTTTTGAGCCTGGATGATAATCCCTCGATGTTATTCGACGCATTGGTTTTGGTCAGCACAAAAATATGGGCCCGCTTCAACGATGATAAAGGTTCCCGTAAAATACCTGCGGGCAAAAGATGCCCATTGCCAAAAGGATTGCCCGCATCAATGGCTACAATATTCAGATCACGCAACAAAGGCCAATGCTGAAAAGCGTCATCCGCGATAAACACATCCACCGGCATCTTGGACTTGGTTTTAAGAATATTGGTGATACGGTCTTTACCTGACAAAACCGGCACATAAGGCAATTGTTCATTTAACATATCTACTTCATCGCTTTTGATGGCAGCCTGGGGCATATACCCGCGGATAAGAATAACCGATTTATAACCTTTATCCTGCAAATTCCGCGCTAACCAGATCACCAACGGAGTTTTACCTGAACCACCAACAGTGATATTGCCGATACTGATCAAAGGTTTGGGCGCTTTATACCTGCCTGTTAATTGATAATAATGACGGTGGCAAAAAACACCTAATCCGTAAAACAACGACCAGGGCAATAACAAAAACGTTATCAACTGGGCAAAAAAACCGCTCCTCTGGCCTTTCATGATGGATAATAGATATTGATTCATTTTAAAAGTCCTGCCAGACGCTCCAAACTACGCCGGGTAGCTCCCTGGTTGGCGGTAATAACGGCAACTGCAGCATCCCCTAAAGTTTTACGTTTTAAATCATCCGCACAGAGTTCTCTAACAGCTATTTCAAAAGCATGCGCATCTTGCACCTGCACAATACCTTGCCCTTCTTTGAAACAAGCCACCACATCCCTGAAATTCTCAACCCTGGGCCCAATAACGATCGCCTTGCCGTAATAGGCAGGTTCAATAACATTTTGCCCGCCACCGACACACAAGCTTTTACCGACAAATACCATGGACGCAATGCCATAGAGAGAACGCAATTGGCCAATGGTGTCAACCACGACCACCGCGTTTTCTGAGTACCGTATCTCTTTATTTAATTCTGAAAACTTAACAGCTTTTCTTCCATGACGGGCAACAAGTTCCATGACCTGACCGGCCCGTTCGATATGCCGTGGCACAATGATCAACCGCCAATGGGGATTATCTTTAATGACCTTATCATAGGCATCCAAAAGAATATCTTCTTCCCCTGGATGAGTGCTTCCCGCTACCCACCAAAGCTCTTCTTTATTACTGACAAGGTCACTGATAGAAGTATCCAAAGGTTTAGGCAGATCATCAAATTTGACGTTCCCCGTTACAAAAACACGTGAAGCCTCTGCCCCTAATTCCCTGATCCTATCCGCGTCCCTTGGGCTTTGCATGCACCAAACAGAGACTTGGGCCAATATTCCTTTTAACAAAGCACGGATGGCTTTATAACGCCCAAATGAAGTGTCAGAAATACGGCCATTGATCACCGCTATAGGAACTTTCTTAAGATATAGTTTCCGGTACAAATTAGGCCAGATCTCCGTCTCAACGACAATGTACATTTTAGGATTGATCAAGGAGACAAAACTGCCTGCTACAAAACTAAAATCAATGGGAGAAGGCAGTACCAATGCTTTGCCGTTCAAACGTTCCTGAGCAAGAGCGTATCCGGTTTTGGTCGTAACTGTAATAATAATTTGATACGCGGGGTATGACTTCCTAAGATGATCAATAAATCCATCAATGACCATCACTTCGCCCACACTAACCGCATGGACCCAAATATTAGCCTTTGCCTTAATTTTGGGCTTTATTGTTGGAGAAAAAAGCCCAAACCTCATCCCAAACCCTAAATACAAACGCCGGGTTATAAGCAAATAAGGCAGATAAATAAGCGCATAAAGCAAAAAGACAAGATCGTAGAGTAAAAACATCTAAGTATTATACCCTTAGAGTATTTAAAAGACATTTAAAATTTTATATCTATACTATGCGCGGGGATGAGATTGATCGTAGACTTTTTTGAGCTTATCGGTTGTCAGGTGGGTGTAAATCTGAGTAGTGGATAGATTGACATGCCCTAACAACTCCTGCACTGAACGCAGGTCTGCCCCGTGATTTAACAGATGTGTCGCGAAAGAATGCCGGAACATATGCGGGGTGACATGCTGGGCCATGGCCTGTTCAAGGATGTATTTATTGATGATATTGCGCACACTGCGGTCGGTCAAACGGGTACCGTTCTTATTGGCAAAAACAAATTTATGCTCTGCCTTGCGATGGTCCAGATACTCTTTTAAAACATCCAAGGCCTGATCACCTATCGGAACCAGGCGTTCCTTTTTACCCTTGCCCATGACCTTGATGATGTTTCCTATAAAATCCACATCTTCCACATCTAATCCCACCAATTCACTGACGCGGATGCCGGTGGAATAAAGGATCTCAAAAATAGCCTTATCTCGAGGAGAATTGATCTTTCCCGTTTTAGGCGCCTCAATGATCTGGACAGCTTCTTCTTCGGACATGAAATGTGGCAATGGTTTATCTAATTTAGGGGTGACTAGAAGCTTGGCAGGATTGGTTTGAATGATTTTTTCACGTTGTAGAAATTTAAAAAAGGAACGCAGGCTCGAAAGCTTACGGGCCAAGGTTCTCGGCTTTAGGTTCCGGCCTTTAAGCTGGGCCAAAAAACGGCGCAGGTCAGGATAACCTACCGTTTCAACAGATGCAGCACCTAAGAATTTCGCAAACTCTTCAAGATCTATACGGTAATTTAAGGCAGTATGACTGGAATAATTTTTTTCAACTTCAAGATAGGTAAAAAATTTATCCAGATACTTTATCATGGGTTGGAAACTGGCAGTTTATTGGCGATAAACTTGCAGTCCGGATAACGGCTGCAGCCGTAAAAGGTGGCGCCCCGATGAGAACGGCGTTCCACCAATTCACCGGTACATCCTTCCGTCGGACATTTGACGCCGGTGGTATAGGCTTCTGCGTGCCGGCAATCAGGAAAACCGGTACAGCTGATAAATCGTCCACGTCGTCCCCATTTGACCACCATGGGCTTGCCGCAATCCGGGCAGGGTTTTTCAATGGTGACTTCCGTCTTTTGGATATTGGCCATGGCAAAGTCCAGTTCTTCCTTAAACGGTCCCCAGAAATCCCCCAAGACCTTGGCATAAACATTCGTACCTTCTTCAATGGAGTCCAGCTCTTCTTCCATCTTCGCTGTAAAACCTATATCCATGATCTTTTTAAAATATTCGATAAGCAAATTACATATTTTGATACCAAGCTCAGTGGCGGTAAAATAACCGCGGTCACGAAGGACATAATTGCGATAAACAAGGGTGTGAATGATCGATGCGTACGTGGAAGGACGTCCAATGCCCTGCTCTTCTAGTGCTTTGACCAAACTAGCTTCTGAGAAGCGCGCCGGCGGTTTGGTGAAATGCTGGCTGGGCTTGACCTCCAGAAGATCAAGGGCGTCTCCCTGAGCATATAAAGACGGATCAAGCTTTACATCCTGCTCTTCATTATCCATGTACGTCGTCAAATATCCCGGGAACGCTAAAATGGAACCTGATGCCCCGAATTGAAAACGACTGGCCTGAATCTCGATCTTTGTCTGTTCAAAAATAGCCGGCATCATCTGACAGGATATAAATCTTTTCCAGATCAAATCGTACAAACGGTATTGCTCTTCGGATAAATATTTTTTTACGTCTTCAGGTTTACGATTAACATCACTGGGACGAATGGCCTCATGGGCTTCCTGGGCGCTTTTTTTGGATTTGAAACGATTAGGAACTTCGGGCAAATACTCCTTACCATGGTCCTTTTTGATCAACTCCCTGACCTTTTCAATCGCTTCATTGGCGATATTCACAGAATCAGTACGCATGTAGGTGATCAAACCTTCAGGCTCTTCATCGCCGATCTCAATACCTTCATAAAGCTGCTGGGCAATGGACATGGTGCGGGAGGTGTTATACCCTAATTTACCAAACGCCTCCTGCTGCAAGGTACTGGTGATAAACGGAGCTGGCGCGTTGCGCTTAACCTGACGTGAATTGATCGCGGAGATCTTAAACGCCGATTTCTTTATTTCTTCAACAACTCCCTTGGTAACAGGCTCAGCCTTAAGATCAACCTTCTCGCCGTCGATCTTTTCCAAATTGGCTGTTAGAATATCTTTGACACCTTTTTTCTGCAGGTCAACCGCGATCTGCCAGTATTCCTGCGGAACAAAAATCCTGATCGCTTCTTCACGGTCAACAACCAAACGTAAAGCCACTGACTGCACACGTCCGGCACTCAGGCGTGACCCGACTTTTTTCCATAACAAAGGACTTATCTGATAACCTACAATGCGGTCCAAGACACGACGGGCATTTTGGGCATCCACTAATTTGTTATTGAATTCCCGAGGGTGGGCAAAAGCTTTCTTGACCGCCTCCTTGGTGATCTCATGAAAAACAACCCTCTTGACGATCTTGCCCTTGGCGATATGCTGGACTAAATTCCAGCCGATGGCCTCTCCTTCACGGTCAGGGTCGGTGGCGATATAGATCTCTTCCACATCCTTGGCTTCTTTTTTAAGTTTAGCCATGGTTTTTTGCTTGTCGCGCACCACGATGAATTTAGCCTCAAAATCATGCTCCACATCAACGCCAATGGTTGATTTAGGCAGATCTATTAAATGCCCCATAGAGGCTGTGACCTTATATTTACTGCCCAGGATCTTATTGATCGTCTTGACCTTGGCCGGTGACTCGACGATAACCAAAATTTTAGCCATTCTCATTCCTTACATAATATTGACCAGGCAATTGCCTGATCGCGCGTTTTAATTCAAGACTTAAAGTAATGTTCATCAAACTGCTTATATTCAAACCTGATCGCTTGACCAATTCATCCAAATGTACTGGTTGACAAGTAATATAGGGATAAACCCTTTCTTGTTCATCACTCAATAGTAACATCGGTTTGCTGTCATTAAAGAGCGATGGAATATAGTTTTCCTTGATCTGTGACAGCACATCTTCAGCGTTTAAGGCCACCCTCGCCCCATCCTGGATCAATTGATTACTCCCCAAGGCGGTATCATTGTCAATATTCGACGGTAAAACAAAGACATCTTTATTTTGAGCAAGGGCAAAATCAGCCGTGATCAAGGCGCCGCTTTTGCGTCCCGCTTCAATAACAACCGTCGCCCGGCTTAAAGCACTGATGATTCGGTTTCGCCAGGGAAAATTATGCTTCAAGGGCGGCATATTGAAAGCGAATTCGGAAACCACAGCGCCTTGCCTCGAGATCTTATCCATCAAAGGATCATTCTCCTTAGGATAAATGTAATTAAAACCACAGCCGATCACCGCAATGGTCTTGCCGCCTGCCTCAAGAGTTCCTTCATGGGCCGCGGTATCAATGCCTCGCGCCAACCCGGAAACCACGATCAAACCCGCTTCGACAAAAGCCCGGGCAAAAGACCTGGCTGACTTGCAGCCGTAAAAACTGGCCGCCCTTGAGCCCACCAAGGCCACGGACATTTGGTTAAGGCAAGAAGCATCTCCTTTAACATACAAAACCACGGGTGCGTCTTCAAAATCTTTTAAAGAGCCTGGATAATCCTCATCAACGCATGTGCGGACAAGGACCCCTTTACGTTGTATCAAATTATATTCGCCCTGAAGGAATTTGTCTTTAGAAAAATGGAATATATTTTCCGCAGTCGTCGGCAAAAGCAATTTGCATTGATACAACTCATCAAGTCCCGCATTAAGGACCTCTAAAGCATTTCCAAAAAATGATAATAACTTACGGATGCGTCTCGCCCCCAGATCAGGCACAGCGTTTAAAACAAGCAGAGCTTCCTGTTCAGTCATGGTATCCCCCTTTAAATGGCGTGAATTAGACTTTTTTGAGGATTTCGACGATCGGGCCTTCAATCGACGCGTCATTCGCATCAATAGTATGGTCGGCCTGACCGTACAGGGGGAGCCGTTGCTGGTATAACTCTTTGATGCACCCAAGGGGGTCGGGTGTCTTTAAGAGAGGTCTGTGTGTTTCATGCTTGATGCGCTGATAGATAACTTCTGGCGTTGCCTCCAGGTAAAATACAATACCATTGCGCTTAAGGGCTGGCAAGTTTTCTTTATACAGCACAACCCCTCCGCCACAATCAATCACTATACCTCGCTGGAGAGAAACTTCCTTGATGATAGCTGACTCAAGATCGCGAAAATACGCTTCACCTTTGGACCTGAAGATCTCATGGATGGCCTGCCCTTCCCTGGCCTCAACCAGATCGTCAGTGGCCACCACCTGGACCTTCAAACGTTTGCCCAGTTCACGGGCTATCACCGATTTTCCAGAGCCCATAAATCCGATCAACACAATATTCTTATTCATTTGATGACTTATCCTAATAGGCTCCCAATATTTTATCAATCAATTATCTGGATAATTTCCTAAAAAGGACCACATTGATCGTTTTAAGGATGATTTTCATATCAAGGACAAAAGAAATATTCTTCAAATAAAACATATCATATTTTAATTTTTCCAAAGCGTCTTCCTCTGAAGCGCCATAACGCCACTTCACCTGGGCCCAACCGGTAATACCCGGCTTGACAATATGCCGCAGGGAATAATACGGTATCTGTTCTTTAAAGCCCTGCACAAACTCGGGCCGTTCAGGCCTGGGCCCCACAAAACTCATATCTCCTTTAAGCACATTCCATAATTGCGGGATCTCATCGATCCTGGATTTTCGGATAAACGCACCAAAAGGTGTCACCCTGCTGTCATTGACCTGCGCGAAAACTGCCCCGTTCTTCTCGGCGTCAGACACCATCGAACGGAATTTATATATCCTGAACACCTCCTCGTTCAACCCCACCCTGTTTTGGCGGAAAAAGACAGGGCCGGGAGATGTTACTTTGACCAGAATGGCCGTAAGGACAATGATCGGTGCCGATAAAATCAAACCCAAAAGAGCAAGGAAAACGTCGTAGGCACGCTTGATATGGATATAAATACTCCGGTCCATGGCGCTAAAAGAAGTAAAAACAACCCACCCATCCCGTAAATGGGAAACGGGCAGTTTCCCGGTGATCTCCTCATAGATCGTAGGCACATCAAAAATCTCGACCCCTTTTAACTTAACAGCCAGAAGCGACCGTAAAAGTTCTGCTTTTTTCTCATGGGTGATCGCCACCACGATGATGTCCACTTTCTTATCGTCAACCAACCGGATAAGATCTTCTGTCCGCCCAATAATGGGAACATCTAGCACGCTCTTGCCGTGTTTTTCAGGGTCATCATCCAGAAATCCGACTATTTCAAAAGAGCTGTCAGAACGGATCGATTCACAAATATAATGCCCGGCCCTTCCTGCCCCCAATATCAGGAGCCCCTTGCTTTTATGCCTGTTAAGGCTGATCCTGTCATAAGCACTTCTCCAGAGAAGAATATAAAAAAAGACCTGCGGAGCGCTTAAAAGGACCAGGCCACGGCCAATATACCAATAAGGAAAGATATACGATATCGATGCGCTAAAAAAAAGTCCCGAAAGAATACCAAAAAGAAGACGGACAATAAAATCCGAATCTTTAAATCTCACATGGGGCTCGTAAAGATCAAAGATATAAAACGCGGAAAGATAACACCCGGACAGCAATATGACCTGAACGGCATATTTGATAAAAACAGCTTCCAGCGTCGCGAAACGGACAAGATAAGCGATCACAAAAGCCAGGATCACCAACGCGGCGTCGATAATAAGAAGGATAAACGTATTGAGGGGCGGTCTCTTTCTAGCCATGATTCACATCCACAAACACGAATTAAAGAATAAAAATTAAATCTCTAGTAAAAATAACATATATTTCAAAGAAAAGCAACGTGAGCTGCAGCCTTATTTATAAATATTACATGAAAAATAAACCCAGTCATCCAGTTCAGCATAAGATTTTGAACGATCCAGGATTTCTTTTCCGTCACTTGAAGAATGGGCAGCAATATTCCTGAAACCGGCATCTTCCAGCTGTTTGACCTGTTCTTTGGGTTTAATATAATACGCTTTAATTTGGGAACCATAATATGGTTCATTGATAATGGCATAATCCATGCTTTTGAATTTTCTAAAATCTTTGTTTAAGAGGCGGACTGAAGTGACCCGTCTAAACTCATTGATCAATGCGCGCGGATGAAACGATAACTTGACCCTAAGCAAGGTATCGGCCCTTTCAAGATTGTGCGTGGAAAACAGAAAAAGAGCCCCATTTTTCCCTACCCGATGTATTTCCCGCAACGCCTTTAGCCTGTCTTCATGGTCAATGCAATCAATGCCATTAAAACTAAATAATATAAAATCAAAATAATTATCCTGGAAAGGGGCCAATGACCTTGTGTCACATACTTCAAAAGAAATATTGCCGGGTGCATTTCCAAATTTCTGCCTGCACGCATTGATCATTCCCATAGAATAATCTATCCCAATGTATTCCTTGACCAGGTTCGCAAAAAAATGAGTGGTCCTGCCTGCGCCGACCCCAATATCAAGCATCCTCATATGGTTTAGCTCTGATCTGAATTTATCCAGGACCCTCCGCTCCGGCCCGTATAAATGATTTCTCGAAAAATAACCTTTAACCATGTCTTCTGAGGCCCATATGTCTTTATTCGATGAAAACAAATTATCTTCCCTTTTAGACATTTTTGTCCTTTAATAATTTGAATTGTTGTCAATCAATCCCATCTCTTGCAAGATCCGGGCATTCACCTTATGAACATCATACCGTTCTCGCGCGTATGCACGGCTTTCCCTGCCCATGGCCTCAATTTGCTCTGGATGATCAATAAAGAATTCTATCGCTGCAACCAGGGCATCAACATCCTTTACCGGCACCAAAATACCGTTACGGCCAAATTTTAAATTCCCTGCGCCTTCCTTAATAATACGCTCCCCTGAAGCACCCGCTGCCTGGTTAACTGTTTCCCTGCAGCCTGTGGAATCGGTCGTGATCACTGCCCGTCCTGTGGCCATAGACTCAAGAGTGGTGCGCGGCACGCCCTCACGGTAAAAAGACGGCAGGATAAATACATGACAATCACGGTGGAGTGGACGCACATCATCGATAAAACCGGCATATTTGATTGTACCTTCCTTTAACCACAAATCCAATTCTTCCTGCCTGATCGAGTTCGGATTTTGATCCAGATCACCGGCCAGCACAAATTCAACATGCTGGTAACGCGCTCTAATGTTCCTGGCCGCATTGATATATTCTCGAACGCCTTTATCTTTTATGAGACGGGCGATCATAAGAAAGCGGATAATTGAAGTCTCTGACAGCTGTTCTTTCTTGAAATATTCAAGATCTATCCCGATACCGTTAAGCAATACCGCCCTGTGTCTTGAGACATAGCCCTCCTTGATGAACTGTTCCAAATCATCCGGATTAAGAAAAAAGACCTTCCTGCTGCTCAACAAGCCAACACGATACAAATTCTTCGCAATGATCGAAGTGATGACGTGGATCAATGAGTCCCAAGGCATAAACGCATACCCCAAGCCCTCGATCATCGAAAAAATATTCTTCACCCCGCAAAACCTTGCCGCCAGTCCACCGTAAATGACCGGTTTGATCGTGTAACTAAAGACCAGATCAGGTTTGATCCTTCGTATCAGCCGGATCAAATCGAGCAAGGTGGTAATATCCACCAGGGGATTGAGCCCTGCATGTGCGATGTGAATCGGATAATAGGACACCCCCATCTGCTGCAATTTCGCTTCTGTGCCCGGCTCTCTCCCGTTCGCAGCCGCTGAAACCTCATGCCCCTCAGCCAGCATTGCTCTGATCAAAGGGCCCCGAAAATTGATCAACGTTCTGGGTTCAGCGCCGACAACTAATATTTTCATTTCTGATCTCCGATTTTATTTATTATTCTCCAGCCAGGCTTGAAACATCAGCACATTCCAAAGATGGTATTGACAAGAATTCTTGCCGGACAAATGCATCGCCCACTGCCGCCGGACCGGATAGGGGTTTAAATAACCCTCCCGCCGTAAACGGGATTCACTTAACAACTCCTCTGCCCAAGCACGTAAAGGCCCGCGCAGCCAAACGTCAATGGGGACACCAAAACCCATTTTGGGGCGTTCGATTAATTCCCTGGGCACATGTTTGTAAAGAATTTGCCGTAACAGCCATTTAGAAATACCCTTGTGCTGCTTATAATCCAACGGTAATTGCCAGACAAACTCTACCAAACGGTGATCAAGGAATGGCACACGTGTTTCCAGTGACGCCCCCATAGCGGCACGATCCACCTTGCAGAGGATATCATCCGGTAAATAAGTAAGCATGTCTACCGACATTATATCCTGAATAAAATGCTCGGCATGTGGTTGCTGGGCAGTATCTGTCCATACAGTGGGCGGCTCGACGGCACCGATAACCAGGCCGGAAGTCAATGACCATTGGCTGACCAAAAGACGGTAAAGCTCAGCGGGAGTTTGAGAGGACATCATGGCAGCCCCCTTGTGCAACTTGTCGCCCATCTTGGCATGCGCTAAGCCCTCTGGCAATAACCTTTGAATAGGACCGAAAAGACTATCCCAAACATGAGGCGGTAGACTGGTAATACCGCGGGCCAATACCTTCCGTAAACCCACCGGCAGATTTGATAATTTGCGCCACAATTCCTGCGCTTCTGCATAACGGTTGTACCCGCAAAACAATTCATCCCCCGCATCGCCAGACAGCGACACTTTAACATGCTGGTGCGCCAAATGACTGACAAGAAAAGTAGGGATCTGCGAAGAATCTGAAAATGGTTCGCAGTACAAGGCAGGCAATTGAGGTATTACTTCCCGCGCTTCTTGAGAGGACACATATAGCTCTGTATGATTTGTCCCCAAATACCGTGCCACCTTTTTAGCGTATCCGGCTTCATTATATTGCTCTTCGTTAAATCCAATAGTGAATGTTCGTACAGGGCTATTAGACTGCATTTGCATCAGCGCCACGATCGTTGATGAATCTATCCCGCCCGAAAGAAATGCGCCCAGCGGCACATCAGAAAGCATCTGCCCAGCAATGGAATTTTTCAAAAGTCCTTCCAAAACTTCTACGGCATCATCAGGTGAACCTGAAAATCGCCGCTCCAGCCCATTCACCACCACTTTCTTTAAATCCCAATACCGTTGAGGTTGATTATCGCGAACCTCAAGGGATACCGTAAGAAGCGCTCCCGGCAATAATTTCTGAATGCCCTGGTATATAGAATAGGGGGCGGGAATATAGTTGTAACGCATTAATAATGCTAATGAATTACGGTCGATCTGTGCCCGAAATGACGGATGCGCTTTCAGCCCTTTAAGCTCTGAACCGAACAATAATGTATCACCTTGCCAGCCATAATAAAGCGGCTTTTCGCCCAACCGGTCTCGTCCAAGCGTCAACGTACGCGTCTGGCGATCCCACACGGCAACAGCGAACATGCCGACAGCTTTTTTGACGGTGGACTCGATACCCCACACGGAAAAACCGGCCAATAAAGTTTCAGTATCCGAGTGACCGCGCCACTGTAATTTTGCCCCCAATTCTTCCCTTATCTTCAAATGATTATAAATCTCACCGTTAAAAACAAGCACATAACGCCCATCGCAAGAAACCATCGGCTGATGACCAGCAGGTGATAGATCCAGGATCGACAAACGCCGATGAAACATTCCCACCCCGGCCTCTGCGTCAAACCACACGCCACTATCATCCGGTCCGCGATGGGAAATAGCCTGTCCCATTTTTACCAGCAATTCAGAAGCATTTATATGCCCCGCATTACCGCTTAAATAACCCACTAACCCGCACATTATCCCGTCCTCTGACCGATATCATCAATTGTAGTGCGTTTTTTAGACAATCTTTGGTACAGGTCTGACCACCTGTCAACAACATGCCCCAGGCTAAATTTTCCTTCCACATATTTTCTTCCAGCTCTTCCCATTACCAGACGTTTCTCATGGGACAATGCCATAAGCTTCAGCATGGAATCTGCCAATTGATCCGATTCTTTAGGTAACACTAAAAAACCGGTTTCTCCATCTTTCAAGGTTTCTTTATTACCGCCGACATCTGTAGCAACTATTGGTAATTCGCAGGCAGCTGCCTCCAATAAAACCATCGGCATACCTTCCCAGGCGGACGACATGACATAGGCATCAGCGGCGCTCATCAGGTCCGGTATGTCCCTGCGTATCCCCAAAAAGCGGACCCTGCTGCTTATACCCAATTTATCGGCCAAGGTCTTAATTTCATGAAACAGGTCTCCCTCTCCAACGATCAACAAAATAGCAGTCCCTTCCTGTTTACAAACAATGGCAAAGGCATTGATCATATTGGAATAATCCTTGGCTTCTTGAAATCTGCCGACCGCCAACCAGATAAAATGCCCATGAAGGCCCAAGGCTTCCTTTACCCTATCCCCGGCCTGGAGGTCCTTCCTGAATATTTCCATCTCTACCCCATTGGGAATAAACAGTATTTTTGAAGGATGAACGATCTTTAAACTTATATATTTCTTTAGACCAGCCTCACTCACCTGTGTTGTCATATCACACAAAAAATCCGTCAATTTATACCACCAATTACGGTGAGCCCCGCCTTCATAAATATTATGGGCAGTGCAAATAACTGCCGGGACCGGAACAAAAAGCCGGGATATCCGGGCCAAAAGATTCGCGTGGACCATATGGCTATGCAGCACATCAGGCCGTTCTTTTTTTAATATCCCCACCAGTTGAAAAAGGGCCCTTGGATCAATCACCCCCTTGGTCATATTCAATGAATAAACAACTATCCCCTTATCTCTGAGTTCTTTATCAAATGCTTGAGGGGTACACATTGAAACGACCTTTACATTCCATCCGCGCTGTTTAAAGGAAATGGACAAACGGTACAATTGCGTCTCAGCCCCGCCAAAAGTCAAAGATGTTATCAAATAAACAATTTTCTTTCCTGACGTATTCATCGTTTAGTCACCACCTCTTGAAACAAGGAGTCCCAACGTTGCAATACCTTATCCAAAGCAAAACGTTCTATAACAGACACGCGGGCCCGTTGGCCCAAAGACTCCCTTAAATCTTCATCCGACATCAACCGCTCCAACGCAAGTCTCAATGCATCCTCATCATTGGCAGGGACCAGCAATGCCGCCTCACCGTCCATACTTATCTCCCGGGGGCCGCTGGGACAGTCAAAAGTCACACAAGGAAGGCCTACCGCCATGGCTTCAAGCAAAGCATTGGGGAAGCCCTCGTATTTTGAAGTCAATACAAAAGCATCAGCCTCAGCTAATTCCCTGCCTATTGATTCTGACAGGCCGGCTAATTCAACACGATCAGAAATATCAAGTTCATTAATCTCATGCTGCAAAGCTGTCCGCAAAGGCCCTTCACCAACAATGCGCAGGAACCAATCATCGTGGCCTTTCACAAGAACAGCGAAAACTTTAATAAGGAGTGTGAACTGTTTTTGGTCAACCAGCCTGCCGATACTTAACAGACATTTCTTTTTAGCTCCGGTACGGCAGCGCTGGATATTGCGTATTTGTTCTGGCACAGGGTTAGGTATCACGCGTATCCGCTGTAAGGCCCATCCTGAAGATCCATATTTAGCAGCTAATGCCTGCGTCTGTACCATCAGGATGTCAGCCAGCGGATAAGTCAAACGGCACGCAAGCCGCCCTAAAAAAGATATCGGTTCAACAAACGAATCATTACGTTCACAAACAATGACCGGGACCCTTAACCCGATAGACGCCAAAACAGCCGCCACATTGACATTGGGCAAAAATGAAACAATGACATCCGGTTTTTCAGCAGTGATGAATTTGCGCAAGGCATGCAAGCGTATAAACCCATTGACCCATGTCCGCCTCCTGCTGGCAACAAGATCCGCCAGATATACCAGACGGACATCCCCTGACAACTTGTAAAAACACTCCCCTCGGCCGGAAAAAGTCGGCATCAATATGACCTGATCGCCCCGGGCAACCCATGCGTTGGCAAGTGTACTGGCGACGCGTTCCGCGCCCCCCGAGTGCATTGAACTGACCAGCAAGAATACTTTATTCCTCATACAGAATTTAAGTCCGGCCTTCTCCCGGAAGCGATCGCAAACGTCAGAAGCCATGGATCCTGGCTTAACATGCTGTGGGCAAACAAGGTCGATACCACAAACATAATGGTCACCGCATGCTGGTATTTCTTTTCTTCAAAATAATTACCGTTCCACAAAATCAAAACCAGGGCTATCCATAGGCATATCCCAAAAATACCGTATTGAGCAGCCATCATGACCACCAGATTATGAGGACCTTCTCCCCCTAACAAGAGGGGTGCCACCCCGCAACCCACCCCAATGAGAGGATTCTTTAAAAAAAGGTCCCAGCCTCCCTCCAGCAGATTGAGCCTGTCCTGTGCCGAGTCATCCCTTATAGATAATGACTGCAATGAGTCCAGCCGAAAAAGGATGTCCTTGTGCCCAAGCTGCAGGTCTTGCCGATCTTCTAAATAATATCTAAAACCGCCTATCAAGACAGGCACAACGACTAATAAAACAACTACGAATATCAGTGTTTTTTTAGACAATGTCCCTGTAAATTGGAAAAAAAGATAAAGGATAATCCATGTGATAATGGCCCCACGTGAAAATGTCAGCATGATACCGACACCTGCCACCGAAAGAAGCAGCATCCGGTAACGCGAAGAAATGACCGGGATAGCAAACAGGCATGCCAAAAGCATCACTTCACCAGCTATATTAGGATCAAGGTAGGTCCCGGAAGCGCGCCCGGGAACAGTGTCGTTAATTCCCATGGTATATAAAATCCCCGGACTCACGAAATCAAACAGAACCAAAAAAGGAATTGCAAACGCCAGGATCACAAAAATAAATTCATAGGAGCGGGCAGGGGTGATGGAAAAAATAAAACCAAGCAGGATAGAATATACCATGAACTGATTTTGAGTACTGATCTGAGAAGCTATGTTCTGGTTAGTGTCCTGCACCATCATCAGGCCGATCGAATTTACAATAATAAACGCGGCCGCCCACCAGGCAAATGGCTGAGTAAGGTAACGCATTACTGATTTCGGTTTCAGCAGTAAAAAAGGCGTGATCAAAGCGGCAAACAAATAATAAAAATATTTGGGCAAAATATGCCCATCAATAGTTTGTACATAATTAGGCATATTCAAAAAAAGCAAAAATGAAATAACGCAAATCACGGCGGTCAAATACCTGCTAAAAAGACTTAAGTCATGCCCGACAGGAATCTCTATTTCCTCAAGGGAAGAATCCCTGCGAAAAGAAGCCAGCCGGCGATCATAATCATCGTATCTTTTCATTTAACATATTCCTCAAATAATCCTTGCCACATACCCATGATCCTTTCCATCGAAAACCGCGACCGCACCTCTACTGCCCTTAAAGCAAAACGCTGCCGTTCCACGGGATCGCTCATCAGCCGATCAATGGCCAAAGTCAGCGAAACCACATCATCTGACGGCACTAATAGCCCATCGACTTCGTGACGGATAATGTCACGCGGCCCGGTGTCACAGTCAAAACTCACTGCTGAAAGACCATAAGCCATGGCTTCGACAAGAGTATTAGGGAAACCTTCATGACGGGAGCTCATCACATAAAGATCAGCAGTTTCATACCACTCCCCCACATTGCCGGCCCGGCCGGGGATAAAAATACGTTTTTCTAAGCCTGATCTTTGAACCTGCTCTTCTATCGTTGTCCGCAAATCACCTTCACCAAGTATTACCAGATCCCAATCAGGATGTTTATCTGAAAGGCTGCCAAAAGCCTCTATCAACCGGTCGTACCCTTTGACCATATCCAAACGTCCAATGGCAAGCAATATTTTTCTTCCCGGCTGGCAGATGACATTAGGAAGGATCCTCGGCTCTTTAATTGGTAAAGGCCAAAAGACAGCGTTAGGAATGACCTCAACCCTCTTGGCATCAGTATTACGTTTGATCCAATCCGCACCCTCATTAGTCAGTACCGTCACAATGTTCAATAAACCATAAGTATAGCGGCGTAAATTTTTCCACGAGTACTCTAATCGCTGTTTGGGAGGATATGTATGTTCCGCGCCGATGGAACACAAATTAGGCATACCCCAAGACGCTAAAGCCAAAAGCACATTGGCTTCTGTCATCATACCCAAGGCAATGTCAGGCCTCACCTGGCGCAGCACCTGCCGCAGGGCTGCTATACGGCGTAAATTTTGCCATAATCCAACCAAAACATTGCCGCTGTCAGAAACCAACTCAAGGGTGACACGCCTGACTGTCGGCTGCAGGGTGTAGAAATCCCAACTAAGCGGAGCCACAGTGACCACCGTGATGTCCCAGCCCTTATCTGCCCAATAATTAGTCAGGTTCGCCGCGACACGTTCGGCACCACCGCTGCCCATGCAGTGAATAAAAATAAGCACTTTCATTAAGCCTGTCCATTTTCTTTAAAAGAAAAGTTGGAAAAGAAATAAAGCGTGATAAATGATACTCCATACATCACATCTGTCGCGATAAGAAGTCCCTTGGTCCCCATGAACGGTACGAATATAAAATTGGCAGCAGTCTTAACGATCAGATTAATACCCGCTGAGACGGCTATTAACTTGTACTTCCGCTGACTGGCTAAGAATGAAACAAAAACAAGGCCGGCAAAATAAAACGGCAGTTGCGGCAGACCATAACAGAAAATCTCTGTCACAACCCTGGTATCCATGGCAGTAAACGCGCCTCGCTGAAAAATCAGCCTTAACATCCAGGGTGCCAGCCACCAGCTAATCAGCATGGCAGCAGTGCCAAGGGCAAATAGTATGCCCACCCACTGAATGACAAGCCGATACGAGCGGTCCTTCCATACATTGATCTCTGAAAAAATCGGTAAGGTTGCCCGTGCGACTGCCGTGGCGCCAAGCCCCAGGATCAACGCTAAAACACGGTTAGCATAACCAATACTGGCAATGGCACCAGCCCCCAAATGACCGGCAAAAAAGGGGTCAATAATACCGATAAAACTCATCAATGTTTGGCCTGCCAACACAATACCAAAACCCCGCCAAAAGACAGTCCAATAAACTGAACTATAGGCGAATTGGGGAGCTTCAATCTCCCCCCGCCAGGAAAAAGAAATAATAAAACATAAAACATAAAGAATAAACCCTATCAATGTGCCCCATATTAATGGACCTGAGCCGTTCCCCGAAAAAACCAGCAGCGCTGCCAGAATCGTCATGGAAGGCACTCCCTCAAGGAGTGTATTGGTATATCTGCCAGCTGACATCGTCCAGGCGGAAAACAGACTTGCAAGGAGCCCCAATAAACCTACCAAAGCCAGTCCCGGCACCATTTTGACGGCAATGAGCACGGAACTCGAAACAAGTCCCGTGCACTGTGAATTCATGAGCAACGGCAGGCCGACCCAAAGCAGTACTGACAGTATCGAACCGGTCAACAGGGTAAAACCTAAAAGCTCCGCACGGAAACGGGGAAGTTCTGCTGGTGAATCTTTTCGAATTTTAGATACCAATGGGATCAGTACGCCTGTGAGGATGCTAAACCAAAGGCTTACAGGCCAGGTGACCAAATTAAAAATAAAAATGTACGCATCCACGGTACCGCTGACACCATACCGCGCAGCAACAGCCATCTCTTTGGCCGCCCCGGCAAGCTTACCCAAAAAAACAAACAAAGACACCCAGGCCATGCCTTGAATGATTAAATGGTGGTCAGGATGCGCATTGCGCAAGCGCTCACGTATTGCCTTTATGGTAAATTTCAATAGAGTCAACCTACACTTTCACCTTGGCCAGCCATTTTTTATTCGCCAGATACCATGCGACGGTACGCTTCATTCCTTCTTTAAAGCCGATTTTCGGATGCCAATTTAACACCTTCTTCGCTTGGGCAATATCTGCCCACGTTGCCTTCATATCAGTCTTATGAAACGTAAGATTATCGATGCTCGCTTTTTTCCCCAACAGTTCTTCAAGGCATTCGATCATTTCCATTAATTGATACGGCTTATTCCCCCCTAAATTGATGATCTTAAAACCAACCTTTTTCAAACCTTTGATGGTCCCTTCGGCAATGTCATCAACATAGGTGAAATCCCTGCTTTGAGAGCCATCACCAAAAAGCTGAAGAGGCTTTCCTTCATCAATCCATTTGATAAAACGAAATATGCTCATATCCGGACGTCCAGCAGGTCCATAAACTGTAAAGTACCTAAAAACAGTGACGTCTATCCCGTAAAGATAATGATAGGTATAGGCCATCACTTCCGCGGCTTTCTTGCTGGCGGCGTAAGGTGAAATAGGGGTATTCACAGACAAATCTTCATTAAACGGCATTTCCTGGCCGGCATATAACGATGATGTAGAGGCAAGGACAAATTTACGGATTTTGTGTTGCCGGCACATCTCCAGGAGATTCAAGGTACCCTGGGCATTGGTTGACATATAAACGTGCGGATTCTCCATGCTGTAACGAACGCCGGCGCGGGCGGCCAGGTTCATCACCGCATCGCATTTATATTTTCTGAATATACCCCCGAGCGCTAAAAGGTCCTCTATGTCAGCCCTGTAAAAAATAAAATTCTTGTTCTTTTTAAGCTCATTAAGACGATGGTCTTTTAATTTGACATCATAATAATTATTAAGGTTATCCAAACCTATAACAGTGATCCCTTTGTTAAGAAGATTTTGGGCAGTATTGGCGCCGATAAAGCCAGCCGCACCGGTCAAGAGTATCGTTTTCATGACTTGATCCTTTTAAAATAAACATAAATCTTTTTCATTAAAGAGTACCACACCGAATAATATTTTTGATGGATATAATGAGTAACTATTTGCCCGCCAAATTTCTTTTTAAATTGATTGATACCCTCTTTCTGCTCATCCTTCTTTTCCCCCGTATAATATCCACCCATATCAAATACTTTTATGCCCTTCTGTTTTGCGTATTTTATCGCTTCCCAATACAGCAATCTGTTAGCCCTGCCTACCAATCCTGCTATGTCCTCATCGGCCTGTAATCTCAGCGAAGCCGAAGCCAGCCCCCTGATATTTTCCGCATCCTCCAAATAAAACTGCCCCGCCAATAGCCTGTTTTCAAAATAAGCCGTGAATAAAGGACCGTATTTCTTCATGAATTCGACATCCGCAACGGTTATCGCTTCTCCTTTTTGCTGACGGAATAAACAGTTTAAACGATAAAAATTCTCATGATCCTCATTTAAACGGACAGTTATGCCTTCCCGTATCGCCCGTTTGATCGCTTTTTGCATTGAAAAATCCATGTTCTGCCATATATATTCCACGTCATTATTAAGATCAATGACCATGGTTGTAAATACCTCTGTTTGAAAACCATCAAGCTGAATATTCTCTTTACAGGAACGAAACACCACTTCATCAACACCGTCGACATCAAAAGGACGGTCACCGAACCAAATTTCCTTTCTTTTAAAGAAATGTTTATGTTTTACGATTTCCAGCATGAATCCCCCTTATGGCCCGTTTGATAAAAAATACTTTCTCAAAAATCAACTCACCAACAGACCTTTTTCTCCCTTGAAAACGACGGTCATTCAAAACCGAGTCAAGATTTGTAATTTGGGCCCTGAACTGCTCTATGTCTTTAGAAAATCTCATAAGAGATTCATCTGTCATCATATTAGGATGCAAACATACCGTCCACAAACCAGAAGACATGCTTTTAAGGTTCCAAAGCTGCTGCGGGATCCATAAAAAACCTTCCTGATTAAACGGAGCAAAAGCCAACCCGTCAGAAATGACCCGGATATTTGACTCTGATTTGAGAGCAAGCATGGTATTGCTGTCAAAACTGTGTGCGGGAGCGACCCAAACTTTGGGCTCAATACCTTTCTCCATA
>Ga0206807_1015_pt1 | contig 44409 bp, 43 predicted proteins | sample Alteio_BWOrgCont_57_FD_152915 | JGI IMG/M metagenome (GOLD analysis project Ga0206807, IMG submission 152915) | Enriched cells from forest soil in Barre Woods Harvard Forest LTER site, Petersham, Massachusetts, United States -... | ecosystem: Environmental > Terrestrial > Soil > Temperate forest >...
TTAAGCATAACCCTAACGAATTCATTTATCCGCGCAGCTTCATGATCGGCGGCAAGGCGGCGCCCTCGTACACCATGGCCAAATTAACGATCAAATTCATCAATAGCATCGCTGATATTGTTAATAATGATAAGAGTATTGGGGGCAAGATCCGGTTGGTGTTTTTGGAAAATTACAGGGTGTCATTAGCCGAGAAGATCTTTCCGGCCAGCGATCTTTCCGAGCAGATCTCAACCGCCGGTACTGAGGCTTCGGGGACCGGGAATATGAAATTCATGATGAACGGGGCATTGACCATCGGAACTCTTGATGGTGCCAATATTGAAATGGCCCAGGTGGTGGGGGAGGATAATATCTTTATTTTCGGCCTTAAGGCGCATGAGGTCGAGGTGCTTAAAGCTAAAGGTTATCAACCAGCCCAATACATCGAGAAAAGCCCGATGCTCAAAGAGATCTTCAAGCTCATTCAAAGCGGTTTTTTCAGCCCTCATGATCATAAGCTTTTTGCGCCGATCATCCAATCATTGACCCAGCATGACCCGTTCTTGGTCTGCGCTGATTTTGATTCTTATTGTCAAAAACAGGATGAGATATCAAGGATGTACATGAATAAGGATGAATGGACCAAGAGATCCATCATCAATGTGGCGCAAAGCGGCTTTTTCTCCTCAGACCGTACCATCCGTGAATATGCCAAGGATATCTGGCATGTTCCTGTTAGCGGATAATATTGTTGACATCGGTATTTTTAGGTGTATGATAAACAGAAATAATTTCTGTTTAAACTATGCATACTGATTATTTCGAAAAATTAAAGAAAGATCATTTTAAGATCACCCCTAAGCGCCGGGCGATCCTTGATCTTTTTGACAAAAAAGATAAATGCCTAACCCCCGAGATTATATGGGAACATTTAAAAAAGACTTTTAAGCAATCGGGGCTCCCTAGCATTTATCGTAACTTGGACCTGTTTGTCAAGCAGGGGATATTGATCAGGATTGACCGTGAAGACCGCAAGCGTTATTATGCCTTATGTCATGATCACAGCGGGCATCATCACCACCATATTGTTTGTGTTGAATGCGGCAAGGTGGATGACTTTCCGGTTTGTCATTTCCCTGATATTAAGGATGTTAAAGGGTATAAGATCCTGAGTCATTCGATGCAAATTAACGGTATTTGTAAAGGTTGTCAGTAAAAAATGGTTAGCTATATCCAAAATATCCTTTTAAGAGGGTCTTTAATAGAAGTTTTGATAGCGGTGGCTTTTGCAGGGGCCGTGGCCTCATTAAGCTCCTGCACCATTGCCCGTTTGCCGGTATTATTGGGACTCGTTTCTACGAGTTCAGGATCAAAGCATCGGGGTTTTTATCTTTCGATCGCGTTTTCCTGCGGCCTTATTATTTCGTATACCTTCATCGGTATCCTTTTTGGGGCGATCGCCCATATCGCCACCAAGCTGGTTGCGATCAGCGAGTATCTTTATCTTGTCCTGGGTGTATTGATGATCTTGGGGGGATTGTTCTTTGCCGGATTGATCCCGGCACTTTCAGGAGGCATTAACGCTCAATGTGAAAAAGCTGTCAAAGGGGTTAAAACATTGCCTTCAGCGTTCATCTTTGGGATCTTATTTGCCTTTTTAGAGATGCCTGCATGTCCTTGCTGTGGAGCAGTATTACTGCTGATCGCTAGTTTGATCGCTATTAAAGGTTCATTGTTGTATTCAGGTGTTGTATTTTTCAGTTTTGCCTTAGGCCAAAGCCTGCCGATCTTGGTGATTGGTTTTTCGACGAGTATATTAAAGAAGCTGCTTCCAAAGACTCAGAATTTGGAAGGTGTTATCAGTTTTTGTGTAGGTAATATTTTGATCGTTTCAGGCATATTTTTAGTAACACTTTCTTAGGATATCATGAAGCATACGGAGCATAAACACGCAGAAGGGCACGCTCATTCACATGGTGAAGATTGCTGTGGTCATGATCACGGTCACAGCCATGATCACAATCCGTTGAGTTTTTTTCAACGGTGGGTCTTGTCGCTTCTGATCATCGGGATTTTACTGGTCCTGTTGCGGTCGTTCATCGTGGGGCAGATGCTTGTCCGGGTGACATCCTATTCGGCCAATGCTTCTTATCATGACGCGGCCCGTATCTGTGAAAAGATCATTGCCATTGATCCGGAGAATAAACAGGCATGGACGGCTTTAGGGTATGCTTATATGGATTTGTCCCAGGTCAATCGGGCGATTGATGCTTTTAATAGAGTATTGTTGCTTGATCCTGAAGATAAGGGGGCTGCTTCCTATGAGCTGGGTCAGGCCTATTATTCAAAGGGTGATTTTATAAAAGCCATCGGGTGTTTTGAGCGTATCAGGACCGCGGGGCCGCGGGCGGGGGCTTTATTAGAGGCTGATGTTCTTAAATACCGCCATGGTACTATGGGATTTCGCAGTTTGAACAGCATGCAGACCTTGTTGGGCCTCTTGCTAGAATGTTATAAACAAACAGGAAACACAGCGCAGGCGGATGTGATCCAAAAAGAATATGATTATTATAAGAGCAAGCATAGCAGGATATTATTTTAAAGGAACGGTGTATTTTTTTTAATTTGTAAATAGAAAATGTTTCCATTAATAAAGGAAAAAGTCTTATGAGTAAACTCACAGAGTGGTTAGATATTAGGAAGGTGGTTTTGTTGGGCCTGTTTGTCTTGGGCTTGGGGGTAACGCCTACTCACGCAGATAATGCGACCATGCAAGTAGTTGCCGCTGAGAATTTTTGGGGCAGCCTCGTGTCCCAGCTCGGTGGAAACCGTGTCAGTGTGGTGAGCGTTGTTTCTGATCCCAATGCTGATCCGCATGAATATGAAAGCAATGCCAATACGGCAAAGATTGTTGCAACCGCCAATTATGTAATTTTAAATGGCGCGGGCTATGACAGTTGGGCCGATAAACTTCTAAGCGCGGGGACGAATACGAACCGAAAAGTTTTAAACGTTGCTGGTCTTCTGGGTAAGAAAGATGGGGACAATCCTCATTTTTGGTACAATCCGGATTATGTAAACCAGGTCATCGCCCGGATGGAACAAGATTTAATTTCAATCGATCCCTCTAATGCGGAATATTATAAAGAGCAATATGCCCAGCTTCAAAAAACATTAGCGCCTTATCAAAATCGCATTGCATCCATCAAAAAACAATTCGGCGGGACATCTGTTGCCTGCACAGAAAGCATTTTTGTCTATCCAGCGGCCAGCCTCGGGCTTGATCTTGTTTCGCCTGTAGAATTCATGGATGCGATCGATGAGGGCAATGATCCTCCTGTACAAAGTGTTGTTAAGTTTGAAGGGTTGATCAAGGACAAGAAGATGCAGGTCCTGGTGTATAATGAGCAGACGGTAACGCCGATCACAGAGAATATCAAGAAAATGGCGGCCGCGGCCGGTATTCCCGTTGTCGGGATCACCGAAACCATTCAGCCGCCGGATGCGTCTTTTCAAGATTGGATGAATGGCGAATTGATGGCTATAGAAAACGCCTTAAATGCTAAAGCGCTGGGGAAATAGAAATAAAATGGAACAGCAAAATATTATTACTGTAAAGAATTTGTCTGCTGGCTATTCGTCCAGAGAGTCAAATAATATTGTTTTTGAGAATGCCAATTTCTCGATTGCCAAAGGCGAGTTTGTCGGCGTCCTGGGGCCTAATGGTGCCGGAAAAACAACCTTGTTTAAATTGCTGTTGGGGATCTTAAAGCCGATCAGTGGAGAAATAAATATTTCAGGTGAAAAATGTAAATTAAGTAACTGCCAAACCAATTGTAAGATCGGTTATGTCCCTCAACGCCACACTTTTAGTTCAGATTCAATGATCGAAGCGTTGGAAATGGTACGGCTTGGGATCAACGGGAGAAAAATGGGTTTTAGCCTGCCTGCAACCAGCAGAAGAGAAAAAGAAGAAGTGCTTGAAACGCTGAAAATTGTTGGGGCCCAAGACCTGGCGCATCGTCCGCTCAGCGCTTTATCCGGTGGAGAGCTGCAAAGGATCTTCTTGGCGCAGGCACTGGTCGGTAATCCGGATATTTTATTCTTAGACGAACCTCTTGCAAGTTTGGATATCCGCCGCGAGAATGAATTTGTAAGGCTTATCAAGAAAACTGCCTCAGAGCGCAATATCACTGTTTTATTGATCGCCCACAATATAAATCCTCTTTTGCCTGTTATCAACAAGGTCATCTATGTGGCCAACCATCGGGTATTGGTAGGTGATGCCAATGAGGTTTTCACTTCAGCATTCTTAACAAAACTTTATAACTCTCCTGTGGAAGTGTTACGTGATTCCTACGGACGGATCGCGATCATTGGAGTTCAAGAGGGCGGTCACGACCATAACCATGAATAATCTTACATTTAGTCTTAATATTTTTAGCGACCTTAACACCATGTTCCAGTATGGTTTTATGCTGCACGCGTTTGAGGCCGGGACAGTTGTAGCTATTGTTGCAGGTATGACCGGGTATTTCATTGTTTTAAGACGTTCTTCTTTTGCCGCTCACGCCTTATCTCACGTCGGCTTTACAGGTGCTGCCGGAGCGGTTTTAATAGGCATTAATCCCATATTCGGATTATTTTTATTTACGATGAGCGGGGGATTGCTTATTGGTATTTTAGGACGCAAAGCTGAAAGCCGCGATGTTCAGATCGGGACTGTTTTGGCATTTATGTTGGGCCTTGGAGTTTTATTTATCAGTCTTTATAAAGGATATGCCACCGAAGCTTATTCTCTGCTTTTCGGTGAAATTCTAGGGATAAGCAGCAGCAATGTTTTGATCACCTTAATAGCCGGCATTATTATTGCTGTTGTCTTGGCTTGTTTTTACCGTCCGCTTTTATTCGTTTCACTTGATGAGGATGTGGCTGAAGCAAAAGGACTTTCAGTTTTTGGGATAGGCATTTTATTTATGCTTTTAATTGCCGCCGCAACCTCTATCGCGGTCCAGGTTGTCGGAGTGCTGCTTATTTTTTCACTGATGGTGACGCCTGCCGCCATCGCAGAAAGGCTGGCTTCCAAACCGTCGCATGGTATCATTATTTCTGTCCTGATCGCGGTCCTGGCTGTCTGGCTTGGATTATTCATTTCTTTTTATCTGCCTTATCCTGTTAGTTTCTTTATAACAGCTATCGTATTTTTAATTTATATTTTTGTAAGATTGATACCTTATGTTAGAAATTTCTATTTTCAAAAGAGTTACCAAAAATAAGAAATTCTATTTTTTTTAAACCGTAAATAGAAATAATTTCTATTTATAATTAAGGAGGCAGTGTATGGGTGTATGGTTTTTAGCAGGGATTTTATGTTTCTTCTCTATTAGTAGTTACGCAGATGATACAACAACATCAACTCAACTAAGCGAAGTTGATGTGATTGGGAAACTGGACCAGGAGCGCAACAGCATTCAACCCAGCCTTGGGGCCACGGACTTTAATATTACCAGTGAGCAGATTGACGATGAAAGCCGGGGGGACAATACCTCGTTTGATCAGGTCATCCTAAGAGCTCCCGGAGTTGCTGAAGATCAATGGGAACAAGTGCATGTCAGGGGCGAACATGCCAACTTGCAATACAGGATCAATGATGTTTTATTGCCTGAGGGACTGACCGGCTTTGGGGCAGAACTTGATCCTCGTTTTGTGGACAATGTTTCTTTGATTGATGGAACGCTGCCGGCTCAATACGGTTTTCATACAGCGGGAATCGTCGATATACACACTAAAAGCGGGGCGTTTGAGAATGGCGGTGACATTTCCATGTATGGAGGGAGCAACAGTGAGGTGAACCCCAGTTTTAGTTACGGAGGATCTGCGCCGGGAAACATTAATTATTTTGTCACTTCCAGTTATTTGGAAGACAATCTTGGTATTGATAATACCACGGGCAGCACGTCGTCCATTCATGACCAGACCCAGCAGGGCAAGATGTTTGCCTACATCTCCAAAGTCATTGATGATGAAAGCCGTATTAGTGTCATGCTTGGTGCTTCCCATAGCAATTTTCAAATTCCCAATGCTCCTGGAGGTGCTTTATTTACTGATGGGGCGGGAAATCCTTTACCTTTGCCCTATGAAAATTCTGAAGATGTGAACGACCGTCAAATAGAACAGAATTTTTATGGTGTGGTGGCGTATCAAAAGTCCGAAGACAAGCTTAATTATCAGCTCTCGGCCTTTACCCGTTTTAGTGAGGTCAATTATCTGCCAGATCCTATCGGCGATCTGGAATATAACGGGGTAGCATCAACCATTGATGACAGCATCTTCACCAACGGTCTGGAGTTTGATAGCAGTTATGAGTTAAATGAGCAGCATACCCTGCGTGCAGGGGCAATGCTAACAATCAGTGATGCTATTAACAAAAATGACTCTTTAGTCTTTCCTGAAGACCCCGCCACCGGTGCTGTTAACGGGCCTGAAGAATCAATCAATTCTAATAACCAAAAGCAGGGAGAGACATATGGTCTTTATTTGCAGGATGAATGGAGGGCTACTGAGAAACTGACTATCAACTACGGTGCCCGTTTTGATCAATCGTATCAATATCTTAACGAGTCTCAATTAAGCCCCCGTATTAATGCTGTCTATGAAGTTGACGGGGCCACCAAGGTGCACGCGGGATACGCCCGATATTTCACCCCTCCGCCGCTTGAGGAGCAGCAAAATTTTAATCCTGCAATTTTTAACAATACAACCAATTCGACCGCGATTACTACGAATTCGCCTGACTTATCAGAGCGTGCCAATTACTACGATGCAGGCATAACCCATACCTTTTCACCTGAATTCGAGGCTGGTTTGGATGGTTATTTCAAGACTGCTGTAGATCAATTGGACGATGGACAGTTTAATGCCGCTCCTATCGTTACACCGTTTAATTATAAATATGGCCAGGTTAGCGGTGTTGAATTGACGATGAATTATAAAAAAGGGGGATTTTCCAGCTACGCCAATGCCGCTTGGAGCCATGCTCTTGGCGAACAGTGGATTTCCGATCAGTTTCAATTTTCCCAGGCTGATTTAAATTATGTTGCCAGTCACTGGATATATTTGGACCACGACCAGGCTCTTACGGTTTCGAGCGGATTAGCGTATGAATTTCAAAATACCGGATACTCAGCGTTGAATAATACCAGGGTTTATGCTGACCTTCTTTTTGGCAGCGGGTTGCGTCAAGAAGGCGATGAACCTAACAGTAAACGCGTGGGGTCCTACAATCCCATTAATCTCGGGTTGGAACATACTTTTAAGATTAATGCAAACCATGATATCAAGATCCGTTTTGATGTGGTCAATATTTTTGATGAGGTCTATGAGTTAAGGAGTGGTTCAGGAGTCGGCGTGTTTGCCCCATCGTATGGTCCTCGCCGGGGATTTTATGGCGGAGTTACTTATGATTTTTAATCTAAAGAAGGAGATGAATCATGTTTGAGTTATTCTTAAAAGGCGGTCCGGTGATGTGGCCGATATTATTGACCTCATTGATCGCAACCAGTGTTGTCATCGAGCGTTTGCTGTTTTTATGGCGCACTAAAATGGCACGGCGTCCACAGATCGTTAAATCCATCCTGACCAATGTGCAGCATGGCCGTATCGAGGCAGCCATCAAAGAAGGACAGGGCTGTCATGATTATGTCGCGGCCACCCTGGTTTACGGCCTGACGCATCGCGAAGATGCCTTGGCCAATGCCTTGATGCAGGCGGCCAGCATGGAACTTAAACAGTTTAGCAGGGGGTTGGTTGTTTTAGATACAACGATCACGCTGGCGCCTTTGCTGGGTTTGCTGGGGACGGTCACCGGCATGATCCATGCTTTTGGTTTGCTAGGCAGCAGGGAGTTGGAATCCCAGATGGTGATCACCGGCGGGATCGCCCAGGCCTTGATCGCCACCGCCTGCGGTCTGGCCATTGCCATTATCGCCCTTGTACCGTTTAATTATTTGAACGCGCGCCTTGAAGAGGCCCGCCATGAAATTGAACAGGCAGCTACCCACTTGGAACTTTTATTGCTTAAGCTGGAGAAAAAATCATGATCATCCCATCTCCGGTCAGCCGCAAGCGGGCAAGGATAGAAATAATCCCTTTGATCGATATCATATTCTTTCTTTTAGCGACCTTCGTGATGATTTCCCTGTCGATGATTAAAAACCAGGGGTTGAATGTTAATTTGCCGTCAGCTTCGACAGCTATCGCTCAGGACCATAAAGCCGCTGTGACGATTACCGTTACCCGGACAGATGAAGTTTATCTTAACCAGGAAAAGATCGATTTGGATTATTTAACGCAACGCCTCAGGGATTTAAAAGACCAGGATCCTGATTTAAAAGTTTTTATTAATGGAGATAAACAGGCTTATTTCCAGGGGGCCATCACTGTCCTTGATAAAGTAAGGGACGCGGGGATCACAAGGGTGGCCATCCAGACCAAAGGGGCAGATTCTTCAAGCCAATAAGTACCATGACATTTACAGATAACAATAAACAGGATGTTTTAATAGCTTGGGCAGCGGCTATATTGATCCATCTATTATTTTTCTCTCTAATTGGAAAAATGTTCCTGAAGCCGCCTCAATTTACCATTACGCCAACCAGGGAGATCGATATCAATTTGATCGCTGAGCCCAAAGAAGTCATTCAAGTTCAAGAAATACCAAAACCTAAAATAATTTCAAAGCCGATTGTCAGGGGCATAGAAAAATCGAAACAATTCGTGATACCTAAAAAGCTGGTGATGCCAAAAGTGCTGGCAACACCCAGCGCCCAGGTAAAAGTTGAGGCTAAACCGGATTATATTCAAAATCCACCGCCGCCATATCCTGAACTGGCCCGGCAAATGCATCAAGAGGGCCTGGTGATGTTATCGGTTGATGTGGATAAAGAAGGTGATCCGGTTGCTGTAGCAATTATTCAGAGTTCAGAATTTCGTATGCTTGACCAAGTGGCCTTAAAGACTGTCAGGCATTGGAAATTTCAACCCGGAAGCGTAGGGGGTATTCCTGTAGATTCAACAGTCACAGTTCCCATCAGGTTTCGGCTAGAAAAGGGGACAGTTTAATTAAAGTGTCCCCTTTTTCATGGATTCTTATCATGAGCAATGTTATGATATATTCTTATGATCAGAAAATTGGATATCAAAAGATTGATCAGGTCTTTGCGCTGGGTATTTTTATGCGGCTGCATCCTTTTGGTTGCACGGCCGGCATGGACCCAATGGCCTGCCCCTGAAAAGCTGGGTGCGGCACCATTGAAATTCGTCAAGAATAACATCAATTATAAAGTAGTCACTTTTGATGACCTGTATTTTAGTTACGCGCCTCCGGTGGATGTTGAACATCCTGATGGTAACGTTACCAAGGGGACCAAGGTTCCAATGGTCATTCCCAAAGAGATTCAGGCATTGAATGGCCAAAAAGTGGCTATTAAAGGATTTGTTATCCCATTAGCCAATAGTGACGGTCAAACAACCAAGGAGTTTTTATTCGCTGATGAACTGGTGTCCTGCTTGTTTTGCGCCATGTTGGGCTATGACCAATGGATGGTGGGGGATACGGTGAATCCAAAAGGATTTAATATCACTGATGATCAATTCGAACAGCCGATCACCATTTACGGCACGATGGAAGTGGGCCCCAAGTTTGAAGACGGTGAATTCGTCGGGATCTACCGGATCAAAGCTGATGGTTTTGAAGTGGAAAAGAAGAAATTCCTTGGGGTTTTTTAATTGAAGGTTGAAATTGAATCGATGAGACAGGTATTAACATCATTTTTAGCGTTTAGCTTTATCCTCTGGATACTTCCTTTGGGTGTTTTTATAAAACCTTGCCAGGAGAAACTTGCCTGCGACGGCCAAAGGGCGATGTGCATGTGCCGTATCGGGGTCCCTAAATCGCCGGATAAACCGATGGAGGCGGGCATATCATTAAAAGCCGGGACCTCAACCGCCAAGGAGAATTCTTCAGGCGGCGGGGCTGGTTATTTCGTTTCTGCAAAGCCGTCGGTTAACCTGAATTTGCCATTTTTCTCAGCTTTTGAGAGTCAATACCTCTGCTACAAAAATCCAAATCTTCCGGCATTAGAAAACGTTCCTAAAATTTAACCATATTCCCTTTTGTTGCCCTGAGCAAAGGATTTTCAAGGTGTTTTAATATGGTTATTAATTTTAGGAGGATTTATGCGTAAGCTGTTTTTAGTATCATTATTTCTTATATTCAGTTTTTTCAATCTCATGCAAAGTAATTCCTGGGCCTGCGCCTGCGGGTGCGGGGTCTTCGATGTAGGAACGGCCTCAATGTTCCCATCAGGTTCAGGGGGAACAATTTTTGAGGAATATGACTTCATGGATCAGACGCATAATTGGAGTAAGAACTCCAAGGCATCGGACGATAATAACGATGATAAACAGATCCGGAGCAGTTTTATCACGACTGGGTTTCAGTATATGTTCAACCGCAGCTGGGGCGTTGAAATTGAGTTGCCCTATGACCATCGTTATTTTAAGACCACCGATGATGATACAGGGGACATCGTCTCATTTGTCCATTCTGCGCTGGGAGATATGCGTATTCAAGGTATTTATACCGGCTTCTCGCCGGACATGTCAACCGGCATCACTTTTGGTTTTAAAGTGCCGACCGGTGACTGGACCTATCCGGGTTTTGACCGTGATACTGAGATCGGCTCCGGCAGCACAGATGCTTTGATCGGTGCTTTTCATCGTGGTGCCGTTTTGTCATCAAGCAGCTTCAGTTATTTTATCCAGGACTTGCTGGATCAGCCTTTTTTGACACAGGGCGGATACAGGCCTGGGACAGAAAATGATGGTGCCCTGGGAGTTTATTATCATGGCTGGTCATTGGGCGGTGTGAGGTTCACCCCGGTGGCAGAAGTTGAGAATTCGTATCGCTCGCGTGACAGGGGCTGGGCTGCTGATCCTACTGACAGCGGCTACGAGCGTATTTTACTTACTCCAGGAATTGAGCTGGATTATAAAAGAATAATGGTGTATTTTGATGTTGGATTCCCGGTTTATCAGTATGTTGAGGGCAACCAGCTGGTGACTTCAGCGCTTTACAAGGTCAGCATTAGCTACATGTTCTAGGAGAAAATGAGCAAGGTTATATTATTATTCTGTATGCTTTGGGGTTGTGGCAGGGCATGGGCGGACACGGCCGTATCGGTGGATAAAGGAAAAGAGCTTTATCTTAATTACGGCTGTGCGCTGTGCCATGGCTGGGATGGCCGGGGGGATGGGATCAACGCGCAAAAATTCAATCCTCCACCCACCAATTTCCACAACCCCCAAGCATACCTTCACGGCACGGATCGTGACAGCATCCGTCGTACTATTCAATACGGGATCAGGGAAGATAACAGCATCATGCCGGCATTTGAAGATATCCCGCCGGACGAGCTAGAAGAGATCATTGCGTATATACAGTTTTTACAGAAAAAGCTTAAATAGATAGGAGAGGATTATGAAAATCAAAGGTTTAATATGTTCCCTTGTGTTGACCATGTCTGCTTTTTTAATTGCCAATACTCATGCGGATGATCTGAGCAAATATATTTTTGTCAGCGATGCCTGGGTGCAGGCCATGCCTCCATCCCAAACAAGTTCAGCTGCGTATATGACTATTACGAATAATTCCTCCAAGGAGGCTGTTTTAATCTCAGCTTCCAGCGATATTGCCGGCGCTGTTGAGATCCATCAGATGAGTGAGATGAGCGGGATGATGAACATGGCCATGGTTTCTAATATTCGTATCCCAGCCTTGGGTAAGGTGGCCTTGAAGCCGGGTGGTTTCCATATTATGTTGATCAACCTTAAAAAACCGGTCAATAAAGGCGAAATTGTCCCAATTACACTTCATTTTCAAGATGGAAGCAGTATAATGGTGAATGCTGATGTTCGTGCTCAATAGAATAAATTTTCTAGTCCTATCCTTTTGCCTGTGTTTTGTATTTGTAGGGTGTGGAAAATCAGACGGTCAGTCTACTGACAATGATTTCGGGGTGCTCAATCCTCAGCGGGATTTTATCCTTCATGACCAGGATGGTAATGTCTTTCATTTGAAAGATCACCGGGGACAGGTTGTTCTGCTGTTCTTCGGCTATACATCCTGCCCCGATGAGTGCCCGACTACCTTAGCCAAGTTAGCCAGGGTCTACAACTTGCTGGGGGCTTTTCGGCAAAAGATCTTAACGGTATTTATCACGATTGATCCCAAGCGTGATACGCCGCAAAAGCTAAAAGAATATTTACAGTATTTTAACATCAACGCGAAGGGGTTGACCGGGACAAAACAGGAAATAGACGCTGTAGTGGATGCTTATAAGGCTACCTATGAAAAGGTGGAGACTAATTCATCAGCGTTGGGCTATATGTTCGATCACACGGATTATCTTTATTTGATCGACACAGGAGGTAAAACATCGCATCTGTTCCATCTGGAAGACAGCGCTCAGGATATTGCCCAAACTATCAAAGGACTTTTATAATGGCTAAGATCAAATTGGACCTGCATGGTATTTTTAACAAAGGTGAATCGATCGAATCTGAACTCAACCGGGTGATCCAGGAAGCGGTGGACAAGGGGATCAATTTAGTCGAGATCATCCCCGGCAAGGGCAGCGGACAGCTTAAAAAGCATGTGCTTCGTTTTTTAGAGCAAAAGCATATTAAAGCGCTTTACCACCGCATTGAAAAGGATGACAAGAACTTTGGCAGGGTTTTTGTCCACTTTAGGTGATTTTTTGATTTTTCTTGCCCTTTTGGGGTCCTGCAGTTAGAATATCCCATCGATATTTTTGAATTCGTCGACATTTATGTAACCGAAGCAGGCCAAACTAGAGGGGGTATCAAGGTGGCAGAAACAGTGTTAAATCAACAAGAACCAAGACTGGATCCAATCGTGGATACTAAACGTCAAAAGAATTTTTTGAATAGAATTATAGGTATCGTCCTTTCCGTGGTCATGATCGCTTTGACCGCCTATGTGTTTCATTTGCAGCATCAAAATATCAACACTCTTTCCCAATCTGCGGATATCGCCTTATCTGCCAGTAACAATGCGACCGTTAATTATATGGCTTACGTGGGGAGATATAAAGAGACCAAGATTGAATTAGATGAGACCACCCGCAAGCTTGAAGAGGTCAATCGTCAGTTGGACCAGGTGACCGCTCAGCTGGCGACCACCAATGGCATGCTCACCCAGACCAAGGGAATGCTCGATGCGGCCCAGCAGGAAAATGCCGCCTTAAAGAGAGAATTACAGGGATTGGACCAATTACGTAATTCTCAAAACGTCCAGAATATTGGTGAATTACAGGCCAAGATCAGTACCCTGCAAGACAGGGATTCCCAGGTCAGTCTGCAATTAGCTCAATTAAAAGACCAGCTCCACGATTTCAGGGCTGAATTTTCAAATATGAAAGAAGGCCAATCCCTGATCTCGTTGTTCCAGAACAAAATCAGATTGGTCAAGATGCGTATGCGTTATTTAAAGCAGGAAGCCTATTCTGCCAAGGTCGCAGCCCAAAAGGAAAAAGACCGTTTGGCCACGTTGAACGGTAATAGCGGCTTTGTTGTCCGTGATGGTCGGCTGCAAAATCCCAACGGTACTAAGAAAACTTTTGCGATCGATGTTAAAATAGTGCAGTAAACCAGGTAAATTAAAAATATGATCAAGGGCGTATGACGTTATCATACGTCCTTTTTTACAGGAGAATGAGCATGTCATTAGAAGAAAAAATCAATCAGGATTATGTGACAGCGATGAAGGCCAGGGATTCCTTTGTTTCATCGGTTTTGAGTTTTTTGCGCGCCCAGATCAAGAACGTAAAAGTCGATAAACGCATTGAGCAGGTCCCTGATGAAGATGTGATCGGCGTCATTAAAAAGCAGGTCAAGCAGCGTCAGGATTCCATTACACAATTTAATGCCGGTGCCCGCAAGGATTTGGCTGAAAAGGAAGAGAAGGAGCTGGTGATCTTAAAGAATTACCTTCCTCCTGAAATGTCCGTTGAAAAATTAAAAGCTGTCATTGAAGAGGTGGTCACGGCAAGCGGGGCCAGTTCCATCAAGGACATGGGGCGGGTCATGAAGGATGTTTTAGGCCGTATTGCTGGAGGGGCAGATAATCAAATGGTTGGCGCACTTGTTAAGGAACGTTTATCTAAATCATAAGGCTGTATGCGGATATTCAAGAATTTTTGTATAGTATTATTTTGGGCGATTGTGGTAGTGGTTATCGGTTTTACTTTTTGGCTGAGGGACCGCTACGTCGTACCGATTTTAACCTATCATCACGTGGGCATTGCTTCAGGCAAATGGCGCCTCAATGATGTCAGCGCAGAATCATTTGAATACCAAATGAATTTTATTAAAAGGCATGGTTTTCAGGTCATCAGTTTTGATGATCTTGTAGAAGGCATTAAAAAAGGCCATGAGTTTGCCCGCAATACGGTTGTCCTGCAATTTGATGATGGGTATGAAGATAATTATCAATATGCTTTTCCGATCCTGAAGAAATATGCTTATCCCGCGATGGTATTTTTGATATCTGACAAGGTCGGCTCTCCTGATTTCCTGACTTGGGACCAGGTCAAGGAAATGGAAAAATATAACTTTATGGCTGGAGCGCATACACGTCATCATGCCTATCTTCCCAGGCTCAGTTTGGCAAAAGCTCAGGATGAGATCGCCGGTAGCAAGAAGGTTATTGAAGACCACCTAGGGCACAAAATTGATTATTTTTGTTATCCTTCAGGTGGATTTAACGAAGATATCGAGCGATTGGTGAAAGATGCCGGCTACAAGGCTGCAGCGACAACCAATCGGGGGAAGGGGAAATATAATCTGGATCTTTATGCGCTTAAACGCATCCATATGAATAATACGGATGATTCTTATTCGGGCTTGATCCTTTGGTTTAAATTATCAGGCTATTATAACTTATTCCGTCATACCAAACATGGCGGAGGATTGCATCATAAGGTTTTATATGAATAAACCCTATTATTTGGATGAAAACAACGCTTTCGTTATTGAAGATTTTCAACATGCCAAGGTGTTTGCGGATTTCTTTCCTGGGGTTGCTGGTTTATACGGCATCCCGATGTGGGCTTTTTATGTTAATCGGGGACAGGCGATCAGCTCGTTTGGTATTGAATCAAAAGACAAGGCAATCCTGGAATTCCTGCCTGCCAATAAAGCTTACCGCTCTGCTTCTCTGACGGGATTCAGGACTTTTTTAAAAGTGGCTGAGGGAAAGGGGCATAAATTCTACGAACCTTTTGCCAATACGTTGGTATCGTTATACAAGGTAAGCCAGCGCATGCTGATCACGGCTCACGACCTAACCATTGAAGAAATTAATTCAACACTGGGCCTGAAAATTACGGTCAATTATTTCACTATGCCGCAGGAGCCTTTCGCCGGATTGGTCCGTCAGGTGACTGTTGAGAATACCGGGCGCAAAAAACTGGACATCCAATGCGTAGATGGGCTGCCAGCCATCAATCCGTACGGCCTTAAAGATTGGCTTAGCAAGAACATGAGCCGTACGGTCGAAGCATGGATGACGGTGCATAATATCAAGAACAAGGCGCCTTTCTATCAGCTTAAAGTGGAAGTGGCAGACACTCCTCAAGTGACTCCGATAGTTGAGGGGAATTTTTATTTTGCTTTTGATTCAAGTTCGTGCAAGTTATTGGATATGATCGTCGAAGCATATTGCGTTTTTGGCCAGGCCAATGATTTTGTAGTGCCTGAGGGTTTTATCAAGCAGCCGGTCTTTAAAACACCTGTTAATCAGCAAACATCCAACCGCACACCTTCAGCCATGAGCGCGCACCGGTTTTCCCTGGCGGCTGGTAAAAAGCACGGGTTTACGGCTATCACGGGATTTGCCCATGACCTGACTGAATTAAAGAAGCTTGTTAAGAAATCTACAGGCCATGGTTTTATCGAGAAGAAATCCAAATTGAACCGTCAGGTCATTGATGAGATCAGGGAGCATTGTTTTACGCACAGTGCTTCCGGTGAATTTAACCAGTATTGCACCCAAACATTCCTGGATAACGTTCTTCGCGGAGGCTTGCCGGTGTCTTTGCAAACTGCAGAAGGTCCGGTTTCATTCAATGTTTATAGCCGCAAGCACGGTGACCTGGAGCGGGATTACAATTTCTTCATGCTTAGCCCGACCTATTTATCCCAGGGCAACGGGAATTACCGTGATGTTAATCAAAACCGGCGCAATGATGCCTGGTTTAACAGGGATGTCAAGGATAGCAGTCTTGTCAGTTTCATGAATTTGATCCAGGCGGACGGATATAATCCATTGATCGTTAAGGGGACGACCTTTGTGATCAAGGATCAGGCGGCTATCGACGGATTATTAAATGATTTTGGCATTGTGCAGGGAGCGGATAAGCTTAAAGGCATCCTCAATAAAGGATTTATGCCAGGTGATCTTTTGAAAGTCGTTTCGCGGGAGATCGTCATCAAAGGGAAGCCTGATGATTTCTTGACAAGGGTTTTAGGGGTTTGCAGCAAGCATGAATCAGCCGAGCCGGGAGAGGGTTTCTGGAGCGATCATTGGACGTATAATCTTGATCTGGTTGAAAGTTATTTAAATTTATATCCCGAGAAGCTCAAAGAACTTTTTTGGGAACGACGGGTATTTAATTTCTTTTTTAATGATTTTTACGTTTTACCGCGTGAAGCGCGTTTGCTTTTGACCCCTTCGGGCGTGCGTCAATATCATTCGCTGGCAGAGCATGATAAAGAGGTGAAAGCCAAGGCCAAAGGTTACAAATTGCGTGGAACTGGAGGACATGGTGATGTTTACACAACGAACTTGCTGGTGAAATTGATCTGTTTGCTGGCCAACAAGGCTGCAACCCTTGATCCCAGCGGTATCGGGATCGAAATGGAAGCCAATAAACCGAATTGGTATGACGCGCTCAATGGTTTACCAGGTTTGCTTGGATCGTCTATATCTGAAACATTCGAAGTCAAACGCTTCGCTGTTTTTGTAAAGGATGCCTTGGCCCAATTAAAGCTGGATGATCAAGCTTCCGTGATGGTCTTTGATGAGTTGGCGGATTTTATCCAGGGGCTTAGCCATGTTTTATTGACTGAAGCGGATGCGTTGAAATATTGGCAAAAATCCAATGATATTAAGGAGCACTACCGGCAATCCATCCGATATGGCATCAAAGGGCATGACAGGATGCTTACCGTCGGAGAGATCAAGAAATTCTTGGGGAGCGTCATAGAGCGCTGTGAGGCAGGCATCAGTAACGCCAGGTATGGGGATGGTCTTTTTGCCACTTATTTCTTTCATGAAGTCACCGGTTATGATCTGTTAGACAAGTCACATCATGGTCAACATCATGTCAGGCCTCATTCTTTCAAGCGTCATGACCTTCCTTTATTTCTTGAAGGATTCGTTCATGCGTTACGTGCCGAAAGCGATGTTAAGCGAGCGGATTCTCTGTATAAAGCAGTGAGATCAAGCAAATTATATGACCGTAAATTAGGGATGTACAAGGTCAATGCGGACTTGTCTGAGGAATCTGATGAGATCGGGCGCACACGAATTTTTCCAGCCGGCTGGCTTGAGAACGAATCCGTGTGGCTTCATATGGAATATAAATATTATCTTGAGCTTTTAAGACGGGGATTGGCTAAAGAATTCTTTGCGGAGATCCGTCAGGCGATGATACCATTTTTGGATCCGGCAATTTATGGCCGCAGTATTTTACAAAATTCATCTTTTATCGCCTCATCTGCTCATCAGGATGAGAATTTGCATGGTCAAGGTTTTGTGGCGAGGCTTTCAGGCAGTACTGCTGAATTCTTGCATATGTGGCTAATCATGAATATGGGTCTTAAACCCTTTGGGCTGGACGCTCAAGGACGTTTAACGCTTAAATTTGATCCCTTATTGCCATCATGGTTATTTAATGGCAAAGCCAATGGTAAATTCCCTGCGCGTTCCTATAGTTTTAAGTTATTTTCGAAAATAATGGTAAACTACCATAATCCTAAACTCAAGGATACTTTTGGCGATCAAGGTGTGAAAGCTCAAAAAATAGTGCTGGGTTATCCTAATGGTCGCCATATTGAAATTACTGGTGCATCATTAAGCGAATCCCATGCTTTGGATGTACGTGAAGGCAGGGTAAAAAGCATTGATGTGCATTTAAATTGATATGTTCAAACGTCACTTAAAACTTGGCCTGATCAAAGGCGGTCAGTTGGGCAAAATGATGCTGCAAGTTGCCCCCAGCTTTGATGTGCAGAGTTTTGTCATGGATGATGATCTCAAATGCCCTTGCCGCCATTTGTGCTATGAGTTTACTCAAGGTGACGCCCTGAATTTTGATGATGTCTACGCTTTTGGTAAAAAGGTCGATGTGTTGACCTTTGAGTATGAGCATATCCACGTCGAAGCACTCAAGAAATTAAAAGCTGAAGGCCTGTCCATTTATCCTGATCCTGATATCATTGAACTGGTCCAGCATAAGGGACGTCAAAAAGAGTTTTACCGCTCCCAGGGCATCCCCACCGCAGATTTTCAGATCGTACCCAACCGTCTGGCCTTAAAGGCTTGTACTGATTTTTTTCCAGCTGTCCAAAAGACCTGTAAAGCGGGTTATGATGGCAAGGGTATCTATAAGCTGAAAGATGAGTCAGATATCCCGGATGCTTTTAATGAACCCAGTGTTCTTGAGAAATATGTTGATTTTGATAAAGAGATCTCAGTTGTAGTCGCACGTAATATTGAGGGGGAAGTGGCTGTTTATAGGGCGGTTGAAATGGTATTTCACCCTCAAAAAAATTTAGTGGAGTATTTGCGCTGTCCGGCCGGTATACCGGCTGAAATTGAGAAAAAAGCAACAGCTATTGCGCTGGGTATCCTTCATCAGTTAAACTTAGTAGGTGTTCTGGCAGTTGAAATGTTCGTGACCAAGCAAGGTGAGGTGCTGGTCAATGAGATAGCTCCGCGCGTGCATAACAGCGCTCATCATACGATTGAAGGGGCATTGACCTCGCAGTTCGAACAGCATCTGCGTGCTGTCATGGGTTTGCCGTTAGGCCTGACCGATATGACATTGCCGTCGGTGATGGTCAATCTTTTAGGTGATGAAGGCTATGAAGGCAAGGCGATCTATCAGGGGGTTGAAGAAGCTTTGGCTTTAGGCGGTGTGTATATCCATTTATATGGAAAGAGCATCACCAAACCTTTTAGAAAAATGGGTCATGCCACGGTTGTTGACCGTGATATCAACAAAGCTTTCCAGCGGGCGCATCGTGTGAAAGAACTGATCAAGATAAGGTCTTGAAATGAAAAAAGTATTGGTTGGGATCATCATGGGCAGTCAGTCGGACCTGAATATCATGGGCCCTGCGGCTGATATTTTAGATGAATTCGGCGTTGGCTATGAAGTCACCGTTGTCTCAGCGCACCGTACGCCTAAACGCATGTATGATTATGCGTCAAAGGCCCAAAAGCGTGGACTGAAGGTTATCATCGCCGGAGCCGGAGGAGCAGCGCATTTGCCGGGGATGGTTGCTTCCATCACCATCTTGCCTGTTATTGGAGTTCCTGTTAAATCTTCTAATTCATTGGATGGACTTGATTCTTTATTATCCATCGTCCAGATGCCTGACGGTATCCCGGTGGCCACTGTAGCGGTCAACGGGGCCAAGAATGCGGGTATCCTGGCTGCTGAGATCATTGCGACCTTTGATAAGAATATTGCTGCTAAACTTAAAGTGCATAAAGATAATTTAAAGAAAAAAGTGGAAGCTTCTGTTAAAACGATTGCCCGTCAGGGCCATCGTTCTTTGCGTGGTTTAAAAAATGTTTAAAGAAGAACTTGTCCCCTATGCACCTTCACAAAATCACCTGCGGCAGGATATCCGTTTTTTAAGCAAGATCCTGGCTGATGTCATCCGTGAGCAGGAGGGTGAAGACCTTTTGCTTAAGATCGAAGAGATCCGTACGCTCGCCCAGGAAATCCGGGAGAACCACAATCCCCTGATGGTCGAGTCGCAAAAGAAACTGATCCGCTCTTTATCCCTGGATGAAGCGCATCATATCGCGCGTGCGTTCACGATCTATTTCCAGCTGGTGAATATTGCCGAAGAGGTGCAGCGCATCCGCCGCCTGCGTGATTATGAACGTTCCCCTGAGATCTTTCAGGAAATGTCCCTTAAGAAACTGTTCAAGGACCTGATGGAAGAGGACTATACACCTAAAGAGATACTGGCTTTTTTAAGTCAGTGTGATATCGGTCCTGTTTTGACAGCGCATCCCACTGAAGCCAAACGGCGCACGGTGTTAGATCATTTATTTTCCATTTCCGGCCAATTGATACAGTTAAACCGCAGGGACCTGACCATTGCTGAAGAGGATTCTTTGACCAAGCAGATCAAGGAAACCTTAGAGATCCTTTGGCAGACATCCGAGGTGCGTAACCGTAAGGTGGAAGTGCTCGATGAAGTGGACCAGACTTTATATTATTTTGAACGCACGATCATCAGTTTGTTAGCCAATATCCACGAGAAGATTCACCGGGAATTCGTCAGGCTTGGCGTTGATGCCCAGGATGATATCGACCCATTCATCCATTTTGGGTCTTGGGTGGGGGCTGACCGCGATGGAAATCCCAATGTTACGCCTGCCATTACCATGACAACCGCTAAAAAGCAGCGTAAATTGATCGTTAAGTTTTATTTGTTATCCATTGAGAAATTCATCCGCAAGTTCAGTCAATCAACGGATTATGTTCAGGTGAGCAAAAAATTCCTTGAATCCCTGGAACAGGATAAAAAAGCATTGCCTCAGCAAGCCCAGGAACTGGAACGCTATGAGAGCACTGAAATTTATCGTAAGAAATTTTCATTCATTCACCACAAACTGGAATGTGTTCTTTCGGATAAAAAGGGCAGGTATAAGAACGCGGATGAGTTTATCAATGATCTTTTGATCGTTCAGGATAGTTTAAAGAAGAATCAGGGTTATACAGCTTCCGATGGTGATTTAAGGCGTTTGATCGTCCAGGCCAAGGCTTTTCGTTTCTTTTTGGCACGTTTGGATTTCAGGGATCATGCCAGGAAGGTCCATATGGCCATCGAGGAGCTTTTGGGCCCTAATGGATTAGACAGCCAATTGCTTTTGAATAAGATCGCTGCGACGAGTACCAGGAAATCCTCGGTAACATCGCCCGAGGCCAAAGATATTTTAGCTCAATTCAAAACATTTCGTCAGCTTAAAGAACTGTTTGATCCTGATATTGTGGATGTCTATATCCTTAGCATGACGCAGACGCCCGTTGATATGCTGGCTTTATTGTATTTGGCCAAGAATGAAGATCTGGTTCATGTGGCTCACAAAAAGGTCAAGAAGGCAGTCATTGGCATTGTGCCTTTGTTTGAGACTATCGGTGCTTTGCAAAACTCTCATGAGATCATGGACGCGCTTTTTGCCATGCCGTTATACCGTTCGTATCTAAAGGCCCGTGGTGATGTGCAGGAGATTATGCTGGGTTATTCGGACAGCAGCAAAGATGGCGGGTACCTGGCGGCCAATTGGCATTTGTACCTGGCCCAGCAGAATTTATGTGACACCGCTGAAAAGTATGGTGTGAAGATCAAATTCTTCCATGGCAAGGGCGGCACCATTGACCGCGGCGGCGGTGAATCTCACCGGGCGATTCTGGGACAGCCGCTATCAGCGGTGGGCGGACGCATCAAATTGACCGAGCAGGGCGAGGTTGTTTCCCAGAAATACGCGACTCCCATGGTGGCTAAACGCAACATGGAACAATTGATAACGGCAGTTGTGTGGACGAATTTGGTCACCAACCGTGAGGTCAAAAAGAATTCGAAATTGGCCGGATGGGAAAGATTGTTAGCCGAATTATCCCAGGATTCCTATGTTTTTTATCGAAAACTGGTTTTTGAAACGCCGGGATTCCTGGATTTTTATAATCAGGCTACACCTATTAGCATCCTTAAAATTACCAAGATCGGATCAAGGCCGGCTGCCCGCAGCGTTACCCAAAGCTTTGATCAGTTGCGCGCGATCCCCTGGGTTTTTAGCTGGGTGCAATCGCGTTATATCATTTCTGCCTGGTACGGGGCGGGACATGCTTTAAGGAAATATATGGATGAAAATCCTGAAGGGCTTGCATCTTTAAGGCAGATGTACAAGCAATGGCCGTTCTTTACGTCGATCATCCATAATCTCCAGGCATCTTTGGCCAAGGCTGATCTTTATATCGCCCAGTTATACGCGGGGATTGTTGAAGATGAGAATTTAAGAGACAGGATTCACGAAGCCATAGAGCGTGAACAGCAATTGGCGATCGAATCCGTCCTGTTGATCTCAGAACAAAAAGAGCTTTTGGATTATCATAAGGTCCTTAAAGAATCTATCAAGGTCCGCAACCCTTATGTAGATCCGTTAAACTATATTCAAGTCAGGTTCCTGCAGGAAAAAAATCAATTAAGCCACAACAGCGCCAATGACGTCAAGCGCGCCAAGATCGATGAGATCCTGCTATTGACCGTCAATGGTATCGCATCAGGTATGAAAAGTACGGGTTAACTCTTCAAAAACCCTCTTGAAAATTTTTTTCGATTTTTTATAATATTGCTAACTGCGGCAACAATCTATTCGATCATCTAAAATGACCACTCAAGGAGGCTGTTATGACGAGCACAGGTGTCAGTGTCATTAATGATAAAGTCAAAAAAGAGTCCGGTGTCATCGACGCGATCCGTTTTGAAACATCCAAGGTGATGGTCGGTCAAAGCATGTTGATCGACCGTTTATTGATCGGTATCCTGGCCAATGGCCATGTGTTGGTTGAAGGGGTTCCTGGCTTGGCCAAGACGACCGCGGTCAAGACCCTGGCACAAACGATCCAGGCTAAATTCCAGCGCTTGCAATTTACGCCAGATATGCTTCCAGCAGATTTGACAGGTACGCTTATTTATGATCAGCGCACCGGGAGTTTTAATGTCAAAAAAGGACCGGTCTTTGCCAACATTATCCTTGCTGATGAGATCAACCGGGCACCCGCCAAGGTGCAAAGCGCCCTGCTTGAAGCCATGCAGGAGCGTCAGGTCACGATCGGTGAGGATACATTAAAGCTGGATGATCCATTTTTAGTTTTGGCGACACAAAACCCCATCGAACAGGAAGGGACGTATCCTTTGCCCGAAGCTCAGGTGGATCGCTTCATGCTCAAGGTGAAGATTACCTATCCTACTAAAGAAGAAGAATTGAAGATCCTTAAGCGCATGGCTAAAACAGGGCAGTCATTTGCCGTTCAGGCAGTGGCTTCTCCTCAGGATATCATTCGTCTGCGTTCGGTGGTTGATGAGATCTATATGGATGAGAAGATTGAGGAATATATTGTGCAGATCGTGGAAGCGACCCGTAATCCAGAGGCATATAAACTTAAGGACCTTAAAGGCTTGATCCTTTATGGAGCCAGTCCTCGCGCCACGATCAACTTAGCCTTAGCCTCCCGCGCGCATGCATTTATCCAGGGACGAGGATTCGTGACGCCGCAGGACATCAAAAGCATCGGCATGGATGTCTTACGCCATCGTGTTGTTCCCAGTTACGAAGCGGAAGCTGAGGGGAAGACGTCGGAGGATCTGGTTAAACGTATATTAGATGAAGTTGAAGTGCCGTAAATTAATCAATGTTATTATACACGCGCACATCGAGACAAACAGCTATTCTATTTTCGGAACGGGATATTTTGGCCGTTTGCTTCGGTTTACGATAAAAATATTCTATAGATTCTCTTTATATGGAATATTTTTATCGTAAATCCTCGCAAACATTTGGCCAAAAATCCCCGAATGTTCCGAAAATAGAACAGCTGTTCGTCTCTAGGCGCAATGTTTCTAATGATTGCGGCATTGTAAGTGATGAATATGTTCTTTGAGCGACACTTGTCGATTTTAGCAAAAAGTTTCATCATTTTAGGGAATCCCGAGGCCTCGGGCCGAGGGATGGCTGAGCTGGCCGAACCCTGAAGTTTAGAAAACTTCAGGGTGAGTTGCGAAGCCACCTAAAATGATGAGACTTTTTGCGTTAAAAAATCGACCCGTGGAGCGTGAAAGAACATATTCATCGCTTACAATGCCTGCATAGGATTACAAAACATGATACCAAAAGACATTCTCGATAAGATCCTGCGCATTGATATCACCACGAACCGCTTAGTCACGGATGTGTTTGCCGGGGCGTATCATAGTGTGTTTAAGGGGCGGGGGATGGAGTTTGATGAGGTGCGCGAGTATCAGCATGGGGATGATATTCGCTCCATCGACTGGAACGTTACGGCCCGCACTGGGTTTGCTCATATCAAGAAGTACGTGGAAGAGCGTGAACTGACTGTCATGATCATGGTCGATGCTTCTGCTTCGGTGCATTTCGCTTCAACGGGACAGATGAAGAATAAATTAGCTGCCGAGATCGCCGCAGTACTGGCATTCGCAGCTATCCGCAATAATGACAAGGTCGGTCTTTTGATGTTCACCGATGAGGTCGAACTTTTTATCCCGCCCAAAAAGGGCAAGTCTCACGTGCTTCGGGTAATTCGTGAGATCTTGTATTTTAAACCAAAGGGCAAAGGCACTGACATTCCTAAAGTCCTGGAATATCTGACAAAGGTGCTGCGGCGCCGGTCAACGGTGTTTGTGATCTCTGATTTTATTGATACCAATGCTGATTATGGCCCCATCCGCAAATCCTTGCGTGTTGCCAATCAGCATCATGACCTTATTGCGATCACCCTGACAGATCCGAGAGAAGTTGAGCTGCCGCGTGGCGCCCTGGTAGAAGTGACGGATGCAGAATCAGGGCAACGCATGGTTATTGATACATCGAATGATCGCCTTTGCCGGGAATTTCATGAAAAGGCGGGCAGTTTCCTTAAGAGCCGCAGCCGTTTATTTGAGACTAACGGGATCGACCATATAGATATTTCAACTGATGTTCCTTATAGGAAAGCCTTGATGAGCTTTTTTGCCCAACGCCGCCATCGATTGGCAAGGTAGGAAATGATGAATGATATTAAAGATGTGAAACCGCCGGTTAATTTACCTGATCTATGGTGGCTATTATGGATTCTGTTGGGATTGATCGTCATCGCAGGGATCGTATTTTTCTTGCTTCGTTATAAAAAATCACCTCAAGAACCTATTCTGCCTAAAGTGCCGGAAATTCCTGCCTGGGAAAGCGCCTATCAGCAACTGGAAGCTTTGCGCCAGGAAAATTTGCCAGATAAAAGAATGTTTAAGGAATACTTTACAAGGGTAGCCGATATCGCGCGGCATTATATGGAAAACCGTTTTAACATCCACGCCCCGCACATGACTACCGAAGAATTTTTGTATTACTTAGGGATCAGCGGTCATTTGAATGAAACACAGAAAAGCTCGTTGAAAGATTTTCTGAATTCCTGTGATATGGTCAAATTTGCCAAGTATGATCCAACAATCAAAGAGGCGTTGAATAATTTTGACCTGGCAAAAAGGCTGGTAGATGATACCCGACTTTAAAACACCTTTAGTTTTGATCCTGATCCCATTGCTGATTGCTTTATTCTGGTATGACCATCAACGGCGTGAAGGAACATCATTCAGATTTTCTTCATTATTCTTAATGCGTCAATTAGGATCGAGCTGGCGGGCACGATGGAGTTTTTTGCCGTGGGTTTTTAGGGCCCTTGCATTGGTTTTATTGCTGATCGCCCTGGCCGGTCCTCAAAAGCTTTTAGCTCAGTCTAAATTAACCAGTGAGGGAATTGATATTGTTTTGGCGCTTGACGTATCCGGCAGTATGTCTGCCGAGGATTATATCATTGACGGGCACAGGATCAGCCGACTGGAAATTATCAGGAATACGGTTGTCAACTTTGTGAAACAACGGCCATTTGACCGTTTGGGTTTGATTGTTTTTGGTTCTCAAGCGTATACGGTCTGTCCATTGACCACGGACCATGAATGGCTGCTTGAGAATTTGCGTCAGATCCGCATTGGGGTCATTGAGGATGCCACGGCCATTGGTTCCGGTATTGCCACGTCCTTGTTACGTTTAAAGAACAGCAAGGCTAAAACTAAGATCATCGTTCTTTTGACCGATGGGGTCAACAATTCAGGCAAGATTCAGCCTCTGGATGCCGCAAAATTAGCCCAGACCCTGGGTGTAAAAGTTTATACCATCGGTGCCGGTACGACGGGGATCGTGCCATTTCCGGTTTATGATGAGAATGGCAACAAGCATTATGAGGAAGCGCAATTCGATCTTGATGAGGACACTTTAAAAAAGATCGCTGAAATGACCGGAGCACATTATTTTCGTGCTGCTGATACCGAGTCTTTGCAGAATATATATGCACAGATCGATAAGCTTGAGAAAACCAAGATCGTGGATAAAGGATTCAGGCAATACGAACCATTATTCTGGTATTTTCTTGATGCTGCCTTGATTTTATTGGCATTGGAACTGATTTTAACCAATACGGTATTCTTAAAGGTGCCATGATCTTCGCCAATCCCAAAGCCTGGTATCTTTTATTGTGCCTGCCCTTGATAGCCGCGGCTTTGCATTTCTTTTATCTTCACCGCTGCCGGATGACATCACTTTTTATCCAGGAGCATTTGCAGGATGAATTAGCCCAAGGGTTTAATAAAAAACATTATAGATTAAAAGCCCTGCTGATCACGGGAGCTTTCTTTTTTATTGTTGTTGCCCTAAGCCGTCCTCAGTGGGGATATCATGAGCGTCAGGTCAAGCGCCACGGCCTGGATATTATGGTCGTGATCGATGTGTCTAAAAGCATGCTGACCCAGGATGTTAAACCCTCACGCCTTGAGCGGACAAAGCTGGCTGTGAGAGACCTGGTCATGAAATTAAGCGGATCAGACCACATCGGCCTGATCGCTTTTGCAGGTGATGCGCAGGTGATGTGTCCGTTGACATACGATTATAACGGATTTTTATTGGCCCTCGATGACTTAAGTACAGATACCATCCCGCGCGGAGGTACGGATATTTCCCAAGCCATTGATGAGAGCATTAAAGCTTATCAAGGTTTGGAAGATTCTGACAAAGCTGTTGTATTGGTGACGGATGGTGAGGATGAAGAAGGTGATGCCCTTACTGCAGCCCGGAGGGCGCACGAAAAAGGAGTAAGAATTTTTACGGTGGGTGTTGGTACCCGTGAGGGTGATCTGATCCAGCTTATTAATGCTGATGGTTCGACTGAATTCCAGAAGGATTCAGACGGTAATGTGGTTAAATCTCACCTGAATGAGAATCTGCTTCAGCAGATCGCCTATATCACTGAAGGCGCTTATATTCACAGCGGGGCGACACATTTTGGGCTGGACTATCTTTATGACCGGCAGTTATCAAAATTAAAGAAACATGATGCTGAAGCTAAAATGGCTAAGCTTTACAACGAACGTTTTCAATGGCCGTTAACCCTGGCACTGGTATTGCTGCTTATTGAAACATTGATCTCCAGACGGAAGAAAACATCTGTTGCTTTTTCTATTTTGTTTATTTTTTTCTTATTTAATTTCTTTTTGACTTCCACATCGTTCGCCTCCGTTGCAGGTAAGGTCAATAAAGCAAATGTTCTGTATAAGCATGGTCAATTCGATGATTCGCTTAAGCTCTATCAAGATGCGCTGGATATGGACGACAGTTCACCGGTTGTTAAGTATGATCTGGGCACGGCTTATTATAAAAAAGGGGACTATGCTAAAGCCTTAGGTTATCTGGAACAAGCCGCTGAAGATAAAAATATTAAAATTAAGCCGAAGGCGGAGTATAATTTAGGAAATACTCTTTACAAAGTAGGGATTCAAAAAGAAAATACCAATGTTAATGAAGCGATTAAATCACTTCAAGAAGCTTTAGGCCATTATAGTGAATCGATTGCGGCTGATCCCAAGGATCAGGATGCCGCTTATAATGAGGATTTTGTTAAAAAAGAAATAGAACGTTTAAAGCAGATAAAACACCAACAACAGCAGCAACAGCAGCAACAGCAGCAAAAAGATCAACAGAATAAGCAGGGCAGCAGCCAGAGTTCCCAACAGCAGCAGGGGCAACAGCAAAAGCAAGATCAACAGCAGGGCCATTCGCAGAAACAGCAGCCGGCCCAAGAACAGTCAGATGCTTCGAAGAAGGTGCAAAAAAAGAAAGATGCAGAAGCCCAGGCCCAGGAAGATCAAAAGGACATAGACCGTAAACAGGCAGAAGATATGCTCGAAGATTATCAGGAAAATGAAGAACCCAAGAAGTTGCTTAATTATGTGCCTAAGAAAATAGACGACAGGCCTGTTTTAAAGGATTGGTAAGATGAAGAAATTTATTTTATGTTTTTTGATGTTGCTTGGTACAGGCGGTCTTTTAAAGGCTGATTCCATTACTTTTCAGTCGACCGTCAATTCTGCCCGGATTTCAATGGATGAAGCCATGCAGTTGACCCTGACCTTTACAGGGGTCAACCAGGACTTAGACCCCATCAGTTTGCCCAATGTCGATGGATTTACCGCCAAATATGTCGGCCCTTCAACCAGTGTTTCTTTTGTGAATGTGAATGGTAATTCCGAAACGCATAGTGAGCGTTCATTTATATACAATTTATTCCCCAATAAGGTAGGGAAGTTTGAGATCCCGGCAGTCACTGCTACCATCAACGGGCAGGTCTATACGACCAAACCCATTGAAGTTGAAGTTTTTCAGAGTTCTGATCAGGCCCAGGCTGCCGCAGCAGCAGCTGATCAAAACCCGGCTCCCAGCATGGAGAGCCTCAAGGACAAGATTCTGGTAGAGGCTTTGGTGGATAAAAAAGAGGTTTATTTGAATGAACGGGTCCCTTTAACTATTAAATTACTGGTCAATGATGTGCCTATCCGTGATATTCAATACCCGCAGTTTGACCGCACTGGGATTGCTGTTGATGATTATGAACAGCCTAAACAAGGATCAGAGGTGATCAACGGGCTTAAATATGATACCGTCGAATTTAAGACGAATGTTTATCCTGACCATCTGGGTGACTTGAACCTGGGGCCCGTGCAGATCCAGGGGAATGTGCTTTATAAAACCGGCCAGCAAAATCCTTTCAGCCAGGACAATGATTTTTTTGGGGGAAATGTGTTTAATAATTTCTTTGATTCTTATGCGACCCGTCCTGTGACGCTGCAATCTCAGGCGATCCAATTACATGTTTCGCCCCTGCCTGAGGAAAACCGTCCGTGGGACTTTTCAGGGGCCATAGGGCAGTTTGATTTCCATGCCAGCGTTTCGCCGTCAGAGGTTAAAGCAGGTGATCCATTGACCCTGAAGATGGAGGTGAAGGGCAACGGCAATTTCAAAGGATTAAAAATCCCCGTTTTTAAAGACCCTGAATTTAAAACCTATGAGCCCAAAATCAAGAATACAGGCGATGAAAAGACGGCAGAGGAAGTGATCATCCCGATTACTGTTGGCACCAAGGAAGTGCCTGCATTGACTTTTTCTTACTTTGACACTTCCATTAAAGGTTATAAGACGATCACCCAGGGGCCTTTTGCCATCAAGGTCACGGCACCCAGTGCAGATCAGGATTTTAAAGCGGTTGGCTTTGCCGACGTGAGCAAGGAGCCGGCAGTCTTGCCTGCGAACCCGTTTTCATTGGCGAAAATATTTAATAATTTTTGCCGCTTCTTAAAAGTGTTAGGCAAGTCGATCTGGTTTTGGATCAGCTTAGGGCTTATTTTTGTGGGAGAGGTTCTTTATTTTTCCTGGAGCCGTTTTCAATACCGTTTGGAGAATGATCCAGCCTTTGCCCGTAAGCTTAAGGCTGTCAGGGAAGCCAGGAAAGCTCTTGTCCCTGCCGAGAAATTGGTCACTGAGGGCAAGACCAAAGATCTTTACGCGCTCTTGTCTAAAACACTGCATGATTATCTGGCAAATAAATGGCATCAGTATTCAACGGCCCTTAGCACTGAAGAAATTGTAAATCGTTTAAAGGCAGCTAAGGTCGATGACATCCATATTGGACAAGTCAGATCCATCTTGGAGCAAGCTGATCTGGTTTGTTTCGCTGGGGCTACTGTTGATCCGCAAAAAATGCATGCAGACCTCTCCAAAGTCCAGGAATTGATTACCCATTTTGAAAAGTTTTTAAGATAGTTTTATTTGGATATAATTTTAAGAATTCAGGACGCTCATAACAACCCGCGCCGCGCGCAGGCTGGCTCCGGGTTCGCCCAGGGAAGTTTTAACCGTGGCTAGTTCTTCGATGGCCTGGGGATTGTGCAGTGCGCTTTCGAGGGTATTGGCGATCTTGAAAGGCTCGGCATCGTTTTGGATCAGTTCTTCCACGATTTTCTTTCCAGCCACGATATTGACTAAACCGATATAAGGTATCTTGATTAGAGCCTTGGCCAGGCTATAGGTTATCCATGATGTTTTGTAAATGATAACCATTGGTTTTTTAAGCAGGGCAGTCTCGAGGGTGGCGGTACCGGAAGCGACGATCGCCGCATCCATGGCATTAATACCGTCGTACGTGGGGCCGTTGTAAATAATAATAGGCAGGTGTTTGTAGAACATAAGTATATCTTCAATGAGTTTTAAAGGGATAGAAGATGCTCTGAGCAAAATGAATTGACGTTCTTTATTTTGATTAAAAAGTATCTTTGCCGCCTCGAGCATGCAGGGCAGGTGGCGTTCAATCTCTTTGGCGCGGGATCCTGGCATCAGGCCTATGGTGGTCTTGCTGGCTGAAAGCCCCAGGCTTTTGAGAACTTCTGTCTGCCCGTGGCTAACAATGATCTCATCCACCAATGGATGGCCTGTATAATCAACCTTCATGCCGTATTTACTGTAAATAGCCTGCTCAAAAGGAAATAATACGATCATGCGGTCAACTAATTTTTTGATCTTCAAGACCCGTTTTTCCCGCCAGGCCCAGACCTGGGGGGATATGTAATAAACGACCTTGATCTTATGGATCTTGATTTCACGGGCCAGGCGCAGGTTAAATCCGGGATAATCGACCAGGATGACGACATCAGGACGGGTGGTATAGATTTTTTCTACAGTTTGATCGAATACTTTCTTGATGCGGCCAAAATTCTTGATCACCTCGGCAATGCCGATCACAGCCAATTCCGTGATATCAGCGAAGCATTCAACACCGGCTTGGCGCATATAATTGCCGCCTATGCCTGTTATCCGAATGTGAGGATCCAGTTGGTTTAAGGCAATGGCCAAACCAGCCCCGCGCATATCACCGGAAGCCTCTCCAGCGATAATCATAACGTGCTTTGACGGTGTTCCCATATTTTTTGGTTGATCTCTAAGGCTACTTTTAAAGCGTCCCTGCCTTCAACACCAGAGACCTTGGGCCGTTTGTCTTCGCGGACACAGTCTAAAAAATGTTCGAGTTCTTTTTTGAGCGGCTCTTCTTTCTCGATGGGGAGACTTTTTTTGTGGATCCCGCGCTCATCCTTGCTGTAGACGCTGGCTTCCTGCTTGGCATAGTCCAGGGAAATATAAGCGTTTTTGGTGAACATCCGGATCTTGCGGGTTACCTCTGGAGAAATGCGGCTGGCCGTGATATTGCACACACAACCATTGGCAAAGGTCAGGCGGGCGTTGGCAATATCCTCTTTGTCCGTCAATACATTGATACCCACGGCCTGGATATCCTTGATGGGGGATTTAACCAGCCCTAACACAATATCAATATCATGGATCATCAGGTCCATGACGACCCCTATATCCAGCGAGCGGTTGGGGAATAGATTAAGACGGTGGCATTCAATGAATAAAGGATCTTGAGCAATAGGCTCAATGGCGGTAAACGCGCTGTTAAAACGTTCCACATGTCCGACCTGAAGCTTGAGATTCTTTTGTTCAGCCAGCCGGATCAGCTCATCAGCTTCCTGTAAATTGAAGGTGATGGGTTTTTCAACAAAGGTATTGATCCCCTTATTGAGGAAATAGGAGGCGATCTCAAAATGAGTGGTGGTAGGTGTGCAGATGCTGACCGCATCCAGCGGTTCTGTGATCTCACGGTAATCCTGGACGACGGGTACATGATATTGCCAGTGTAAAGCCTTGGCATGCTCCAGGTGATGGTCACAAATGGCAACAATATTAGCTTTATTTTTCAGGGCATGAAGGGTCTTTAAATGACGCTGGCCCAGAAAACCGCAGCCGATCAAAGCAATGTTCGTTTTATTCATAGCAATAACATTAACAAAGCCCTTGTAAAAAGTCAAACACCATGCTAAATTACGAACTCTTATGAAGAATTATTTAAAATTATTGAAGTTCCTCAAGGGGCACAAGGGCGAGTTTGGCATTGCCATTGTCTTTATTATTCTCTCTTCGATGTTCGAAGGGGTGCAGCTGTCTTTTATCCTGCCGGTCGTTGACCGTATTTTTACCAATAAGCAGATCATTGTCCCTAATAAAGTCCCTGCCTTTATCGCTCATTTGGTCAATAAGCTAAACACGATCGACACTCACACATTGTTCATCTTGACCCCGTTGGTTTTTATCGGTATGTTTGCCGTCAAGCAGGTGGTGCAGTTCATGTCTGATTATTTGATGAATGACATTGCCCAGGCGGTGATGCGTGATGTGCGTTCCAAGTTGTTTGAGCGTATCCACACCTTGTCCCTGGATTTCTTCAGCCGTAAACGCACAGGTGAGCTGGTGTCCCGTATCACCAATGATGTTGGTACGATCGAGAACGCGATTTCCTACGCGGTGACGGATATTTTTAAACAGCCTTTTTTGATCCTCATTTTCATGGGCATCTCCCTGACGTTCAATACCAAGGGAACCCTGTTCGTGCTTTTTTTATTCCCCGCGATCGGCTGGCCCATGGCCCTGATCAACAAGAAATTGCGTAAGATCGCCAAGAATACCCAGGAGAAAATGGCGGACATTAATTCCCATTTGATGGAAACGATCTCAGGCGTACGTATCCTTAAAGCTTTCGGGACGGAACAATACGAGATCCAGCGTTTTTGGAAACAAAATCATGATTACTATAAATTGCGCATGAAAACCTTCCTTAATATGAACTTGATGGGGCCTATCACGGAAATGATGGGGGCCCTTTGCGCGATGGCGATCTACTGGTTTTTAGGCAATGAAGTCTTGAATCAAAAAATGTCCTTTGGTGTTTTTCTGTTTTCTGTGATCTCTATTTCCCAGGTCATTCGGCCGATCAAGCGTATGGCCAATGTGTTGACGATCATCCAGGCAGCCCTGGTTGCCAATGTGCGCATTTATGAGGTATTGGATACCAATCCAACAGTGGCAGAAAGCTCAAAAGCTTTGGAAATCAGCGCACTCAAAGATAAGGTTGTTATAGAAGGGGTCAATTTTCAATACGATAAAGAATCCGGCGATGTTCTTTCGGATATTGACTTGGTCATTAAAAAAGGGGAATTAGTGGCCATGGTCGGTCCCACGGGCTCAGGTAAATCAACCCTGGTCAATCTGATCCCGCGTTTTTATGATGTTTCCAAGGGCCGCATCACTTTTGATGGGGTGGATGTTAAAGATGCTTCCTTTAAATCATTGCGCGGTCAGGTGGGTATCGTGACCCAAGAGGCGATTCTTTTTAATGATTCGGTGAGAAATAACATTGCTTATGGTACTTTTGAGGTCCCTATAGAAAAGATCCGGGAAGCGGCTAATATGGCCTTTGCTGATAAATTTGTCGAGAAAATGCCCAAGGGGTATGATACGGTTGTTGGAGACCGTGGATTCAGACTTTCTGGCGGTGAGAAGCAGCGTTTGACGATCGCCCGGGCCATTATCAAAAACCCGCCCATTTTGATATTGGACGAGGCCACCTCCCAGCTGGATTCTGAGTCAGAGAAATATGTACAGGAAGCCTTGGACAAGCTGATGCAGGGCAGGACGGTTATCGCCATTGCTCACCGTTTGTCGACCATTATGAAAGCGGATAAGATCGTGGTCCTAGAACACGGGAGGATCGTGGGGCAGGGGCGCCATGAGGAGCTGCTGAACACCTGTCCTCTGTACCGCAGGCTCTATGAGACCCAGTTTCGTACTTCCGGAGAATGAGTAGAAATTCTATTGCAAAAATGTAAGTCTTTGTTATAGTAAGTGTTCAATTTAACTTTAAAAGGCCGCCTTTGAGGGCATGAGGATCTAATCAAAGGCTGGTTAAAACCAAAAAGTCCCGTCTTGACCTGGTTGTGGGAACGATCTGCCGGCGGGATACAGAAGAGAGGAAGTAAAGTTATGGCATCAGAATTGATCAAGAAGTTACTCGAAGCAGGTGTGCATTTCGGTCATCAAAGCCGTCGCTGGAATCCCAAGATGAAAAGATTTATTTTCGGGGAACGCGGCGGCATTTACATTATTGACCTTGAAAAGACAGTTGACCGTCTTACCGCAGCACGTGAAGGTATCCGCGAGATCGCAGCCAAGGGCGGCAAGATCCTTTTTGTAGGTACGAAGAAACAAGCCCAACAAGTGATCCAGGAAGAAGCCTTACGTTGCGAAATGTATTACGTCATGAATCGCTGGATGGGCGGGCTTTTGACCAATCTGGAAACGGTCAAAAAATCAGTGCGTAAACTGATCGATATTGAAAAAATGGAAACCAACGGTACCATCAACCGTTTGACCAAAAAGGAAGCTTCCTTATTGATGAAGGAAAAAGACCGTTTGATCCGCGACTTGGGCGGTATCCGTGACATGGCTGTTCCTCCTCAAGCCATTTTTATCGTTGATACCAAGAAAGAAGAGATCGCTGTCGCGGAAGCGAACCGCTTAGGCATCCCGGTCTTTGGTCTTATTGACACCAATTCAGATCCTGACCTGATCCAGTATCCTATCCCTGGTAATGACGATGCAGTCAAGTCCATCAAGTTCATCGCAGGTTTGATGGTCGACAGCGTCATCGAAGGACGCAAAGAATTCCTGGCAGGCAAGAAGGTCCAAAAAGAAGTTCAACTTCAGGAAGTTGTTAATTTAAATTAAATTTTCAAGGAGATATATATCATGATGGCAACAACAGCAGATGAGATCAAGCGCCTCAGGGAAGAAACTTCCTGCGGTGTTATTGACTGTAAGAAAGCCCTGGAAGAGGCTAAGGGTGATTTTAATAAAGCTAAGGAACTTTTGCGTAAACGCGGCCTGGAAATGGCTGCCAAGAAAAGCGACCGCGTGGCCAAGGAAGGCCGTGTGGAGGCGTATATTCACAATGGCAACAAGATCGGCGTGATCGTTGAAGTCAACTGTGAAACTGATTTTGTGGCCCGTAGCGAAGATTTTTGCAAATTCACCCGTGACCTGGCGCTGCATATTGCGGCTGTCAATCCGAAATACACCAGGAAGGAAGATGTTCCTGCGGATATATTGGCCCGTGAAGCTGATAAAGAAGCTTTTATCAAGGCCAACTGTCTTTTATCCCAAGCATATGTTAAAGATCCCAGCAAGAGCATCCAGGACCTGTTAAATGAACTGGTCTCCAAGATCGGTGAGAATACGGTGGTGGGTCGTTTTAGCCGTTATAAAGTCGGCGAATAATAAGGAATAGTTTTGAATAAAGCGCCTGTTTATAAGAGGGTATTGCTAAAATTAAGCGGGGAAGCTTTGCTTGGGCGGCTTTCGCATGGTATTGACGCCGAGATGTGCGCGTCATTGGCCAGTGAGATCAAAGAAGTCCATGAAGCTGGTGTTGAGATGGCGCTTGTTGTCGGTGGAGGCAATATTTTTCGCGGGCAGGTGGAAAGCAAGCGTTTTGGTCTGGACCGTTCAGTGGCAGATTATATGGGGATGCTGGCGACCGTCATGAACGGGTTGGCCCTGCAAAATGCCCTTGAGCAGATCGGTGTGCAGACAAGGGTCATGACAGCGATCCAGATGCATGCCATTGCCGAGCCGTATATCTTAAGACGTGCCATCCGCCATCTTGAAAAACGCCGCGTGATCATTTTTGTGGCAGGCACCGGTAATCCTTATTTCACGACCGATACTGCCGCGGCTTTAAGGGCGACAGAGATCGGGTGCGATGTGATTATGAAAGCTACCAAGGTCGACGGTGTTTATTCCGCTGATCCTGTGAAGCATAAAGATGCCAAGAAGTTTAAAAATTTGAAGTTCATTGATGTATTGAAGAAAGATCTGAAAGTGATGGATGCGACTGCGATCAGCATGTGTATGGACAATAGCCTGCCTATTATCGTGTTCAACCTTTTACAAAAAGGGAATATTAAAAAGGCTATCTATGGTGAGGGGATCGGTACCATCGTCCGTTAAGGAGGGATTTTTATGACAGCTAAAGAGATTTTGAGAGAGACAGAAGGCAAGATGAAGAAGACCATGGAAACCATGCTCCGTGAATTCTCTGAGGTCCGTACCGGCCGTGCGCAGCCTGCTTTAGTGGAAGACATGCACATCAATTATTACGAAACATCAACACCAATCAAACAATTGGCTGCTGTTTCATCCCCTGATCCGCGTCAGATTTTAGTCCAGCCCTGGGATGCCAGTGCCATCAAAGATATTGAAGCGGCGATCATGAATTCCAAGTTAGGGATCATGCCCAGCAATGACGGTAAGACGATCCGTTTGGTGTTTCCGCCGCTATCTACCGAACGCCGTGAAGAATTCATCAAGGTTTGTAAAGATATGGCTGAACGCGGTCGCGTGACGTTACGTTCCATCCGGCGCGATGCCAATGAAAAGATTAAGAAGATGCAAAGTGAAGGTCATGTCAGCGAGGACGATAAGTTTAAAGGTGAAGAAGAAGTGCAGAAGATGACGGACCGTTTCATCAAGGAAATTGATGCTCTGCTGGAGCGAAAGTCGAAGGAATTACGCGAAGTATAAAATTTAGACCGACTAGCTCACCCTGGTAGAGCACTACACTTTTAATGTAGGGGTACCGCGTTCGAGTCGCGGGTCGGTCACCATTTAAATTGCAGTAACCGCCTTAAGTTTTGGCAGCACCGAAGGGCGGGTGGCGGAATGGCAGACGCGCATGCCTTAGGAGCATGTGGGGTAACCCGTGGAGGTTCAAGTCCTCTCCCGCCCACTAAATTGTTCTTAGAGATTTAAATGATGCGGCGGTAATTCAGTTGGTAGAATGCCACCTTGCCAAGGTGGATGTCACCGGTTCAAGCCCGGTCCGCCGCTCCAAAATATTTTTTCGGAGGATTTATGAAGATCACTGATTTTTTGCGCAAAGAAGCAGTCTGTACTGACCTTAAATCCGAAACGAAAATGGATGTCATTGGTGAGATGGTGACGATGCTGGTTGACGGCGGCATCATTGAAAAGAAGCATAAGAACAAGATTGTCGAAGGTCTGATGGCCCGTGAAGCCCTGGGTTCCACTGCCATTGGCCAAGGGATCGCGATTCCTCACACGAAGTCAGATACCGTCACGGACCTGATCTCAGCACTGGCTATCAGTAAAAAGGGTGTTGGTTTCGATTCTCTCGACGGAGAACCTGCTCATATATTCTTCCTTTTGATCGCACCTTCTGATTCCGCCGGTCCGCATTTAAAGGCGTTGGCTCGTGTCTCACGCCTCTTGAAAGACAAATTTTTCCGCGACAGCCTCAAAAATACCAAAACAGCCAAAGATGTGATGGACCTGGTTTCTCAGGAAGATTCACGTATCGGTTGATCAGTCATGCCGCAAAACTTTTTTAAATGGCTTTATCCAGGCATTAATATCAAACGCTGGGTTTTAGCTTCATTATTCGGCGTCTTGATCGTAGGTATTGGTGCTGTCTTCGCGGTATACCCATATCCGTTTGTCAGTGGTTTAGGCGTTGTCATTATCCTCTGCGGTATTTTATTTATCGTGCTGGGGATGGGGAAAATGATCATCTCCCTGATCACGCTTTTTTTGCCCCAGCGTGAACGTGATATCGTAGATATCCTTTATAAACGAAGATATCTCGAGCGTGGCCCCAAGGTAGTGGCCATCGGCGGCGGACAAGGTTTGTCCCATTTATTGTTGGGTTTAAAGGAATATACGGCAAATTTAACAGCCATTGTCACAGTGGCTGACAGCGGCGGGTCTTCAGGCCGTTTGCGTGAAGAATTCAATATCGTGGCCCCGGGGGACATCCGTAATTGCCTGGTGGCCCTGGCTGACGCGCCTGCCTTGATGGGTGAGCTGTTTCAATACCGTTTTGCTGAAGGGGATGGGCTTAAGGGGCATAGTTTTGGTAATTTGTTTTTGACCGCCATGGTGCAGATCACCAAGGGGGATTTTAAGAAAGCTGTTGAAGAATCCAGCAAAGTCTTGGCGATCCGCGGCAAGGTGATCCCTTCAACAGTCGGCAATGTTCATTTGATTGCGGAATACATGGATGGGAGTAAGACCCAGGGCGAGGCCAAGATCCCCAAGACAAATTCCCAGATCAAACATCTGACCTTAACGCCTCATGACGTTATGCCAACGGACGATGCGATTACAGCCATCGCGCAGGCAGATATCATCGTGATGGGGCCGGGCTCATTGTATACCAGTATTTTGCCGAATTTGATCATTGATGGCATGACCGAAGCGATTACCGGCTGTTCTGCCTACAAGATTTATGTCTGTAACGTGATGACCCAGGAGGGAGAGACAGACGGGTTTTCTGCCTCAGACCATGTGCGTGTATTGCTGGAGCACACGCATCCCAAATTGATCGATGCCTGCTTGATCAATAATGCCGTTGTCAGTAATGAGGAGGCGCTTAACCGTTACCGTAAGGAAAACGCTTATCCGGTGGCCGCGGATGATGACCGGATCAAAGCCATGGGGATCAAGGTGATTGCCACTGATCTTTTAAGTGTGGCGGACTATGTGCATCATAATTCAAAGAAATTAACCGAGGCTTTGATCAAGTTGATCGAGACCCAGAGGGTTATAAAAAGATAGTATCATGGAAAAAATCGAAAAAGAATTGACCGTGGTCAACAAGAAAGGCTTACACGCAAGGCCGGCCGCCTTATTTGTCGGTTTAGTCGAGAAATTCGATGTCACGGTGACCCTGACCAAGGGGGAAGAGGCGGTCAATGGAAAATCCATTATGGGGATCCTGATGTTGGGTGCTGTGGCCGGGACTGTCTTGAAAGTCACTGTTGAAGGCGTGCAAGCTCCTGAGGCTATGGCGGAATTTGAGAAATTTTTTAACAAGCAAGAGGAAGAATTAGTTTCATGAGCGAGATCGTATTAAAAGGTATCCCTGCAGCGCCGGGCATATCCCATGGGCCTTCATTCATCCTGGACAAGGGTGAATTTATTGTGCCCAAACGCTCGATATCATCCTCCGAGGTCGATTCAGAGATCGCCCGTTTTGAAGAAGCTGTCAACAATGCCCGCCTTGAGATACATCATTTAAAGGCTAAAATAACTCATGATCTGGGTGAAGCCCAGGCCAAGATTTTTGACGCGCATTTGCTGGTCCTGCAGGATATGGCTTTGATTAATGGGGTCACCGCCGGCATACGTGAGACCAAGTCTTCTGCGGAATATGTATTCTTTACGGTCATCAAAAAATTTGTTGAAGCTTTCAGCAAGATGCAGGATGAATATTTGCGTGAGCGGGCCTCCGATGTCACTGATATCAGCCGTCGTGTTTTAAAACATCTGATGGATGAAAGCAAGCTGCATGACCTTGATAGTTTGCAGGATGAATTGATTTTAGTGGCTCATGAGCTCTCCCCATCGGACGCGGTAAGCATGTATAACAAAAAGATCAAAGGTTTTTTGACGGATATCGGTGGCAGGACCTCTCACACCGCTATTATTGCCAAATCCCTGGGTGTTCCCGCGGTGGTTGGGTTAAAAGACGCGACCTTGAGGATAAGTAATCAGGATTATGTGATCATTGACGGTCAAAAAGGCCTGGTCATCATCAATCCTTCCATGGAAACACGGGAACTTTATATCAAGGAGCAGAACAAGATCACCGTGTCATTAGGGAAGCTGGGGGATCTTAAGGACCTGCCGGCCCAGACGTTGGATGGTAAGAAAATTTCCATCCTGGCTAACCTGGAATTATCTTCAGAGATTCCTGCCGTGCGCAAATATGGGGCAGAAGGGATCGGGCTGTATCGTACGGAATTTTTGTATATGAACCGTCTTGACCTTCCGTCTGAAGAGGAACAATACCAGGCGTATAGTCAAGTCGCCAGGGAAATTGCACCCTTTGGGGTGACTATAAGGACACTTGATCTGGGTGGAGATAAATTTATTTCGAGCATCCAGATCCCCAAGGACATGTCTCCATTTTTGGGTTGCAGGGCCATCCGTTTTTGTTTGGAACGCCCGGATATTTTTAAGACGCAGTTGAGGGCCATTTTACGCGCTTCCGTCCATGGCCATATACAAATGATGTACCCGATGATATCAGGACTAGGTGAATTGCGTCAGGCTAATGCGATTCTGAACCAGGTCAAGAATTCTTTACGCGATGAAAAAGTGCCTTTCGATGAGAAGATGAAGGTGGGTATCATGATCGAAGTCCCGGCGGCGGTCATGACGGCTGAAGATTTGGCGCGTGAAAGTGATTTCTTTTCCATCGGGACCAATGATCTGATCCAATACACCCTGGCTGTTGACCGTGTGAATGAAAAGACCGCGCACCTTTATGAGCCGGCACACCCCGGTGTCTTGAAAATGATCCAAAAGACCATTGATGCGGGGCATAATGAAGGCATACATGTGGCCATATGCGGGGAAATGGCCTCAGATCCCATGCTGGCTTTTTTATTGCTGGGCATGGGGATCGATGAGTTCAGCATGTCTGCGGCCAGTATATTAATGGTCAAAAGGATGGTCCGTTCTGTAAAGTTACAAGACGCACAGCGTGTGGTCTATGAAGCCATGCAGTTGGCTACAGGCCAGGAAGTGGAAGAATTTGTCGAATCTCAATTACGTAAATACATGCCATCATAGAGAAAGAATGTGAACATATGAAAGCGTTAATTTTAGCAGCAGGATACGGGACACGGTTAGCATCGGTGATCAAAGATACACCCAAACCTTTGATACCGGTGGGACAAAGGCCTCTGATCGATTATGTGGTTGATAAGCTTCAGGATGTCCAATCTTTAAGCGAGATCGTGGTGGTCAGTAATAATAAATTCACACCACATTTTCAACAATGGGCAATCAGCCGCGGCGGGAAATTGCCGATCCGTGTTGTCAATGACGGTACCAACACTCCTGAGGAACGTTTGGGTTCGGTGGGTGATATACGTTTTGTTTGGGAAAAAGAGCCTTCTTTGCAGGATTGGCTCATCATTGGCGGAGATAATTTATTTGACGGGGATTTGACAGAGTTTGTGGATTATGCTGTCGCTAAAAGCCCGGCGATGACGATCGGAGCTTATGATATCAAGGATATCCAGGCAGCCAATAAATTCGGGGTGATAGGTATTAATGAAGCGCAAAAGGTTGTCAGTTTTGAGGAAAAGCCTAAAAATCCGGCTTCCAGCCTGATCACCATGTGTTTGTATTATTTCCCCCGTCAAACAATTGGATTTCTGGCCGAGTATTTAAGCCAGTCCAAGGCGGTGGACGCGGCAGGTTCCTATATCAAATGGCTGTCAGAAAAGAAAAATGTTTATGGTTTTCAATTTTCTAAGAAATGGTATGATATCGGAAGTATTGAATCCCTCGAAGAAGCTCGTGCGCACTTTTTAAAGAACTAACATATAAGGAAAGGTGGTTTTTGTGAAAGGACGTTATCTTTTTACCTCCGAATCGGTCGGGAACGGTCATCCGGACAAGGTCTGTGATCAAATTTCAGATGCTGTCCTGGACACTGTTTTTAAAGATGATCCCAAAGGCCGTGTGGCTTGCGAGACTTTTTGTTCCACAGGGTTAGTTATTGTGGGCGGCGAGATCACCACGACCACCTATGTGGATGTCCATAAAGTGGTGCGTCAGGTGCTTCTGGATATCGGTTACAATCATCCCAAGTATGGTTTTGATGCTAATACCTGTTCAATTTTAAACGCTATCAACAAACAATCCCCTGATATTTCTCAAGGCGTTGACACCGGAGGTGCAGGGGACCAAGGTATCATGTTTGGTTATGCCTGCAATGAAACACCTGAGCTGATGCCGCTGGCGATCATGCTGGCCCATCATTTGGTTGAGCGTGTCGAAGATGTACGCAAAAAAGGTATTTTGAAATATTTAGGCCCTGATTGCAAATCCCAGGTGACTATTGAATATGAAGATGATAAGCCCCTGCGCGTTGACGCCGTTGTCCTGGCCTGCCAGCATACCGAGGAGATTCTTGATAAAACCGGTAAGCGCATTACTGAAAAAGCCAAGCAGGAGATCATCAAGACCGTGGCGCATCCTGTTGTCGGCAAAATGATCGATAAGAATACCAAATTTTACGTCAATGAGACCGGAAAATTTGTTGTCGGCGGTCCTCAGTCAGATACCGGTGTAACCGGACGCAAGATCATTGTGGATACTTATGGCGGTGTTGTTCCTCACGGAGGTGGTGCGTTCTCCGGTAAAGATCCGACCAAGGTTGACCGTTCCGCTGCCTACATGGCGCGTTATATTTGCAAGAACATCGTGGCGGCTGGCTTAGCCAAGAAGTGCATGCTTCAGGTTGGTTATGCCATCGGATTCCCTCAGCCGGTTTCACTGATGGTCGAGACTTATGGAACGGGCAGGATTTCTGAGCAGCATTTGGTTAATCTTGTACGTAAACATTTCGATCTTTCTCCTCGCGGGATTATTAATACGTTAGATCTGCGCCGTCCGATCTATTTAAAGACCGCTTCTTATGGTCACTTCGGACGTGCTGGGTTCCCATGGGAAAAAACAGACAAAGCAGCAGCCTTAAAGAAGGACGCATAATAATGACTAAATTAATGACCAAACCTGTGGTTAAATCGAAAATTAAGAACACTTCTGACTATAAAGTCAAAGATATGTCCCTGGCTGCCTGGGGCCGTAAAGAAATTGAAATCGCCCAGACAGAAATGCCGGGTTTGATGGCCATTTGCAAAGAATATGAAGGCAAGCAGCCTCTTAAGGGTGCCCGCATTGCCGGATGTATCCATATGACCATCGAAACCGCCGTATTAATCGAGACCCTGGTCAGATTAGGGGCACAGGTGCGCTGGTCATCATGTAATATTTTTTCCACTCAAGATCATGCGGCTGCGGCCGTTGCCGCTGTCGGTATCCCGGTTTTTGCCTGGAAAGGGGAGACTCTGCAGGAATATGACTGGTGTGTTGAGCAGACCATTCATTGGCCTGATGGCAAGGGACCCAACATGATTTTAGATGACGGCGGGGATCTGACCATCATGATCCATGAGAAGTACCCGCAATATTTAAAAGACATCCGCGGACTTTCTGAAGAGACCACGACCGGAGTTCATCGCCTCTATGAGATGATGAACAAGGGGACTTTAAAAGTTCCTGCCATTAATGTGAATGATTCAGTTACTAAATCAAAGTTTGATAATTTGTATGGTTGCCGCGAGTCCTTGATTGATGGTATCAAGCGCGCGACCGATCGCATGATCGCAGGCAAGGTTTGCGTTGTTGCCGGTTACGGGGACGTGGGCAAGGGCTGTGTTCAATCTTTCAAGGGATTGGGCGGCCGCATCATCGTCACTGAGATCGATCCTATCTGTGCCTTGCAGGCAGCGATGGAAGGGTATCAAGTGATGCCGATGAGTGAAGCTGCCAAGATCGGGGACATTTTTGTCACCGCCACCGGCTGTATCAATGTCATCACCGGCAAGCATCTGGATGTTATGAAAAGTGGCGCCATTGTTTGCAATATCGGGCATTTTGATTCTGAGATCGATATTGCTTATCTGAATAACCGTAAGGATATTAAGAAAATCCAGATCAAACCTCAGGTGGATCAGTACGTTTATCCTGACAGCAAGAAGATCATCATTCTGGCTGAAGGCCGCCTGGTCAATTTAGGCTGTGCCATGGGTCACCCGTCCTTTGTTATGAGCAATTCTTTCACTAATCAAGTTTTAGCCCAGATCGAACTCTGGCAAAATGGGCATAAGTATGAGAACAAGGTTTATACCTTACCTAAGAATCTGGATGAAAAAGTGGCCAGTCTGCATTTAGCCAAGGTCGGCGCCAAATTAGATGTTTTGACTGCTGAACAAGCTAAATACCTGGGCGTCAAATCTCAGGGGCCTTTTAAACCAGACCATTACCGTTATTGATCCTGAAGTGACCGATTGGATACTCAAAAGGGGACGCATTAAAGTGTCCCCTTTTTTATTGCATTC
>Ga0206807_1016_pt1 | contig 42758 bp, 23 predicted proteins | sample Alteio_BWOrgCont_57_FD_152915 | JGI IMG/M metagenome (GOLD analysis project Ga0206807, IMG submission 152915) | Enriched cells from forest soil in Barre Woods Harvard Forest LTER site, Petersham, Massachusetts, United States -... | ecosystem: Environmental > Terrestrial > Soil > Temperate forest >...
AATTCACATCATTGACAGACACCGCCACATCATCCACCGTTAAACCAGTAGTGTCTGTAATATTGATGCCGCCAGCTGCTGCACGGCCTGACACGGTGCTGACCGTGGTTGTCAGAGGCGTTGTGCTGCTACCGACACCGTTTCCTGCATTCAAACGCAGATCTGTAGCAGTCACGTTATCGGTTGAGCCTGTTCCACTTAAGATTGAACCATTAGTGGACACGATTGATACATCCGTTGCCGTTAAATTACCTATAGTAATGTCATTAAGCGCATGTAACATTAATGAAGAGCCTGTTGCTGTTACATCCGCTGTACCTGCCATTGTCAATGCGCCGAGTGCTGCATCCATATACACCGTACCTGGTGTGGCTGTTGTAATGTCTTGACCAGCGGCCACGGTGATGCCATCTCCTGCTTTAAGAGAGATGTTACCTGTTCCACTAAGCACACTGTCATTGATTGTCAAGTTACTGCCAGCACCAATGGCATCTAACAAAACATTACCTGATCCATTAGCACTAACTTCGCCTGTGCTCGCATCTAATGTAATACCGCCTGCCAATGTTGTCAGCACGATATTGCCGTTAGCGCCGCTCGTCAGATCTGTCTGTGCGGCATCAACGTTGGCGCCTGTATTTGTTGTACCATCTGAATTCACATCATTAACAGTCACCGCCACTGATCCGACTGCTGTTGATCCTGTATCCTGGCTTAAATAAACTCCGCCATTGGAACCTAATGCTGTTAATGTAGCAACGTTATGCGTTGTGATGGGTGCCGCCCCTGTTCCTACGGCTGTATGTGCATCCAAACGCAAATTAGTTGCTGTTACATTCTCTGTTGAGCCTGATCCATTGATAATGTTCCCGTTGCTTGAAGATACGGACACATTCGTTGCTGTTAAATTGCCTAAGGTGATGTCACCAGTTGCATGCAACATTAAGGAAGATCCTGTTGCGGTTGCACTGGATGTGCCATCCATGTCCAAGGTACCCAATGCCGCATCCATGTACACCGTTCCAGGTGTACCAGTGGTGATGTTCTGATTAGCTGCAACCGTGATCCCATCTCCTGCATCTAACGAGATGTTACCTGTTGTGCTTAAAACACTATCATTAATGATCAAATTGCTGCTGGCACCAATAGCATCAATTAAAATGTTGCCTGATCCATTAGCACTCACTTCGCCATTGGTTGCATCTAAGGTGATACTACCTGCTGCATCCTTTAAGACGATATTGCCGTTAACGCCGCTCGTCAGATCTGTCTGTGCGGCATCAACATTAGCGCCTGCATTCGTCGTACCATTAGCATTCACATCATTAACGGTGACAGCCACTGATCCGACCGCTGTTGATCCCGTATCCTGACTTAAGTAGACACCACCGTTAGATGCTAACGCAGTTAATGTTCCAACATTGTGCGTTGTGATCGGCGTTGCCCCTGTCCCGATGGCTGTGTGCGCATCCAGACGTAAATTAGTTGCGGTCACGTTCTCTGTTGAACCTGAACCATTAATAATGTTTCCGTTGCTTGAAGATACGGACACATTCGTTGCTGTTAAATTGCCTAAGGTGATATCACCAGTTGCATGCAGCATCAACGATGATCCTGTTGCTGTTGCACTTGATGTGCCATCCATATCCAAGGCACCTAATGCCGCATCCATATACACCGTTCCTGGTGTCCCGGTGGTGATATCTTGACTGGCTGCAACCGTGATCCCGTCTCCTGCATCCAATGAGATGTTACCTGTTCCACTTAACACACTGTCATTGATTGCCAAATTGCTCGTTGCACCTATGGCATCGATTAATATGTTGCCAGAACCATTAGCGCTCACTTCCCCATTGGTCGCATCCAACGTAATACCGCCTGCTAATGTTGTCAGCACGATATTGCCGTTAGCGCCACTGGTCAGATCTGTCTGTGCCGCATCAACATTAGCGCCTGAATTCGTTGTTCCATCTGAATTCACATCATTAACTGTTACAGCCACTGATCCGACCGCTGTTGATCCCGTATCCTGACTTAAGTAGACACCACCGTTAGATGCTAACGCAGTCAATGTTCCGACATTATGCGTTGTGATCGGTGTTGTCCCTGTCCCGATGGCCGAATTTGCATCCAGACGTAGATTAGTTGCGGTCACATTCTCTGTTGATCCTGAACCATTGATAATGTTCCCGTTGCTTGAAGATACGGACACATTGGTTGCTGTCAAATTACCTAAGGTAATATCCCCATGTGCATGTAACATTAAGGAAGAGCTGGTTGCTGTCACATTAGCGGTGCCGTTCATAGTCAACGCGCCAAGGGCCGCATCCATATACACGGTTCCAGGTGTTCCGGTGGTCACATTCTGACTGGCTGCTTCTGTGATCCCATCCCCTGCATCCAATGAGATGTTACCTGTTCCACTTAACACACTGTCATTGATTGCCAAATTGCTCGTTGCACCTATGGCATCAATCAATATGTTACCAGAACCATTAGCGCTCACTTCCCCGCTGGTCGCATCCAACGTAATGCTGCCTGCGGCTGCCTTTAACACAATATTGCCATTGCTAGCACTGGTTGTTAAGCCTGTCTGTGCAGCATCAACATTAGCGCCTGTATTCGTCGTACCATTGGCATTCACATCATTAACGGTGACAGCCACTGATCCGACCGCTGTTGATCCCGTATCCTGACTTAAGTAGACACCACCGTTAGACGCTAACGCAGTTAATGTTCCAACATTGTGCGTTGTGATCGGTGTTGTCCCTGTCCCGATGGCTGTATGCGCATCCAGACGTAAATTAGTTGCGGTCACGTTCTCTGTTGAACCTGAACCATTAATAATGTTTCCGTTGCTTGAAGATACGGACACATTCGTTGCTGTTAAATTACCTAAGGTGATATCACTAAAAGCATGTAACATTAAGGAAGAACTGGTTGCCGTTGCATCAGCAGTGCCGTTCATGGTCAACGCGCCAAGAGCCGCATCCATATACACGGTTCCGGGTGTGCCTGTTGTCACATTCTGACTGGCTGCTTCTGTGATCCCATCCCCTGCATCCAATGAGATGTTACCTGTTCCACTTAACACACTGTCATTGATTGCCAAATTGCTGGTCGCTCCTATAGCATCAATCAATATGTTACCAGAACCATTATCACTGACTTCACCATTGGTCGCATCCAGCGTGATACCGCCTGCTAATGTTGTCAGCACGATATTGCCGTTAGCCCCACTCGTTAGATCTGTCTGTGCCGCATCAACATTAGCGCCTGAATTCGTTGTTCCATCTGAATTCACATCATTAACTGTTACAGCCACTGATCCAACTGCTGTTGATCCCGTATCCTGGCTTAAATAAACACCACCGTTAGATGCTAACGCGGTCAATGTTCCAACATTATGCGTTGTGATCGGTGTTGTCCCTGTCCCGATGGCTGTATGCGCATCCAGACGTAAATTAGTTGCGGTCACATTCTCTGTTGATCCTGAACCATTGATAATGTTCCCGTTGCTCGAATATACGGATACATTCGTTGCTGTCAAATTACCTAAGGTAATGTCCCCATGTGCATGCAGCATTAAGGAAGATCCTGTTGCTGTTGCACTTGATGTGCCATCCATATCCAAGGCACCTAATGCCGCATCCATGTACACCGTTCCAGGTGTCCCGGTGGTGATGTCTTGACTGGCTGCAACCGTGATACCATCCCCTGCATCCAATGAGATGTTACCTGTTCCACTTAACACACTGTCATTGATAGCCAAATTGCTACTTGCTCCAATGGCATCCAATAAAATATTACCGGATCCATTAGCACTGACTTCACCTGTGCTCGCATCCAAGGTGATACCGCCTGCTGCTGCCGCTAAAACGATATTGCCGTTACTGCTGCTGGTCAAACCTGTCTGTGCTGTATCAGCATTGGCAGCTGCGGCCGTTGTACCATTGGCGTTCACATCATTGACGGTGACTGCCACTGAACCAACTGCTGTTGAACCTGTATCCTGACTTAAATAGATTCCACCGCCTAAGGCTAATCCCGTTAACGTAGCTACATTATGCGTTGTGATCGGTGTCGACCCTGTCCCGATGGCTGTATGCGCATCCAGACGTAAATTAGTCGCGGTCACATTCTCTGTTGAACCTGAACCATTGATAATGTTCCCGTTGCTCGAATATACGGATACATTCGCTGCCGTTAAATTGCCTAAGGTGATGTCCCCTGCCGCATGCAGCATTAAGGAAGATCCCGTTGCAGTTGCACTCGATGTGCCATCCATGTCCAAGGCACCGGTGGCTGCATTCATATATAACGTTCCAGGCGTTCCTGTTGTGATGTCCTGGCTGGCTGCGACCGTGATACCGTCTCCTGCATCCAATGAGATATTGCCTGTCCCACTAAGAACACTGTCATCGATGGTTAAATTGCTGCTGCCGCCAATGGCATCCAATAAAATATTACCAGATCCATTAGCACTGACTTCACCATTGGTAGCGTCCAGCGTAATACCGCCTGCTAATGTTGTCAGCACGATATTGCCGTTAGCCCCACTCGTTAGATCTGTCTGTGCCGCATCAACATTAGCGCCTGAGTTCGTTGTTCCATCTGAATTCACATCATTAACTGTGACAGCCACTGATCCGACTGCTGTTGATCCCGTATCCTGGCTTAAATAAACTCCGCCAATGGAACCTAATGCTGTTAATGTAGCAACGTTATGCGTGGTGATCGGTGCCGCTCCTGTTCCTACGGCTGTATGTGCATCCAGACGCAGGTTAGTCGCGGTCACGTTCTCTGTTGAACCTGATCCACTGATAATGTTCCCGCTGCTTGAAGATACGGATACATTCGTTGCCGTTAAATTGCCTAAGGTGATGTCCCCGGCCGCATGTAACATTAAGGAAGAGCTCGTTGCAGTTGCATCAGCAGTGCCATTCATGGTCAACGCACCAAGAGCTGCATCCATATACACTGTTCCAGGTGTACCTGTTGTAATGTCTTCACCAGCAGCTACTGTAATACCATCTCCGGCATCGAGCGAGATATTACCTGTTGTTGTGAGCACATTGGCATTAATAGCCAAATTGCTGCTCGCACCAACAGCATCTAATAAAATATTCCCTGTTCCATTAGCCGTGATCGTATCATCCGCGGTAATGCCGCCAGCTGATGCGTCTGCCACGATGGCACCACTGTTGGTTGTCGTCAAGGTCTCTAATGTCTGATTACCTGTTGAAGTATAGAATATCCCGCCACTACCTGCGTGAGTAGTTGTTCCACTACCCATCACAATCGTTCCGCCTTGGGCCGTGACCGATACTGTTCCGGGATTACCTGTTGTGATATTTGCATTCTGAGCGACATTGGTATCTGCAGTTACCGCAATACCGCCTGTCGTAGAACTTACAACTGCCCCAACAGTCACCGCACCTGCAGCTGCTTGTAAAGTAATGGAACCTGAGCCATTAGCTGTCACCACATCATCGATGACCAGGTTCCCTAAAAGGGTGTCGATATCTATCGGACCGTTCCCGGCCAATGTCCTGACACCTGTGCCGCCGATGGTCAAGCCGTTATTGCTGTCTGTATCAAGTTCTGTAACATAGATGCCCCCGCTTGTCGTGTTTGTCGCGGCCAGGGTCGTGATGTCTGTTTGAATAGGATCTGCAAAAGAACCTATGCCTGTTTGCGCGTTCAAGGTCACCGTGTTGCCTGCGATGTTGGTTGAAGCATTGGTTGTTACATCGGTGATAGCTCCCACTGAAGTGCCGTCGCCTGCAGTAACATCCACATTGCCTGAGCTCGTTAATGCTGACAAGGCAACCCCTGCAGTGGCGTCATAATCGATCAAACCGTTGGACGTCGTTGTTGTCGTCCCATTTTCCATCGTGATAGCACCGCCTGTTGCCTCTAGTGTCACTGTTCCATTGATGCCTGTCGAAATATTTGCATTCTGAGCGATGCTGGTACCTGTGATATCGATGTTCCCGCTGGTTGAACTTGTCGTTCCACCTAAGGTCACCGCACCTGCATCTGCTGTTAAGGTCACATTACCGGAACCGTTGGCCGTAACCGTATCAGCCGTCGTGATCACACCACCGGTTGTGAGCACTTGAATTGAACCATTATTCGTCGTAGCCAAGCTTCCACTGCCATTACCAATGATATTCCCGGTTGCATTCAGGACAATGGAAGAAGCGCTGGACGCTCCATTAATATTTAGACCACCGCTTGGTGAATTGACCCATAATTCCGCTCCCGTACCGCTAAGAGAAACTGCACCAAGGCCTATGGTTGTACTGGAAGGAGCCTGTATATACGCACTGGTATTTGTACCGGTTATATTGATGGTCGTGGCATTCACAATCAATGGCTCTGAAGTGGAAGCCCCGATTGCACTCGTTGCATTAGCTGCATCAATAGCCTGCACTCTTGTTTGAGCAGCATGTTCCTGGGCAAGATTAGCAGCATCGTAAGCTTGAGTGGATATATTAAGAGAAGAGTTGGCTGCAGAAGCATTATCAGCTGCGTTTACTGCAGCTTCAGTAGCTGCTGTTAAATTAGCAGAAGCCACATCATCCTGGCTTTGCAATCCTGCAACTGTATTCTGTTCAGGATCCAGTGTCGCCTGTTCAAAGCTCCACACCGCCAGTTGGGCAGCAGCTTGGATCGCGGAAATACCGGCAAACACCTCGTCTGCGCCCGCGTCACCTGAGAAAGGAATAGCCTGGGCAGCACCTGAGATGAACTGCGCAGCAGTGACAACAACCGCTGCGGCGGTCAGTGTACCGTTAAGAGCCTCATCAGTAGTTTCATATCCGCTGAGAGTACTGTTGGCTGAATTTAATTGTCCATCGATTGAATTAAAGGTAGCTTGATCAGCAGCTTCGGTGGCAGCATCCGCGGCTGCTACAGAACTAAGTTCTGTATAGGTACTGCTCCATGATTGTTCGAGCACTAATTCAGATTGTGCCTCTGCGTATTTCGCGTCATACGCGGAAACGAGGTCTTCACGGGCATCCGCGAGCTCGGTGGGTGTTTCCAGTGTCGCTGTCAAATTGACTGTATGAGCCGTAATCGCCGTGGTGCCGGGATTATTACCCAGAATGAGCCCGGTATCGGAATCAACAGTGATCGTACCGTTGGTTGAATCTGCGGTCAAATTCCCGATACTGATATCAGATTTAGCATGAAGCGAGATCGTCCCTGTGCCTGAAGTGGTGAGATTCCCGACAATGATACGGCCAGGTTGAAGATCCGCACATCCTGATGAGCATCCCGCCCAGGTAGCCGTAATGGTGATGTTGCCGCCACCCGCGTCAATGGTATCATTCAGGTCGAGGAAAACAACATCCCCTTCATCAGCCGTGATCGTCACGTTACCGCCGCCGGTGGACATGGTGCCGCCGCTATCATCAAGGATCGTTATATCCTGTCCCTGAATGACAACATTATTGCCGTCACTGACGAATGTTGAGCTGTTGACCTGGACAGGTCCGACCGTGTCAGAATAAATACTGCCTGCGCTTGATCCGGTAAGAAGCGTGACATCAAAGGACAATGGATCGATTGAAGTACCAATCCCGCCGGGTGCTGTGATTTCAAGAGAATTGGAAGTAACATTCGGATCATCATCATTCTGCTCGCCCATCGTTCTACCATCGGTGATGGCACCTGAGGTAGTGCTGATATTGACATCATTTCCAGCCGCTGTAACAACCCCCAAAGAAATAGCCCCATCAGCGGTGATCGCGATATTACTGCCTGCGCCTACAGCAGTCAGCGAATCAATGATCAAACCGCCATTAGGCTGGTTCAAATAAATACCGCCATTGGTCGCTGAAGCGGTAAGTTCTGCAACATCCGCTGTCAGCGGTGTGCCTGAAGTACCGATGCTTGTACCGGTAATATTCAATGTGCCCGAGTTGCCTGAGGTCCCTGTGACGAAATCAGTTCCACCTGATTTATGGGTGATATTACCAAGCGCATCAATGGTAATGGTCTTGCTGCTGCCTGAAGCGGTGACATCATGGATAGCAACATCGCCGTTATTAGTCAGGCTGATATTTCCGCCGGTCGTGCTCGCATCAAACTGGCTTATGGCGCCATCGTTAGTCAGATAGATATCACCGCTGCCCGTGGCACTGATCGGTCCTGTTACAATAGATTGAATGCTGCCATCAGCACCGCTGGCCCCAATTGCGCCTGACGCTGTCAAGGTTTCAGAATCCGCTGAGATATTTCTTGAAGTGTCATTACCGAAATCATCCGTGATGTTACCAGAAGATGCATCCAGGGTCACCGCACCGGCGGTTGAAACGGACATCAGCGCAATGTTACCGCTTGAATTAATATCCACGACACCGGTCGCCGTGGCACTCAATGTGGTCGAGCCGGTATTATTAACATAAATATAACCATCTGTTGCTGTCAACCCTAAGGTGCCTGCGTCAGTTACGATGGGCGTACCGGAAGTTCCAATATCTGTCCCAGCGCTCAAAGTAGCTGTTGCCGCAGTGATAGTGCCGCCTCCCTGAATAATAGCTTGAGATGCATCTAATGTGACCGTCCCTCCATCAACATTCAAACCATTCGTAGTGACATTACCACCGGTATTGGAATAAGTAAGATCAAGGAGTGATCCTGTTGTAAGCGATGAGATGCTGCCTGCACTTGTTGATGTAAAGGACCAGGGACCAGATCCAGTGTAAGCAATATCAACAGGACTGCCATTTGTTATTGCCGTAAGTGATGACGGGGCGATCGAATCGTTAGCATAAATCTTAGCGGTGCCAGCGGTCTTGGTCGTTGCTGACAAAGTCTTTACGTCAGTCGAAACAAAATCAGTGCTGGTTCCTATGCCGGTGTAACCACTAATGACGGCACCAGACCCGCTGCCACTGGCGGTGATATTGGTGTCAGCACCTGCGGTATTATCCGTTATGCTCCCGCCTGAGCTTGTAACGGTGACCGTCCTGCCTGTACCCGAGGCAGTAATTGTACCCAATAAAATATTTCCGCTATTAGCGGCAATACCCACATTGCCATCAGCTGTAACAGTACCGATAGTCAGCAAATTACCTTCAGTGACAAACACCCCGCCTGCGCTGGCAGCGGCATTCAATGTCTGGACTGATGTTTGCAAAGCAAGGCCGCTTTGGCCGATCCCGTCAGCGCCGCCTGCAGTCAAATTCAATGTCTGGGCCACAAAATTGATCCCGTTATAGGCATTATAAATTGAACCTGACGTTGCCGTCAGATCAAGGACATCAGGAGCTAAAATTTGACCCGCGACTTCAATATCTGAATCAGAGGTGATCTCCACATTCTGTGTACCCGTGGTAGCATCCTGATCATTAAGAATGACATCACCGCTGCCATTTTTGAATGGTGTATAGGCAGCTGTAGTACTATGCTCAGTTATCGTCTGACTGGCAGTGATCGTACCAAGGGCCAGGGTGGCACCGGAGGTATTGTTGATATAAATACCCCCGCCGCTGGTGCTGTCAGCACTGGTAGCTGTGGTCAAAATACCCAGATCTGTATAAAGAGCAGTGGTTGAAGAACCGATCGATCCGCTGGCAACAAGATCAGCCGATGAGGCAGTCAACACATCCGATGAAGAGGAAGAAATGATATTCTCATCTGAGTTTGTCGTGCTTGCCGTTAAATAGGCAGCTCCGGTTGTCGTGATATCAGCACCGATGGTGATTCCAAGTGACTGATCAAGGGTAATAGTGCCGTCCCCAGCGTTGATAGTTGCTGAGTTGGTAAAGGATGTACCATCGCTGGTAAAATTACCGTTGCTGGTGCTTACAGCTGCACCGATATTAATAGTTCCTGTCTGCCCGCTCAGATCAACATTCCCGCCATTGGTAGTAATGGTACCGCTGCCTGTACTCTGAAAATTAGCACCAATGGAGGTAAAGTTTCCGTTATTAGTGGTAACTGCCTGGCTGATCGTCACATTGCGCCCGGTATTGATGATCTTTACATTCCCGCTGGTGGCAGCATCGATCCCACTGATACCGTCCACAGTTGTCACATTAACAGCACCGGAACTTGTGTTGGAAACAAAAACCCCGCCGGTCGTGCTGCTTGCCGCAAAACTTGTCAAACCGGTAGTAGCAATAGGAGTACCTACTGAACCGATACCGCCGGTGGCCTTTAAGGCCAAACCGCCGCCGCCCATCTGGATCGCTCCCCCCGTCTGGACAATGCTTGAAGCACCAGTACCGCCGCCATCGATAAAGACATTGGAGTTTCCAGGATTGATATTGGCACCCAGGCTTACAGCTCCGGTATTTTGAATATCAACGGCACCGTTGCCGGTAGAAATCGTCCCTGAAGAATTACTTGTAAAATTCACACCCGAAGTTGTTACTGATCCTCCATTAGTAGTGAGCGCGGCATCAATATTCACATCGCCGGTGCCAGTACTGGCGTTGTTAGCGGTGAAAATAAAATTTGTCGAGCCACTGCCGGAAACGATGGGTGCGTCGATATCAACATCAGCGTATGATGAAAGTGTCAATGTTTTTCCGGTACCGGTCACATTAAGTGCGGAACTTAATGTAATATCCCCGCTGCCAGTTCCAGCGCTTGTTGTTTCAACAGTAACATCGCTGCCATTCAGGTCTAATGCAAGAAGGCCGACATCAAAAATCGAACCGGTACTGGTTGCTTCATAGGGACTGCTCCCTGAAAGATTGGTGTTTGAACCGCTGTTTGATTCAATGGTAATGGAATAAGGATCGACCAAAAAATCTCCTACATTTCCATTAGGCGCGCTTGTATCGACCGTCCCGTATAATTGATCATTCTGCAGGCCTGATACCTCAACATTTCCACCATTACCGCTGATACTCCCGCCCTTGGCATCGATCTGGGCACCGCCCCAGAATATAGTGGTATCAGGAGAATAAGCCGTAATGCTTCCGCCATTACCGTTCAATCCGGCATTGGCAGAAATGAAACTGCCAGTGGTCAACGCTAAAACATCAGAAGCATAAAGATCGATGGTCCCGCCATTACCGCCATCAATGGCGTCAGATAAAAGAGTACCGAATTGCCCGACTTCATAACCTTGCATATCAATGGTTCCACCAGATACTCCGGCCACCGCCGCAGACGTATCGATAGTACCCGTGTTAACAACCTGGCCTTGTGCCCCACCAATAAGTTTGACACTGCCTTGCGCACCGGTCAAAGACTGCGCTTCAATGATGCCACCATTATTAACTACGGAAGCAACTACATCCTGGGCCGCGTCACCTGTTAAGAGAACACTGCCGCCATTCGCCTGAATTGTTCCGGTATTGCTGACAGCACTGGTCATAGCATTCCCGTTAGGATCCTTGATCTGTTGCAGTACTTTGCCTGTAACCGCGAATTGCATCAATCCATCCCCTGCGAAATCAAGGGTGAATTTCTTGCCTGAGGCAAGTGCCACCTGGCCCTTCTGGGCAATAATAACACCAGAGTTGGCAACGCCAGGTGCCACTAAATAAGCAAATCCATTAGGGTTGATCGTGATGTTGCCCTGATTAATAACATAGGAAGGACTGTTAGCAGGATTCTGTGAGAATCTATATTTCCCTTTAAGAAAATCGTGATTGGAAATATCGAAGGTACTTGCCACTAAACCAGCCGCGTCAATATGCGAACCAGCACCAAAAAGGATACCATTAGGATTGATGAGGAAAATCTGTCCGTTAGCAGAAAGTGAACCCAATATAGAAGAAGATTGTGTGCCGACAACACGGTTGAGCGCAACAGAACCAGAACCGGGCTGAATGAACTGCACAGAATTATTAGCACCGATGCTAAAGCTGTTCCAATTGATGATGGCTTTATTGCTTAGCTGATTGATCAGGGTCTGGGTTTGAGTTGATGAAATGGTAGCATTACCCGCAACAACGTTGCCTCCCTGAGGCAACGCAGATGAATCAGAACTGCCGCCGGCAAACAGGAGCATCGGATTGACAAAAACCAGGGAAAAAAGAACTGCAAGTATTTTTTTAATCATATTTTTCTCCTGTAGCCTATTAATTAATTCTGTCGTAGATCCCCGGCAAAAATATCCGGGGTGGACAAATCTCTAATATATTAAAAACTGTATTTGATTTGAAAATAAATCGTAGAACCACCACCGTCTGTTGGGCCTATAGGATAACCCCAGTCCAAACGGGCATCGACATCATAAATATTAGCATCTAAACCAACACCTGAACCGGATATATTATAAAATTCTTTTTCACCAACAGTAGGCTTCATAAGCCAGACAGAACCGTGATCAGCAAAAAGGAGAAAACTATATTTGGTCTTTAATGTGGAGAACAGCGTGTAACTGGTCTCTAAATTAGCCGAGAGGCCATCATCACCAAGGTATTGACCGGATTCAAAACCATGCACTGAATCCATACCGCCAATAGCCCATTCTTCACCAGCGACCAGAGGCGCATGGCTGTATTGTCCGGAAACACGGGAAACCACGGTCAATCGGTTATTGATGGATTGAACACGGGCCAAACTAGGGACGAATTTAGTGAAATTATCATCAGCCATGGCATAGCTGCGGCTGGAAAGGATGGAATCATTGGTCATCCCTTTGAAATCCTCACCGAGACCCTGATGGATCCCCAATGAGGCTAAGGTGCGTCCGGTCAGATCTTGTTCATCAATATTGATCGGCTCAATGCGAAGTTTACGGATACGGTCATCAATCAATTTGATAGCCCCTGAAAAATATGTTTGATCAAAATCTTTAGCCTCATACCACATCTCAGCGCTCATCGTTAAGTTAGGATTCAGGATGTAAGGATAATAACCTCCAAACCCATAGGTTGTCGAATTGCTCTTGATCCCTAACTCGGCATATTGCTGGCCAACAGCGAAGGTGCTTTTAACATACTCGCCCTTAAGCTGAAAACCCTTTGAGCCTACCGGTGTCATATAATTCAACCCGTAATAATAAGCATCCCTCGCATCCAAAGCATTGATCCACTTAAAATCAAGAACGTCACCACGGCCTGTTATATTAGGGAAGATCAATTCCGGAGACACATGGTATCTTCCGGTCGAAGCGACCCCTGTATTATCAAAGGACAAGGAACCTTTGATCCTGTTATCCTCGGTCACCTTGACATTGACATCGGTTGTGCCAACTTCATTACCCGCCTGGAGCACAGAGCTTGTTTTAATGCCTGAATCGGAATTCAATACCAAAAGCCCGTGCTGTAGATTTTGCTTACGCAAGGCATCTCCAGGAAACACCTTGGAGAGCGCATCAAGGACCCGCTTCGTGCTGAAGCGTTTATTACCTGTCACGATGATTTTCCCAAGCCTGCCTTCAAGCACCGTAAAATTCACAACGCCATTTTGAGCATCAATATCCTGTTGGGGAATAATCACCTGTGCCAGGAAATAGCCGCCATTATGATAATATTGCGCCACGAAGCCTGCGATTACTTTTAAATCACTCAAACTAAGTTCTTTATTAAGGTACGGGGCAACAATTGGCTTCAGAGCCTTATCATTAAAAATACTGTTTCCTGAAAAATCGATCTCATGCACCATGACCTTGGTTTCAGTGCTATTGGGCGCAGGCACCTGGACCAGCTTGCTTTTCTGTTTCTCCCACCCAGCCAAGGCTTGCCGTTGAGCATCCTGATGGTCAAGGTCTTCACGTGTCTGATTTTCTTGCGTAATTTGAGCAAGCATTTTAGCCTGGAGGGCAGCGAATCTCTTTTCCCTGTCTGCTTTTAATTTATCGCGGCGCGGCTTATCCTTAAGTGCTTGAGGAATGAGATTATCCACATAATTCTGGGCTTCTGCCTGGTCCAAATCCAGATCAAGGATCTTTTTGAATACCTTGTCCGCTTCTTCCAGGAAGTCTTCCTTATAATAAGTACGCGCCACTACATAAAGATCGTTTATTTCTTTGAACTGCTGGGACTCCAATTTTTGCGGGATGACATTATTGATATAATTTTGCGCTTGCGCGTTATTGGGATCCAGCACAAGCACATCCTCAAAATCTTTGATAGCCACATTAAATTTATTCGCACTGAAATCAGCCATGCCCTGGGCAATTTGATCAGCGATCTTTTTATCTTTCTCGCGCTGAAGTTCCTGGGCAATAAGAGTTTTGATATTTTCCATTTCAACCGTGATCTTGTGTTTTAAGATCGGTTCGTTCTCAGGATCAACCACCTGATCAGCATATTGGTAGATAGCAAGAGCTTCTTCATTCTTGCCTGCAGCGGCATGCGCACGCGCGTCCTTAATGATGCTCGCCGTGTTTGTATACGCAGTTTTATCAACAGTGAATGATTGGTCGTCGGCAAATGAAAATGAAGACGGGACCACAAAGTAAAAACTGAGCGTAAGAAAAAGTAAAAAGAAAATACAAAATCTATTTTTCAAAATGAATTCCTGAGGGATTTAATAACTGTTCAAGTGTTGATTTCTTAAATAATAACGAATATTTCAAATTTGTCTATAGTTATTTATTAATTTCTAAATTAATCTGAATTAAAAACCATTCCTGCATAATGCTTTAAAAAATTGACTGCCTCTGCAGCCTATTTGCCCGGGAAGATAAAATGAGTGCTCGCGTAGTGTTCATTGCCCTGGGCATCAATAACCTTAAGCCTTAAAACCCATTCATCGCTGCCGCGCAAAACATCACGGATACTGAAACGGGCGATCAATTTATAATCATACTGGCCCTGGAAGGGACCCGCGATCTGATTATATCCCCCCGGCATCTTGCCGCGTCCGGCCTCAACAGTAAATTGCCGGTAGTTTCCGCGCACGGTCCCATAAACATCAAGGGATGTCAGGCGGTGCCTGTTATCAAAATTAAAATGCAGATTGGTGATCATCGCGATCAAATGGTCCCCTGCCGTGGCCCTTAAGGCCGCGGCCGCATTCAGAAGGCCGAAGCCCGTTTGATAATTCCAGTCAACATTATACATTGGTTTGGCCGTGACCCTGATGATATCAGCCACCTGGCTGTTAGTCAGAGACGGATCATGGGCCCAAACAAGCGATGCGGTCGCGGTGACCATGGGTGTTGAGAAAGATGTTCCGCTTTGCTTTTCATAGCCATACTTGCGCACGGACGGTAATGCATCCTTGGTATCCTTGGAACACAAGGACCATATCTGCTCGCCGGGAGCGACCAATTGCACGTTCGGCCCCCAGTTAGATACGAGTGAACGCTGCCCGTCAAAATCCAGCATACCGACGGATAAGGCATACTTTGAAGAGGAAGGCCCAAAGCTCATCAGATCATCATTAGTGTTCCCTGCCGCAATGACCACCAAGGCCCCCATGGCATTGGCACGCTCGATGGCCAGTTGTTCAAGCTTGGAAATATCCTTCCCGCCCAAGCTCACGTTGATGATTTTGGCACCATGATCGACGGCAAAATTGATCCCCCGCCAGATGGCAAGACTGCTGGTTTTACCCTTGTCATCAGTGACCTTGATCGGCATGATCACGGCACCCGGATTGATGCCGGCAATACCTGTCCCGTTATTCCATTTAGCCGCGATGATGCCGGCGACAAAGGTACCGTGGCCCCGGTAATCGGTGAAATCCGTATTATTATCATCGACAAAATTCCATCCATGGCTTCCGTCCTGCGGATTGGTCCACAGGTATTGCGGCCCGTCGGGATGGCTTAAATCCAGCCCTGAATCAACAAGAGCCACCACCACATTCTTTTGGGTCATATCCACCACATTCCAGGCGGAATTAGGATCGCTTAAGGGCGTGAAACCGATGGCGCGTAAATAATATTGATCTTTTACATCAAGTTCAGGCGCTGCTGCCGTCGCAAAAGGGCTCTCGATCGTGGCCGCAACGGGTGCCGGCCCGCCGCCCAAGAGACCAAAGAAAAAGGTCTTGTGCTGCTTGTCAGATGCTTCCTGATATAAAGGATCATTCGGAGCTCCTTGATCAACACTGGAGGATTGATTGTCCCTCAATGGTAAAGCGCTGATTCCCGCACCAGCGCTTTGACCGCCAGAAGATCCCTGCATGATGCTATTAGTGGCATCCTGCGCGGCTTTCAATTTTTCCTGGATGATATTAGAATCACTCCGGAGCATGTCCTGGGTGATCGAAGCGACCAGGTTACCATCTCCGTCATAGATCTTAAGAACCTTGTTCCCATTTTGTGTGCCGCAGGCAAGCACCGGACCGCTGATGGCAGGAGCGCCGGCATCCTGGGATTTCTGGATCTGGCCTTCATCCACCGCCTGGTCTTCCTTGCCCCTGTCTTGCGGGCCCTGCCTGCCCTTGCTGATATCATCGCTGGTGGCTGTTCCCGCGGAAGAAGCCTGCCTGTCCGCCTGATCCTGGACTTCATTAAAACAGCTGGCCCCATAACTGCCGCCGGAACTTAAACTATTCTTAATCGAACCGCTCAATTGATCCAGGCTGACAGTTCCGGTTGACGTGATCCCCGCCGGACCGTATCCTGCATTCAATGAACCTGTAAAATCAGTGACCTTTTGGGGGACCCCATTGACATTAGGTATCATTCCCGTCGATGGATCAACCTGGGCCAGGGCGATCACGGATGAGGGCACAAATACCGTCGGATCAAAGGTATTCTTCCATTTTTCACCCAACACATAACGCTCGAAAGGGTTTTCATCAACAACCACAGCATATGGGCCATAACCGCTGATATAACCCAAATAATGACGCCTGCAGACATAACAGGGGTAGGTAGAGCCGCTTTCTACTGTTTGATCTAACGGCACGACCTTGTGTGTCTTAGCATCAATGTCTTCCCTGTAACAATCTGACGGCGGGCAATCGTCCCCGCAGAAGGAAGAACTGTGATACCCTGTATCCCAACACATCTCTGCGGATTCTCTTGTCGGGAGTTCACAGTAATAACATACATTTGTCGTACCTTCCGCGACCGTCATCCCCGCAGGAACAACATCCCCTGTTTCACGATCAACCCTCTCCGAAACGCATTCATCCTCAGGGCAATCATCATCGCATGTCGGGTCTGCGTAATAACCATCATCCCAGCATTCATCATCATGGATCTGCTCCTTGGTTGGTCTGCAGTAATAACACGTATAGGCAGATCCTGCCGGAGGGTTATACCAGGGCGGTAACGGACGATGTGTATTGTTATTCATCATCTCAGAAAGGCAATCTGACGCAGGACAATTCCCGTTACAAGCAGGATCAGAATAATCCCCGTCTAACATGCATTCATGGGCATTCACCGGAGGGATTCCCGTCTCGGTTACCGGTGTGTTGGGGACAATGAAATGCTTCTTGCAGTAATAACATTTTTCATACAGAGAAGCGCTCCCCGGCACAAGAACGCTATCCTGAAAACAATCTGACGAAAGGCATTTCCCGTCACATAAGGGGTCGCTTGAATCATCGGCCTTTGTGCAAGAGAATGGTGTATAAGCTGAATAATGCGGTTTACACATATAACATTTTTCACGCTGATAGCCGTCTCCATACGGCAAGGAAAGACTTTGTTCAATGCAGTCTGACGCGGCACATTTTCCGTCGCATGACGGGTTATCGGAAGCCCCGCTTGCTGCGCATGACGAGGGCGTAAAGGCCGAATAATTCTTTTTACATGTATAACATTGGCCGGGCAATGAAATGCATTGCTCGCCTGCCCCGCACGAACCCGGGCATGGCCCCAACTGCGCCCCAGGCGGACAGAGATTCAAGGCTATCTTATGATTCTGGCATTCCCAGCATTTAGTCCCATAATCGTCTTCTGACTTTTGAACGCAGGTGCCTCCCTTGGAAGCACAGCTATGAACACAATCATCCCCATCGGACATCCCCATATCTTCACATGTTTTTCTCTTGGCCGTATTTGATTTTTCCTTGCAAATATAGCAATCCATGAGGTCGAATCTGCTTCTAGCGCTGGTCATGACACATTCCTGGTCGCTTGGACAAGGGTTTAAAATGCAATTACCCTCTTGTCCAGAATAGCATTTGAATCGGTCATCCGTGTGCCCGGGAGTTACCGGAGTTGTGTTTGTCGGCGGAACGACAGTCTCGGTCTTTGGCTTTTCATAGCAAAGGTAACAATCGTAGGGGGCTCCATTGCTCTTTTTGGAAATCATTTTACAGCCCTGGTCATCCGGACATGGGTTAGGCGAGCAGCTGCCTTCATCCCCGACATCGCAATGATTGATAGCTGTTTGTTTTAAACTCGCGGGTGCTGGAGTTTCAGTCTCTTCCGTCGTTGCAGTTTCTTCAACTTCAACATGCGGATTGCAGGCATAACACGTTTCCACCGTATTAGCATCTACGGTCTTGCCCTGAGGCAGCGGCTCATGTGTTTGTTTATCAATGGCTTCTGCTTCACATTCTGACCCAGAGCATTCGCCCCCACAAGTGTCATCAGAAAAATACCCCCCGCCTGAACACCCCTGAGGACTGACCACAGGGTGTGCCACGCACTTATAACATGGTACCGTTGAACCTTTAGAACGTGTGCGGCCAGCCCCCACCACATTCCCGCTATCTTTATCAACATCCACTGATTCACAAGTTTCCCCATCCGAACATTCACCCTCGCAATTAGGAGAAGATGCATACCCGCGCAGTTGACATTCATCCAGGTCATTGCAGTTATGGCAATAATAAGTTTCCCCGCTGGTACTTTTTTCCGTGTAACCCTGGCATTCCTGATTGGCAGGGCATGAATCGTCCTCGCATTCACCTACCTGCCCCTCATAGCAACGGATATCTTTTACAGGAGGAGGTGGAGGGTTTTTCTGGCATTGAAAGCACGTCAATGAAAGCCCCAGCGGACCATTGTTTCCAAAACCACCGAACATCTTGACCGGATTGCATTGACCCGCAGGACAATTGAACGCGCAGGCGATTGGCGTCGTCGTTCCCCAGCCTAAGGACTCACAGGTGGGTGGTGGAGGCAATTGGCATTTATAACAACCCACCCATTTGGCCGGATTATTAACTGCCTGATATTGATTCACAAAAACACATTTTCCGTTACAGGTTTGCTGGCAAGTCGCTAAATTAGATGTGTTGGCCCCTATCCTCTGCTTACACTCATCGGGAATAGGTTTACAAATAACACAGGCCAATCCCAATCCGCTCCCAACCGACTGGCAATAAGATGCAGGATTACTTGCACAAGCCCCTCCAGGCATACACCAGGCAACATTCGCAGGAGAAGCGCCGATATCAAAGCAAGTGGCCAAGGTATTGAGGCAGGAATAACAATGAGTGTTCCCTGCTTTTTTCTCCTGACGGCAGGCGGTTTTACAGGATTTTTGACAAGAATCCAGTGAACTTAACGGCTTACCTTGGCCTGCACCGGGATCATCAGACATTAAAGATGAACACACGTCCGCAGCCTGAGAAGAAACAGTGATCACATTGGAAATAAAGAAGAAGACGAAAACCGCGAGGGAAATGTTAAAAACGACAACGCCTTTGAAGGTTTTTTTGAAAGGCATAACAAAAATGTGTGAGTTGAATTAATTAAAGAAGCGACCTAATTCTACACATTTTAGGCATTTACGCAAGTTTAAATTATTCCAGCGCCACAGCTTCCGATTTAGTGCGTTGGTTCTTGATGGTCATCATCAATGGGATGGACAGGATAAAAATGACAGCCATGAGGATAAAGATATGATTGAAGGACAGCATCTGTGCCTGACGATCGATTTCATTACTAAGGGAAATAACAGCTGCCTTCTGGGAAGACATGGCATTCATGCCATGGTGTTGAAACACCTTTGCCACACCGGCAATCCAATGGCGAGACATCGGGTTATAGGAGGTCACATGAGCTACAAGGATGCTTCGATACAAGGTATCGCCATTACTTAAAAGAGAAGCTGCAATGGCAATGCCAACACTGCCCATGATCTGGCGTGTAACATTAAAAAGACCAACGGCTGATGTCATTTTTGGTTTATCCACGGTAGACAAGACCACCGTACTTAAAGCCACAAACATCATGCCGAACCCCATTCCTTGCAGCAACTGCGGCATAATCAAATCACTGCCGCTGACATTCAAAGCTAAATGTGCAAATTGCCAATAAGAACATACTGTAATGCCAAGGCCTAGTAAAATAATGTTCCGGGCCCCCCATGAGTTATATAAACGTCCTGCCAAAGGCATGGCTAAGGCCATGATCAAACTTCGGGGCATCAAGATCATGCCTGTCTGATTCGCGGAATAACCCAATTGCTGAAGAAAAAGCGGCTGCAAAAATAATGTGCTGTAAAGGCAAAGACCAAACACAGCTCCCACGAGGGTGCCGCAAATAAAATTCCTGTCCGTGAATAAAGACAGGTCCACCACCGGCTTTTCTACAGTTAATTCACGCCAAATGAATAAAGCCATACTCACTACCGCTATTACCGTGCAGCAAACGATCTGGCTTGAATCAAACCACCCTTTGTCCTGCCCGTTCTCAAAAACAATTTGCATGGTCACGAAACTGATGGTCATCAAAATAAGTCCAAGCCAGTCGACTTTACCTGTTTCGCGTACTAAATAAGCAGGTTCTTGAATATATTTAGTGGCCATCCAGAAATTAATAATACCTATCGGGACATTGATATAAAAGATCCACGGCCAGGAAAAATTATCCGTAAGCCAGCCTCCTAAAGCCGGACCTATGGCCGGGCCTATGACCACGGCCATCCCGTAAATCCCCATGGCCAGGCCCTGCTCTTTCTCAGAAAAGGTCTCACGCAAAATGGCCTGTGAAATGGGAAGCAAAACCCCGCCGCCGATACCTTGGATGACACGAAAGGTGATCAAGCTGGGCAGGTCCCATGCCAGGCCGCAAAGCATCGAACTGGCGGTAAACAAGAAAACACTGAATAGATAAAAAGGCCTGCGGCCGAAACGGGCACTTAAAAAAGCAATCACAGGCATGATGATGACGGATGAGAGGATATACCCTGAAGCCACCCAGGTAATTTCTTCGACGGATGCACCGAGATTCCCCCGCATATAAGGAAGCGCCACATTGATAATGCTGGTATCAAGGGCGCTCATGATGGCCCCGACCAAAACCGTCAGGCACACCATCCATTTAAAACGATCAGCCTGAAGCATCATTACTTGGTACTCCTAAGATCAACCTGCGGGGACGCAGAAAGACCAGGCCATAGCGGATAACTAACTCCAGGATCATCGAGGGTGATCTTGACAGGAACGCGCTGGACGACCTTGATATAATTCCCCGTGGCATTTTGGGCTGGCAATAAACTAAATGCTTCACCGGTGCCTGCCTGGATGCTATCCACCCGTCCGTTAAAGATCACACCGGGATAAGCATCCACATGGATCTTGACGGGATTGCCTATCTTCATGCGCGCCATCTGGGTTTCCTTAAAATTGGCGGTGATCCATATGTCACAGGAGACAACGGAAAGCAACGGCTGGCCCACCTGTACATACTGCCCTTGCTCAACCGAACGGGCGCTGACCTTACCGTCGATGGGGGCCGTGATATCCGTATGCTCCAGATCTAACTCGGCCAAATTAAGCCGGGCCTCGGCACGCATGGCTTGCGCCTGGGCATTCCTGACGCGCAAAGAAGTATGATCATATTCCTGTTTAGAGATTTCCTGACGGGCCAACAATTGCTCATAACGCGCCTGATCTTTTTGAGCTTCCTCAAGCTCAGCTGCTGCCGCCAGTTCATCGGCCTTGGCCGCGTCGCGTTTATAGGTATAATCCCTGGCACTGATGCGCGCCAAAACCTCGCCTTTTTTGACCATTTGATTATCCTTGACCAAAACCTCAACAACCTGTCCCTCCACCTGCGCGCTGATAGGCGCAATATGGCCGTCGACAAAGGCATCATCCGTGCTTTCAAAAGAAGTGAATTGATAATAGGCATAACCAACGGCCACGATCACCACCAAGGCACCGGTCAAAAGATACTTCTTGGGGATATTCTGTAAAAATGCAGGTGTTTTCATATTAACTCATTCCTTTGTTAGTAAGATCGAATTGCCGGGGATCACCCACGGCCGCAAAATAATTCAACTGGGCCTGATCATATTGGGCCACTGTTTGCACATACTTATCCCGCGCATCAGCCAACGCATCCTGGGCATTGATCACCTGGATATTATCCCCCAGGCCATTAGAAAATCTATCCTGGGCCAAATTCAATTCCTGCTGGGCATAATCTTCCACATTCTTCTCGGCGTCCATCTGAGCCTGGGTGGAAGTCAGGGTTTCCAATGCCACACGGACATCTTCCTCGATCTTCCAGTTCAGATCATCTAATTTGATCTTTGCTTCTTCGTTAAGACCTGCTTTTTCCTTAACTTCCCCGGCGATGCGGCCGCTATCCCATAAGGGTAAAGAAAAGCTCACCATCGCATTAGCCGAATGGGTGTCATCCTTTTCCGGCGTCATCCCTGCCTCTCCCCACTGGCCTGTAACATCGATCTTGGGAAGATATTCACGCTTGCTGGCCTTCAATTCCTCAAGGCTATAATCACTGTCGGCATGAGCCACCATCTCCTCCATCCTGTCCTGCATGGCATGATCGATGGCATCATTGACATTTAAATGAGCATAGGTTTCATTATCCAATGAATCAGTCAACTCGATCGCTTCAGATAAGGGTACTTTGATCAGCCGTTTTAATTCCAGCTGGGATTTGATCATATTTAACCGCAACTGCACCTGCCGTGCTTTTTGCTGGGCTAATTGAGTGCGGTTACGCGCCACATCCAGGGCTGAAGCAAGCCCTGCCTCCTGCTGATTCTCTGAAAGCGTTAAAAAATGCTCTGCTAAACGGACATCTTCATTGGAAGAAGACAATTCTTCCTCAAACCCCAGCACCTGAATATACGCCATGCTCGTCGCCAGGATCACCTGTTGGGACGCCAGGGCGATCTCTAATTGTGAAGCTTTCCATTTGATCCGGCCCGCCTGGGCATGGGCTAATGCTGAAAGATCCAAAATACGTTGAGACACCATGATGCCTGCATTGAAAGTATTGAAAGGTCCGATGACGCCGGTAAAGCCAGGAAAACCTAAAGCCCCGATATTTTCCCACCATGTCCGCTGCTGGGAAGCCACGGCATCAATTTGGGGAAGAAGGTCGGCATTCCAAAGTGTCTTCTGGCCTAGCGCTTCTTGAGACTGGGCTTTTGCCAAAAGGACATTGACATTATTTTGTAAGGCCAGTTCAACGCATTGCTTGAGGCTCAATGGCATGGCCTCTTGCACGGCATAACTTCGAGCAACGAAGGGAATAAACATAAATAATATTAATAGAAAGTATTTCTTCATCATCTCTAACCTTTGATCTCACCTGTTCTATTCCTCAAACGGGTCAATAGATCATTAAGTGTTTTCTTTTCTGCCGCCGTAAAGACTGAACAGATATCATGGACATGCCGGTAATATCCCGGTAATAAACCTTCCAACAGTTTTTCCCCTTTGGGCAATATCCTGACCATATTGACCCTGCGGTCATGCGGATCATTGGTGCGTTCAACCAATCCTGTACGGACAAGGCTATCAACCAATCCTGTAATATTGGCACGGCTGACTAACAACAGCTGGCTGATCTCGTTTTGTTTGCAAGCTTTGCTCTGGCTGCGGCTTAAGATCATTAAAACGCTAAAGCCTGCCTTGGTAATCCCAAAGGGGCTTGTTTGTTGTGCCATGTGCCCTGATACAACATCATAGGTATAAACTAAATTCAAAAGCACTTCTACCGAAGGCCAGTTGAATGTCGGATACTTCTCCCCGTGCTTTTTGACCTGACTCCAGTAATATTCCGCCCTGCGGTCTTTTTTATCAGCCTTAGCCATGATCATCCCCTCTCTAAAATAAAGTGTACACCATTAACCCCTATTTTGTCAATATCCTGACTGTTAAGTAATTAACTAAATAGGGGCACAAAAAAAGAGGCCTATGCCTATACTGCCCAGACCTCTTATTATTCTTCAGCAACCTCAGCCCTTAACTGCGCATAGCCGCTTTTCAATTGATCAAATTTTCTCTTAATGGCCTGAATATCGGATTTTAAAAAAGAAGCTAAATTAATGTCCTGCGCCAAGGCCCCCAAATGGTCGAATTTTAAATTCAGAAAATTACTTTTGATGCGGTGCGATATAAACTGGATCTCAATGTAACTGCCATTATCGATGGCTTGCTGCAATAAAGGCATCTGCTCATCCGTCAATTTAAACGCCAGATCAATGAACTGAATGACCTCCGGCTCGGTCATGCGCAATTGTTTACCTTTCTCGGCAAGGAACTTCTTTTTCATTGAAATATTCCTTTCCTGGATCTTAAACCGTATCGGGGTTAGGCTTTTCATCGTCAAGACGGATGATGTCATGATCGGAATTGGTGCTGTCATACTGGACCGTGACAGTATCGCGCGGCTCGATCTCGACAGAAGCCATATCATGCGTGCCTGAGAACATTTTTGAACTGGGCACGATATAAAACACCATCGGCCCATTATTGTCCAAAGCCTTTTCAAATAACTGATAGATCAATCTTACCTTGTATTTAAATATCTTGGATACTTCCATATCAGAAGGCCCCCAAAGCTTATAATACCTTGTCAGGACAACACCTTCCGGATCAACGTAATGATTATCGATCAAGTCCTGCCATAACGCATCCGCATCCAGATGAGGATCATCAAAGGCGTCTTTCGTGATCATCCCTGTTTGCAACGTAACAGCGCCGCTTTCAGGATCCACTGAAGTTACCTTGCCGTAAACAACCTTAACGTGAATGTCCAGATCCAGCGACTGGCAATAGGCTTTTCCTGAAACAATAACCATCGCTAAAAAGATTAAAACGGATATTTTTGGTTTGAACATATTTTCTCCAAAGCGCCCTTGTTGGCCGATTACTTGGACTTTTACTGGCAGACAATTTATTATATAGAAAAAACAATAAATTATCAGCTAATAATTAAAAATCAGATCCTCCACATCATTTATTCTTTACGCGGGTCTGACACCCTTCCCATAAATAAAATATGGCCTGTGCTGTCATCCTGGATCAAAAATATGAACGGATGGTCAGCGCGGAAAACTTTAGGTTCTATATCGACCGCCCTGCCCATGGCACTCATGACTATGGCGGTTGCCGCCGCGGCTTCGGTACCTTCTTCATTGGTGTCGATCCATGCCTTATGATACACCCCGCTTATTAATAAATTCTTGCCCGAAACTTTATCCACCACTCCTGAGAAATCAGCCTGACCGGGGTCAAACGCACGTTTCATCCCCAATTCTGTCAAAATATTCTTCATTTCATAAGCTGCATCAAATTTGAATTTAGGAAGAACCACATCCACCTTTTGAGAATAGATCCCCTCCTGCCATTTTGAAAGAACAGCCTGCGTTAATATTCTTTCTATACCGTGAATATCTTTTGAACGGGGTAAAATGATTATCATGGAAAGATCATTTCCCTCGTAAGGAAGCTTCAGGATCTGTACCTGATCATTCTCCATATAATTGAAAGATTCCCATTCTAACGTCATCATATCCGTCTGGACCGTTTTATCAGGGGTGATCCAAAAAGCATCTTTCTTGGTATTTTCTTTCTTAAAAGGCGTTTCCCACTTGCCTTTAAAATACACCGCGTTGGTGATCACCAAACTCGTGTCTGCCGTAATGCTACCGTGAGGTAAAAGGTCATTAATACGGTCCCTGGTTTTTTCAGAAACCCAGGCATTGATCGTCTGGCGGGAAGGCTCAGGGCTTCTCACGAAATCCATATTACGGGCTTCGGCAAAATAAGTGTTCTTGATCAAACTCAAATAATCTTTCTTAAATGGAAACGCATCTTGCGCCCACAAAGCATTAGCCACTGATAGTTCACAGGGCTTATCCGGGGCATTGAGCTTCTGGATAAACGTGGCAACTTCCGCCCGTCTGGCGATGTTATCCGCATTAAGATGCAGGACCGAGCTCATTTCCAGGGCAGTCATCCCTCTGGCCCCTTCATATACCATTTCTAATGCGCTGGAAAGGCTGTAGGGTGAAAAGAAAATATTGCCATTGTCAGAAGAAGCTAGCCGGGAGTACAAATCAAAGGCAAACCGTTCATCCGCCTGGGGCACATTAATAGAGGCATTCGTTGATGTATCAAAAGCAGTTAATGCGGATGAATATGAAATTAAAGCAAAATAAAAAACAAGGATCAAACCAGCAGGTAATATTATTCTCATTTGTCCCCCATTGAAAAAAGGAATATCATGGCGTTAAAAGACAACCGGTGGATACTGTCTGGGTTGTGCTCCCCGTGGTTCCAGACACCACGGGTGTAGCGGTGATCGTATAGCCGGTTGTACTCATCCTCGAACAATTATAAAAATAACCGGCGATCGGTGAATTGGCGCAATAAGATGTCTTTAAATAGGGAGGCACTGCTGCCGTCAAAGAACCTTCGTTCGCTGGATAATTACCATTATTAACCGAGCTGTAGAATTCCTCAGCCGTGGACATTGCCCTCAAAGCAGACCTGGCCAATGCATCGTCCGCCGATAACCTGGCATGCAAAATATTGGAGATCGCGATCCTGGCCAGTAAGACAATGATTACAACCACGATCGTGACTTCCCAAAACGTGAACCCTTGTTCCTTCGTTCGGTCACGCATAATACTTAGACCAATTAAAACAGCGCGGGATTTTAATTTTACTCACTTATTTTGACCTCCCAAACATATATTTTGTTCTCAAAAAAACCCGCATCCTTGGCATCAGGTTTTAACATCAAATAACGCCTTATATGATGGATCGCCATCGGATAAATTTCCAGTTCACCATAGATAAGCCCAGCGTTATATTCTCCTGACGGCCACAAAGGATCAATAGCTAAACCTTTTTCGTAAAAATCAGCTGCCTGGTAAGGGTCCTTTTCCCGCAATGCTTCTTCGGCCAGCGCCTGATAATGTTTCACCTCATCGGGAAGCGGAGATTTATACGGTTCCATCAGCCAATCCCTCACCTTTTCCTTATAAAAAGCAAATGACGCAGGATCTTCAACAATAAGGTTCTGAGAGATATAATATTTCATCGCCATGACAGCATCCACAAAATCCTGGGCGTCATTCTGGTATTTCCAGAACAACCCCTCATTTTCATCCCACTTCACATAGAAATAGGAAGAGCCAGGATCACAAAATACGGCCAGATGCTGGATCTTATCATACCTAAAGACATGCCTTCTGCCTCTATTAATGAATGAAAAGCCCCTGTCGGTGACCCGCAAATCATCAAAGGTTGAAGTATCAATAAAATAGATCTCCTGAAGATATTTTCTGATATTCAGATATGTTTGCGGAAGACTACGGGAGGGTAGATCATCAGCATTAAAATCCACCTGGTACACATTTTGAGGCGCGGCAAGACTTGATTCCAGGCAAACTGTAACCATCAAAAGAAAAGCAAGAAAAATAGAAATAAGAACAGAAAACATTCTCTGATTTCCAGCTTGGTTCATTAATAATCCTTTCCATCCTTCTGAAATATTTATTGGTCTTTGATTAAATCTTATCACTGATCTGCAACAAATTATTATATATGATTAAATTCAATTATCCGCTAATTTCGGTACGGCCTAAACCAATAGGCCAGCTTTCTTTTTCTTACTGCAGAGCCATGCCTGTAGAAATTTGCCAGCTGCCTGATGAAATACCAAAATTCTTCTTCTGTCAGGTCGGTCTTCATTCTATTCACCGGCTTGAAGTGATCATGATCTTTCTGGGATCCCGGGGCATCCAGTGGTCAAAGACCAGGTACCAGGGACTTTTAGGATCATCCATCACGTGGCAAAAGACCAAAAACCAGGGGCCACTGTCATCATCTATCTCCAGCGATACTCCTGAGAGAAAACATCTGCGTCCGTGCTTGCGCAGGCAGGCCCAAAAATATTTCCTGGCCTTGGGGGGAAGATGCCCATGCTTGAGGCGTAATTCCAATTTAAGGCAGTCGAGGCAGAATTTAAACTTACTTAAAAGTATCCTTTTGCCGCATCCGCGGCATTGGGCGTGGCGGTGATTCATTATCATCTTCCTGTATCATTTGCCATTGGGCATGACGACAAAGCCGCCGGAAGCCAAATGATCTTCAAAGAATGATTTTTCCACATATTCCGTGGATTGAGGGTTTTTATTGGCGTCATACAAATTGGAATCCATCACTGAATAATAGAATTTCCCGTCACCGCACTGGTACACGCCGGTCACCACCACCTTATGCTCGCCTCCATTGCCCATCGAGGGATTCATCTTGACGGTCGTAATGATCGGCTGCCCTGTGCTGGCTAAGGCCCTGGCAAAGCTGTCCTTGGGGACTGGGACGACATCCCCGAATTTCTCAGCCACCAGCAACTCCTCCACAGGACCTGTTCCGCCGCGGCCGCCTTCATTGGGTGTTGCGAGCATATTCCCCGGGTTGGAACGGTCTGCAGCATCCTCCATACCTAAATTACTTACAGTATCCTTGAAAGTATCCCTGACCTTCTGCAGGTCAGCACCTGAGCCGTCGGCAATAGCATAGAGCACGCAATCATCCTCCGTTTGCTTAGCTGTCCCCTTATAGGGAACATTGACATTAAGGGCGATCAACGGATTGATGCTTGAGGAACGCACATCCTTGGAATCAAGGTAATAGGATGCTGTCGCATTCAAATCGTTATGCTTAATGACAGCCGCGTCAATGCCATTGGCGATGTCATTATTATTCCATCCATTCGGGACTTTCCCTTCACCGCTGAAAATATCATCAAGCTTATCAAAGAAATCCTTTATTTGAAGCGGCGCCATCCCGGTTGCTTTGAATTGGTCCGTAACAACAGCTTTAAGTTTGTCATCAGCCCCAGAATCACCTGAACGCGCGGCTGACCACAAGTCACGGATACCTTGCTGGACGGCTGGGTCGCTCAAATATCGCGGATTGATGTTCATGTCCCATTGATTGCGCATTAGCGCCTTGTCCGCTTCTGAAGGGTTTATTGTCTCGAGTTTGGGCGAAGTTCCATTGACAACTGCAGGATCAACCACTGCTGTGCCCGTACCCCGCAGATCAACAGCAGCTGAGACAGGAGCATTGCCGCCATTCTTACCATCGAAATCAGGGCCTCCATTTTCCGCCTGTTCATTCTGCAGTCCGGATTTAGAGACAGGAACACCGCTTAGATCCACGGCCTTCTGCCCTGATTGATCATCCGAAGCAGCAGTATCGTCGTCCTTCATTAATGGTATACTAGACTGGGCTGGCGGTTCTGGCGCAGGACTTGCGGCATTGGGCGCGCTAGGGGCATTATCATCATCCTTCATCAAGGGAACGCCGTTCTCAGTTTCAGTGACATTGCTGGATGCAGCAGCTGTATTTTCATTTGAATTCGACGGACTTGCGCTCGCCTCTGAATTGTCCGGTGTCGCGCTATCATCATCCTTCATCAACTGTAAACCCTGCTGTGATGACGAACCTGAAGGATTATTCAAATATATGCCTGGTAATCCTTTAATTCCATAGGATGTACCATCATCCGATTGCATTTCCGACACCAGACGATCATGCGTTGCCTGCTGTTGACGGGCGATTTCTTCCTGCCGCTGCTGCTCGGCAATTGCTGCTTGTTGTGCCGCATATGCCTGTTGAGCGGCGATTTCCCTTTGCTGTTCCTGTTGGGCTGCCTGTTGCTGGGCGGTTTGAGGAGATCCAAATAACGCCTGAGCTATGTTTTGACCAATGCTATATCCAATCTGTTGAGCTGCCCCCAACTCAGCCTGTTCCACCGGTGAAGGTGCTGGAGCCGGCGCTGCAACAGGGGCCTGGTAACTTGTTTGCTGTGTACTCTCAGTACTGTCGGTTTCTGCCTGCTGATCCATCTGCGGCCTCTGTGCGGACAATTCTTTTTGGTAGGCTATCTCGCAAGCAAAATCATTGTCGGCGCAACCAGAATCAGCAAAGCTGGATCTTACAAAAATAAACCCGGTAAGAATAAATAGGAAACAGAAATTTATAATCATAGGCTTAATTATCAGATGAAGCATCGTTTTCTTTACTCTTCTCTTCCCAAATGTAAACCTGATCCTGATACTTCTTAGTATCCTCGGGCTTAAGGGCCAGATAACGCTTCATGTGCATGACCGCCAAGGGATAAAATTCTAATTCTCCATATATCATCGCCGCATTAAACTGCCCTGCCGGCCATATCGGATCAATAGCCAATCCTTGTTCATAATAATTGGCCGCCTTGTCAAACTTCTTATTCTGGACTGCATCATCCGCCAATACCCTAAACCGATGCGCTTCTTCGAAAAGAGGCGGTTTTTGCGGCAAGGCCAGCCATTCCTTGGCCTTTTGCTGAAACTCAGCAAAAGCCGATGGATCATCAAAAGATTGCTTTGAAGTATAATATTTTATCGCCATCACAGCATCCACAAAGCACTGGGCGTCGCTCTGGGATTTCCAGTAGGCATGAAAATTTGTTGTCCCAGAGATGGTGATCCAATCAACAACGTATACCCCTTCAGAGTAAATGCGCACGGACAGGGTTTGTACCTCATCAAATCTGCCCCCCAATTTGTATTTACCATGAATTTCTTCGAACGAAAGCCCTGCACTTGTTACCTGAATGATATCTCCGGGTTCACCACTTATCCGAAGTTCACGTCTGATATTCTGATACGCTTCCAGAAGACCCATCTGCGGCTGTTTATCAATATTGAAATCCGCTTTATAAACAGGCGCAGTATCAGCACCCCTCGCACACTCCGCCACTAACAATAGCCCTCCTAGAACCAGCAAGAAACAGATATGCGATTTTATTAGAATTTTGTTATCGCTCATTAGCTCTCTCTTCCCAAATATAAATCTGGTCCCTATACTTCTCAGTGTCTTCGGGCTTGAGTGCCAGGTAACGTTTCATGTGCATGACGGCCATGGCATAAAAATGTAGTTCCTTATAGATCATCGCCGCATTAAATTGCCCCGCCGGCCACATCGGGTCAATGGTCAAACCTTGTTCATAAAAATCAGCCGCTTTTTCAAATTCTTTATTTTGAACAGCATCATCCGCAAGCACACGGAACCGTCGGGCTTCTTCAGGAAGGGCCGGTTTAGGAGACAGGGTTTGCCATACCTTGGCCTTGTCCTGAAAATCATTAAAAGCAACAGTGTTATCATCCACCATGATATGATTTGAAGAGTAGTACTTCATCGCTTCAAAGGCATCAATAAAAGTCTTGGCGTCATTTAAAGTTCTCCAGCCTAAATAATCCGGATTTAATTGGACCAAATACCAGCTAAAACCTTCATCTGTTACAGACAGCCCCTGGACCTGGTCAAATCTATCCGAATGCTGGGAACCATTGGCAAGTGTTAAAGTAAATCCATCCTGGGTTAGCCCCACATTTTTAGTTGGTTGATTATAAACGCCCACTTGAAAGTTGAGCACTCCCGTTTGAAGCTCCTGTCGAATATCCTGACGTGCCTGAGAAAGGCTCATTTGAGAAGCTTTTTGCGGATCATAATTCGCTTGATAAAGGGTCGCGCAACCCGACATCAGCAGCGAACAAGCTGCAATTGAACACAGAAACACCGGCGATTTTATGTTATATTTATTCATTGGCCTCCTTGGCTTTTTCTTCCCAAATGTAAATCTCATCCTGGTACTTACCGGCGTCTTCAGGTTTAAGCACCAAATAATATTTCATATGCATGGCTGCCATGGCGTACGAGTGCAGCTCATTATAGATCATCGCCGCATTAAACTGCCCTGCCGGCCACAGGGGGTCAATGGCTAAACCCTGCTCATAAAAATTCGCCGCTTTGTCGAACTCTTTGTTATCAACAGCATCATCAGCCAATACCCGAAAACGCCTAGCCTCCTCCGGAAGCGGTGGTTTTTGCGGCAAGGCCTGCCATCTTTCGACCTTTTCTTTAAACTTTGTAAGGGTTCCCATCGATATATACGTGGCTATTTTCTGCGAATCTTTAAGATTCTCATCAAATTGGGCAAATGCGCCATCCGCCGCCTTGCGAAAACCAAAATTGACTGCCGGAAACGGCATTTCTGATGAGCCTTCACCTTTAATGATATCGATAATCTGATCATTCTCCTTGAAAGTTCCCGTCAATTCCAAAGACGTTGTTGAGCCTGAGAACGAACCCAGCTTGGCCTGAGCATCGAATACCAGTACAAAGCCGTCATTTTGTTCACCCGGCACTTGCTGGAACCTTTTTGATAAAATCTGGTGGATCCCATCCAGCAGGATCTGCGGCTGAACATCGTCCGCTCCCATTCCAAAATTGAGCGTGCTTTCCATATTAGCCTTACCGGCCAATGATTTTAAAGAAGCCTTGGTGTTTTCAGTTAAAATGATTGGCGGGTAACTCTGCGTCTGTTTAAAATTATTAATAACGGCGTCGGAATTGACCGTCGCACAACCAGATCCGGCTATACAAAAAGCTATTAAAGAAACCGGAAAAATCACCAAATGATAGAATTTGATTTTACTGTTGTTCATTAACTTTCTCTTCCCAAATGTACATCTGGTCCCGGTATTTTTGAGTATCTTCCGGTTTAAGCGCTAAATAACGCTTCATGTGCATGACCGCCATCGTATAAAAATTCAATTCTTTATAAATCACTGCCACATTATATTGCCCTGCCGGCCACATCGGGTCAATGGCCAGTCCTTGCTCATAATAACCGGCCGCTTTGTCAAAATTATTATTCTGTACGGCGTCATCAGCCACGACCCGAAAACGTCTTGCTTCTTCAGGAAGCGGCGGTTTTACAGACGCGGTCCTCCATATATTGGCTTTATCCTGGAATTCCTCAAAAGCAACAGCATCATCCGCTAAGAATTGCTTTGAAGCATAATACTTCATTGCCATGACAGCATCCACGAAGGTCTGGGCATCACTCTGCACTTTCCACCAATAATAAAAATTCGCGTTCCACTCAACATAAAAATAGGAAGAATTAGGATCAGCATACACGGTCAGATTCTGGATATCGCTGTATTTGAATAATGCATATTCTGCACCATTATTCTTGAATGTAAAACCTTCTCCTGTCAGCCGGAGATCTCCTGCGGTCGTTCCGTTGCTATAATATATTTTTTGAACAGCACTTTTAAGATTCTCATAGGCTTCAGGAAGGGACAATGGCGGCTTCTTACCGACATTAAAATCTGCTTCATAAACAGGAGATGCCGTCAGTGCACATCCCGTCGCCATCAGGAATCCTCCCAAACACAATAAAAAATAAACATAGGGTTTGATTAAGGCTATGATTTTATTCACCTGGCCTTCTCCTTGTCTTTACACGTTATGTTCAGGGATTACAAAATCCATTTAAGAAATGCATGGTGCCGCTTGTTGGTCTAACTTCTAAATGTATCTATGAACGGCAAAGATATATTATATAGGGGAAAACCCAAATACCAGCAAATTATCGCAAAACAAAGATAGGAAATACGAAGATTTTGTCCTAAATGTCTATTTCTTGAATGTTCATTATCACATAGACTATTGAAATTAAAAATCTTATATCTGTCCGAGCTCTTAGAGGCAGACATTTTGTGATTCCTCGTAACTCACCTCTTCATCATAATTAGGCCTTTCCCAAGCAGAGAATGAATGTTGCATCAGAAATGATTTCTTCACCAAAACGCTCAATATATACATGGAGAAAAATTAGTGGGTATTTAGGTGAGGTTTTATAATAATCTGCCAACGCTATTAAAAACTATTTTGCATCAAATAAATCAATAAGAATATTCCTACTATAATTATTGTTATGATCAATAAAGAATAAATTGTTCCGGATGGCTGATACGCAGTAGTTCGCTGATCTATTTGCTTTTCTACTCTTTTAAAATTCATATACGCCATAAGATTCATTAAAATTCCAAAACCAACTATTAGAATTCCTATCATTGATGAATACCCATGGGATGATGACAGGCTCTGTGCATTGGATTTCCCTAAAATCAAACCCATCTGTTTTATAAATAACCCGAATTTTTCTATAACAAAACCAAATGCCATGATCCCAATATTGGTTCTTACCCAGGCAAGGAAAGTTCTCTCATTGGCCATATGGTCACTGACTCGCAGGTCATGGATTTCATTTTTCATAGACACTCTCTTTTTTATTATTGTTCGATAATATTATTATCCTACACAAATCGTCGTATAAAGTCATTTTAAATAATTAAGCCCCGCCCCTTGGGCGGGGCTTAATTATTGCCACCTACCAACACGATTCTAGAATGGCATCCGTACCGACAGGACAACATTATGATTATACTTAGCATCTTCTGTTGCCGCTACCTGGTAACCGACACCAACGGTAAAACCAAGCCGCCTGCCTACACTAAACTTACCCAAGACAATGCCTGGTGTAATGTAAAGTTGGTTGATGCGGCTCCTGTCTCCATTAGGAAACCAAGTATAATTGAATTCCACCTCTGGTGTAGCCCAAGGCGCAATTCTGTACTGAAAGGCCGTATTAGAAACTACCGGCGTGCCATCTCCTTTCGGTGATGAACCATCATCAGGAATTTGTATGCCTAACGTATCTTGGACATCAAAATTCCTCCATCCCTTACCAACCGCAATGGTAGGAGTTGTAACTTCATGGTCTTGAGTATTGTATCTGTTGCCGGTTGGCACAGACACTCCCAAAAAAGCAGTGACAATATAATCACCGTTTTCTTCATTGGCCGAAAGCAATCTGTACTTAAAAAGAAAACTCTCATCAGCAAACCCATTCTCATTATAGGGTATATTATGGGTTTGATAAGCTGGTATCCCCACAATGACTTCCGTATTTTGAAATGGAATAAATTCCAGACCTTTTCCTCCTCCATAACTATTTAGGTCTTTATTCCCTTTCGTGGTCGTCTCCCAATATTGATCATAGCGAAGCTCCTGTTCCAATCTGGGCGTGACGGTCATCAACGGCGTCACCCAATGAGGCTGTTCAGATTGAATTTGGGAAACTTTTCCTAACCAATTATCCAAAGAATAATTGTCACCACCAACCGTTGGGCTCCCGGTTGCCTGCTCTGTGTTTGAAGAAACAGACACCTGATTTACGGCTCCCGGATCTGCCTTAGCAATGCCCTGTACGATAATCAGCAGAGCAACGATCGCCGTCAAAAACAAACACCCTCTCCGTAGTACTTTTTTCATACTTTCCCTTTCGTTTTCTCCACCTCCGGTTTATCCGGTCGGCGAAGGGTACTATGGAGTTTGTTTTATCATGCAGTTTATCTGCTCTGATATTTGGGTTTTTAGTCTGACATATTCCCTACTTTATAATCTAGAACCGCCCGCTGAATTAGATATTCATAATCAGCATTGGCTTCAGTGATCGCAGCCTGAGTATCAGCTAATTGAGCTTCATTTAAATCAACGATTGAACTTCTCCCAAGCTGATAACGCGCCTGAGTTAACAGCAATGATTCATGAGTACTTTTAAGAAGCTGTTTTGTAACTTCAATGTTTTTGTAAGCTGTCTGCACGTTGTCGAAAGCAATACGGACATCACGCTGTAACTCATTCATTTTTGCCGTCAAATCTTGTTGGGCAGCTAAAGACTTGTATCTTGCCTCTTCTTCTTCCGCTGTAATCCTGCCCCCAGTAAAAAATGGCACACTGACAAGGAACCCACCTGCCTCATAATGCTGCGCGATCTGTTGATGTTCCACACGATAAGGTGAATCGCCCCCCAGACCAATAGCGCTAATTGTCGGATATTTGGCATCGCTCGCTGCCGCCACATTTTTATTCAAGGCATCCTCTTGCGATCTTAACGCGTCAATTTCGGGATTCTGATCAAGTGCCATGCTGATCAGAGAACCTATGGAATCAGGCGGCGGCATAATACTCACATGATCCACGAGCTCAAAGGTCTTGGGCTCGCTTAACCCGATGGCCTCAGATAGCGTGGCTTGTGCGTCATCCACCGTACTTTGAGCTTTTAGTAACAAAAGATTGGCATCTGCCACCGCTGATTGTGCAATGCTTACATCTAGATCAGATTTCATGCTTGCCTTGCGAAGCGCCAATATTTGATTAAGTAAGGTGTTTCGTGTCTTAAGAGCATCCTCTGTCACTCGGAGTAATGATTGGGAACGCAGAAGTTCATAATAAGCAGATATGACATTGAGCAATACTGTTTCCCGAACATAATCAGTATGTTCTTTCTGTGACTCTAATTCTAATTTAGAAGAGGCGATCAAATTACTTGTCCTGCCGAAATCCGTGATCAGCTGGCTTACGCTTAGACCCACGGATCCGCGTTCTATCATAGAAGAACTAGTCAGACCGTCAGACGCGGCAATCACCGTACCGCGGTCATTATAGGTGCGCAGGGCATCACCCGTAACTTGTGGTAAATAAGCTGATCGTACATCATCAATATCGTCTTCAGCTGCCTTGGTAGTAAACTCGGCTGAAAGAACCTGAGGATGATTTTGCAAAGCAATCTTACGAGCTTCTTCTAAGGTCAATTTATTAGGAATAGAACCAATATCCTCAGCGAGCGCAACCCTGCTACAAATCATTGTAAAAATAGCCAGCATAATGGTAAATTTATTCATCATATCTCTCCTGGCGTAAGAAGTATTTTATGGTTATTAGAGCCTCCATCACCGTAGATCAACAAATACGCCATCGGTACAATAAAAATTGTCAGCAGAACCGAAAGGGTCAATCCCCCAATGATCACACGCGCTAAAGAAGCATACGCTTCACTACCAGCCCCAAGGGCCAATGACATGGGGATCAAACCAATGATCGTGGCAAGTGAGGTCATCAACACCGGCCGTAATCTCACCCGGCAGGCAACACAGACTGCTTTTTTGATATCAGACTCTTTTTCTCTCAATCGATGGGTAAACTCCACGATTAATATGCTATTGGATGAAGCAATACCCATTAACATGACTATTCCCATAAGAGACATAACATTCAGAGTTGTATTAGTTAGCAGCAAGGTGATCGGTACACCTGCTAAACCAGGTAATATGGCTAAAAGAATAATAAAGGGATCAATAAACGATTGAAACTGTGCTACCAATACCAGATAGACTAAAAGTATCGATAACAGTAACCCCATTCCAAAAACTTTAAGTGAAATTCGCATCGCCAGAACTGATCCATGCAAATTAACGCGCACATCTTCAGGTAACTTTGTATTTTTGATCAACTTATCAACACTTGAAGCAACTCTACTTAGATCCTCAGACTTGGGAGCCACATAAACATCAATGACACGACGAAGCTGATAGTGGTCCACGACCGTTGGTGCTTCTATGGGTTTTATATTTGCCACCATATCTAGACGGGTCGGATTCTTTATATTCGTACCACGGATAGGAATGGCCTTAAGATCATCAAGTGATTGTATGGATTTCTCTGGATATTGAACGGTCAGAAAATAATCAAAACCGCTCTTGGGATCGACCCAATAACTGGGAGCTATCATTGCGTTGGAAGTAAGTGACGTAATGACATTGTCCACGACTTCTTTTTGACTGATCCCCATTTCATTCGCGTGAACACGATCAACATCGATCTTAAACGAAGGAGAGTTGACATCCTGCGGGATGAATACATCGCTCACTCCTTTCATGCCCCGTATTTTGATAGCAAGGTCTTTGGCGATCTTATAATCCTTCTGTAAATTGGATCCTCCGACTTGTACGTCGATAGGTGCCGGTAACCCTTGATTCAATACGGCATCAACTAAACCACCAGATTGAAAGTAAGTCACAAGTTCCGGCAGCTCTTTCTGCACCTCACTTCGCACACGGGCCATATACTCGTAACTTCCAATTTTATGCCCTTCCTTCAGACTTACCTGAACAAACGCGCTATGAGTCCCTGTATTGCTTGTGTAAATGGCAGAAAATCCAGGAGTATTTCCGATATTAGAGATTATTTCATTTAGATCGTTCTTCGATACAATGCGACGAATGATGCCTTCAAGCTTTGCCACTTCTTCAGATGTAGCTTCAACACGAGTTCCAGTAGGAGCCTTGATATTAATGACAAACTGGCCGGGATCAGTACGCGGAAAATACGAAAAACCTATAAAAGTGAACAAAAATGGACTTAAAAGAAACGCGATGAGAAAAGCCATCAAGGTAAAGCGTGGACGGGCAATTGCTTTTGCGACCCAATGGTCATAAGTTAATAACATCCTTTCGAATTTATGATTAAACCAATGGTTAAAACGAGAACCCAATGTTTTATTTTCAGGATGATATTCATGTTTGTGTAAGAATTTAGCGCAAAAAAGAGGGACAACCGTCATAGCAATCACATATGAGGCGAAAAGTGAAATCACTACAGAAAGGGCAAGCGCTGAAAACAAAAACTTGCTGACCCCGTAAAGAAAAGTGACGGGAATAAATACAATGGCAGTGGTGATCGTTGAGGCGAGAACCGGCAATTCTACTTCACGCCCACCTACTTCCGCGGCAACCTCAGGCGGTTCTCCACGTTCCAGATGACGGTAGATGTTCTCAAGAACAACTACTGAATTATCAATGACCCTTGAAAATGCAAGCGCCAGACCGCCCAATATCATGGCATTGATAGAATTCCCCATCATCGACAGGATCAAAAAACGGCACATATAGAAAGCGGAATGGAAAAGAATACAGCAGCTGTCGCGCGTAAATTCCCCAAAAAAATCAGGATCATCAGTCCAGTAAGGATCAGACCTATGGCTCCTTCATGAACCAAATTCTCGATGGCGTTCTTTACGAAAATTGATTGATCAAAAACTACCTTTGTAACAAGATTTTTAGGTACATCAAGCAGGTTCGCAATGGCTTTCTTGATGCCGTCAACAATAATAATAGTGTTGGAATCACCACCTTGCTTTAGTACTGGTAGGTACACAGAAGGTTGTCCATCAATACGCACTACATTCGTCTGGATCGCTGAAGCATCTTTAGCATATCCCACGTCAGCAACGGTGACCGATGAATTACCCACTGTCTTAAGAGGCACATGATCCAACTCGCTCATCGTATCGATCTGGCTATTACTAAAAACGTTGTAATCAAATGGCCCGATCTTGACGTCCCCAGCTGGAAGGATCAAATTAGAAGAGTTCACCGCCCGCACCACATCCATAACGCTTAGCTGATTTGCTTCAAGCTTGAGCGGATCAACATAGACCATGATTTGACGGTATTTCCCGCCAAAAGGAGGCGGCACAGAAGCCCCTGGTACACCTGCTACTTGATTACGTATGTTAAATTGCCCTAAATCACGTAATTGGGTTTCATTAAGACCTTGGGCTTTAAGGGTGATAAGGCAAACCGGAAGGCTGGAAGCATCAAATTTAAGCACTACAGGAGGCAATGTTCCCTCTGGTAAATGACGAAGATTGGCCATTGCTAGATTTGAAATCATGCTCACATCTGTATCTGGATCACTACCAGGTTGGAAAAAAACTTTAATTAAGCTTACTCCCGGTAGCGATCTGGATTCAATATGATCAATACCGCTACCGAGTGTAAAAAACCGCTCAAACCGGCTGGTAATGGAGGTTTCAATATCTTCGGCGGGCATCCCAGAATAAAACGTAGCAACAACCACCACTGGTATTCGAATTGCAGGGAACAAGTCAACCGGCATACGGACAAGACTCGTTATACCAAGTACACAAGTAATCAGGCAACATACGATGATGAAATAAGGATAAAAAATTGAAAAGCGCGGCATAGTGGGATTAGTTTTCCTGATTTTCTCCTACCAGTTTCGGCTTTACTTCCATCCCAATATTTACCATTTCACGGCTGCCATATACAACTTGGTCCCCTTCTTTTAAACCATTCAGAATCTCGACTTTGTTGGCAGTTTGTAAGCCCACTGTAACAGGCTGCTCTTCGATTTCATCCTTATCATTTATCTTCCATACATTGGGGTTTCCGCTAAAAGAAACTGCCTGCACTGGAAGAGTAAGAACGTCCTTCTTGTTTTCAAGGCTCAGATTCACATAAGCATACATACCGGGTGTAAGGCTCAGATCATGATTATCAACATCTACTTCCGTTTCCATGGTACGGGTATCGCTATCAACCATATTCGTAGTACGCGCTACCTTACCTGTGATCCTCTGGCCTGTGGCAGTAATGGTCACTTCCATAGGCATTCCGACCTTAATAAAGGGCACATCGGGCTCAGGAACGGGAAAATCAAGCCGTAACTTATCATTCTCTGCGATATGTACTACTGGCATTGTTTGCCTGTCATTACTACCACTCGCCTGAATCATTGCACCTGGATCAGCATAACGACGGGTCACGACACCATCAAATGGCACCATGATAGTCGCATAATCCATAAAGGTCTTTGCCCTCTCCATGTTGGCTTTTGCTATTTCGTAAGCGGCCTTAGCATTATCTACGTCTTGCTGGGCTAAAAGACCTGGTTGTCTTTGGATAACTTCATTCAGACGGTCATAATTAAGCTTGGCATCGTTGTATGCAGCAGCGGCATTATCAAAATCAGCTTTCAGCTCATCCGTATCTATTTTGGCAATGACCTCTCCGGCCTTTACCTGGTCGCCTATATCAACAGTAAGATATTTGAGATACCCAGCCACCTTGGCATGAAGATCGATTTCTTGATACGGCTTTAATTCACCGCTGATCGTAACGAAGCGCGCTAAATCACCGCGCGTGACTTTTGCGGTGGCGACAAATTTAGAATTATCAATTAATCTTGGAGCATGTTGACCTGATAACCACAACCCCACACCAGCAACAATTAATAATAAAAACACTCCAAAAATAATCTTGGGCCGTCTTTCTATTCCTGCCGATTTCTTCTTAATTGCTGCCAGCCTTTCATTGTCAAACTGAGAACCTGAATCTTTTAATAAATCATTAATACCTCTCATTTATTTACCACCTTTTATCCTCCCATCATATGGACTTCCGTAAGCTTCCCTGGTTCTAAGACAGCACCAATGATCTGATCCTTATACTGCCTATCGAGAGGAACTATCACGTATTTTCCAGGTGATAAAGTAAACGTATTAGGAGTATTATCATTTGTAACCGACTCTATTAGCTTGCCATCACCTGAGAAAATATTGTAACGTAGACCTCTTACCCACAAATAACCTCCATCGTTAACCTCTTCTTCTTTTGTATAAACCTTTAAATATGCTTCTTTTACCGGTTTTGGCACACTTGGTCCTACTTCCTGCTTAATATTCTGCCAAGTATATGTTGTACCCGCACTAGCGCAACTTGCCATTCCCATTAAACAAACAACACACATGAATTTCTCGATCGTATGTCTCATCGCTTCAACCTTTCTCTTTATAGTGCTTTAGAAATCAAGTACTGCATACTTTGGATCTTCCCCCTTCATATGGACCTCTGTCAATTGGCCCGGTTCCAAAACTGCCCCAACGATTTGAGACTTAGTCATATTTGTCTGTGGGACGATCACATAATTACCAGGAGGCAAAGTAACTACTTGGGGGTCTTCATCATTAAAAGCGACCCGTTGTACTTTCTTTCCATCTGCTGAATAAATGGTATACGGCACACGAGTCACTCTTGGCACGTCACCATCGCTATAGACACGAGCTTCTGAATAAACTTTCAAATATGCTTCTGGTTTGACTACTACAGGCCCTGCCTGTCGTTGAATATCTTGCCATGTTGCAGCATTGGCACAACTTGTCATTCCCGCCAAACAAACAATTGTTACGAATTTTCCGATCAGGTATCTCATGGTCTCTCTCCTTTTATGTTGTATTCCCAGGCCTAATTAGTCACCTGATTGAAGTATATCCAGTACCGTATTAAAGGGGCGTTAGAATAGAATAAGAATTTTATTATTATTGATTCTTAAGACAGAATTTTGACGGGAAGCTCTGCAGCCTAAATACATTTGACAAGATTATAACGGGAAAGCGTTTTACCCGCCTATGCCCATAGATTGCATTAAACGTTCAACAAATATCTGATTAACTTCAGCGCCTAGTTCATCCGCTTCTTGCACATCTGCCCAGGCTTTACTGTAATCATTTAAATGATAATAAACCACCGCCCGATTACTATAGGCCTTCCCGTATTTAGGATCTAATGCAATGGCCTTATTTAAATCAGAGATAGCTTGACCGAACTCCTTTTGCTTGGCAAAAGCGATGCCACGGTTAACATACGCTGACACATGGTCAGGATCTAACTCGATAGCTTTATTAAGATCAGAAATGGCTTGATCAAAATTATATTCTTTAGTGTAATCAAACCCGCGATTGTTATAGGCATCTGCGTATTTGGGGCTTAATTGAATGGCTTTGGTATAGTCACTAATCGCTTGATCGAAATTTCCCTCTGCATCCAGAGCAGTACCACGGTTGTTATAATTAACAGGATCATTAGGTCTTATTTCAATAGCTTTTGTATAATCTTCAATGGCTTGGTCAAAATTGCCTTGTTTGAAGTATGTTACGCCGCGGTTAAAATAAGCATTTGGATATTGAGGATCTATTGCAATGGCTTTAGTAAAATCAGATATGGCTTGTGTAAGATCCCCCTGTTGGCACTCAACAAAACCTCTATTAAAATATTCTTCCGTATCCAGTGCATAACAGTTCAGGGACAAGATCGATTGCCCAAGTACCGTTAAAAATATTGTCGAAAGGAATGCTAGTTTTTTCA
>Ga0206807_1017_pt1 | contig 42410 bp, 32 predicted proteins | sample Alteio_BWOrgCont_57_FD_152915 | JGI IMG/M metagenome (GOLD analysis project Ga0206807, IMG submission 152915) | Enriched cells from forest soil in Barre Woods Harvard Forest LTER site, Petersham, Massachusetts, United States -... | ecosystem: Environmental > Terrestrial > Soil > Temperate forest >...
CCAAAGGCAAAACAGTTTATGTGCACGATGCTTATGTGTGTGCCGATAAAGCTTACCGCGTTAGCGTTCGCGTAATAACCGAAACCCCCTGGGCAAGTTTATTCGCCACTAATCTTTTTATGCGCCCTACCGCTGAAGAAATAAAATTATTCAAACCGGAATGGCATATCATTTGCTTACCCAGCTTTAAAGCAGATGCCAAGGTTGACGGCACAAGGCAGCACAATTTTACCATGCTTAACTTTACCGATAAGCAGGTAATTATAGGTGGTTCAGCTTATACAGGCGAAAGAAAGAAATCGATGTTTACCATGCTGAACTATACTTTGCCATTGCAAGGAGTGCTTTCTATGCACTGCTCAGCAAATATTGGCAAGGATGGGGATACAGCTATATTCTTTGGATTATCGGGCACAGGTAAAACAACCCTTTCTGCGGACCCTGCCCGTGGCCTTATTGGAGACGATGAACATGGATGGTCAGACAAATCGGTGTTCAACTTCGAAGGCGGATGCTATGCAAAATGTGTGAACCTTTCGAAAGAAAAAGAACCGCAAATTTATGATGCGGTGCGTTTCGGTACATTATTGGAAAATACCCGGTGCCACGATGGAAGCTGCAAAGTTGATTATGATAATATTTCTGTGACTGAAAATACCCGTGCAGCATATCCTATTCATTTTATCGATAATGCTGTTGAGCCTTCGGTAGCAGGCATACCTAAAAATATTTTCTTCCTCACCTGCGATGCGTATGGTGTGTTGCCTCCTATTTCAAAGCTTACGGTTAACCAGGCTATGTATCACTTTATCTCTGGCTATACCGCTAAAGTAGCGGGTACCGAAGTTGGTGTTACCGAACCTACACTGACTTTCTCAGCTTGTTTTGGTAAAGCATTCTTACCCTTGCATCCTATTCAATATGCCGACTTGCTCGGTAAAAAATTACAGCAGACCAAAGTAAATGTATGGCTGGTGAATACCGGTTGGTCGGGCGGACCTTACGGAGTAGGCAACCGTATGAAACTTTCATATACCCGTGCTATGATTACCGCTGCCCTGAATGGTTCGTTAGAGAAAGTGAAATATGAGGTATTGCCAATATTTGATTTACATGTTCCAACCTCATGCCCTGACGTTCCTGCTGAAATTTTGAACCCTAGGAACACATGGAAAGATAAGGAAGCGTATGATGCAAAGGCAAATGATTTAGCAAAATCGTTTGTAAAGAACTTTGAACAATATGCAAGCCGTGCAAGCAAGGAGATACTTGATGCTGCGCCTAAAGTGGCTACAAGGGTAACGGCTTAACCCTCCTAGCCTCCCCTAAAGGGGAGGCTTTAAATATTAAGGCCGAGGATTTCCTCGGCCTTTTTAGTTTTCCAAATCAATTGCCACGACCTTTAGGTCGTGGTTTAAATAATAACAATAACCTGGGCTTTAGCCAAAACCATGTAACATTATTTAGGCTAAAGCCAATACACCGTTATACTTTCTCCACGACCTAAAGGTCGTGGCAACTAAAAAATGGCATACAATTTTCCCGGCCTTTTTTTATTTTTGACTTTCTTATTATGGAGAAGCAAAAAGATAAACCTGACCAGGCCACACTTGATGCATGGCATGATGATCCAGCAAACTGGAGATTGGGTGTTCTTTATTTTAATCCGAAAGACAAGCGTATTTTCCCTCCCAAGCGGGTTAAAGGCCTAGGGTGGACTATAAACTTTGCCAACCCGTATTCTATATTGGTTGCCTTAGTGTCAATTGCAGTTATATACTTTATAATTGAGAGAGTGTTTTAACCTCGCTACCATTTAAGGTTAGTAAATGAACCATTAGTTACGGTTGCATTACCGCCGTTTTTTGTTGGCATTTGTTCCTGTGCCACAAAATTAAATGTTCCGGAGGCAACATGATTTACAGTATCAAATGTGGTTAAAGTTATTAAGCCGGTATGCACACTATCGGTATAGTATGCAAAGCTTGCCTTTGGGTGAGTGGTGGTCCAGAAAACATCGCCTGTATTAACATTAGACAAGGTAAAACTCCCTGTTTTGTTTGCTTTTACACGTATAGAAATTTCTTCATTGTAGCCGGAGGAAGTGTCGTATGTAGGGACTGAATCCATTGCAAAGAAAGAGAATATGCCGCCGGAGTCCTTTGCCCATTTGAGGGTATAATTATAAGTGACACCACTTACGGTTGCATTAACAGGCCCCGTTGGCGTTGGGGTTGTTGTAGATTCCTGTTGACAGGAATACAAACCACATAAAAGCAAAACTATAGATAATATTATTGCGCTTTGTTTCATTGTAAAGGGTAAGCAAATATACTTAAGAATGGTATGATTTCCCCCTAACGGGGGATAGAGGGGGCATCTTTACTTCAATATCTGCAACCTGTTTGCGTCGAGACGCAGGAATATAAAAAGTAACAATGTAAATGCAAGTAATGACGAACCGCCGTAACTTATAAATGGCAAGGGAATACCTATTACAGGCAGTAGGCCTATTGTCATGCCAACATTAATTGCTATGTGTATAAAGAATACCGAAGCAACGCCATATCCGTAAACACGGCTGAATGCCGAACGCTGTCGTTCGGCCAGAAATACAATGCGTACCAGCAGAACTAAATAAAGCAGTATTACAAATGATGCCCCTACAAAGCCCCACTCTTCGCAAAGGGTGCAAAAAATAAAGTCGGTGGCAGGTGCAGGTACAAAGTTAAGTTTGGTTTGAGTGCCCCGCAAAAATCCTTTGCCCCATGCTCCTCCCGAACCAATAGCTATTTCACCCTGGTGAAGATTGTAGCCCTCCTTTTTTACATTCACATTACTGCCACGGAACACGTCAATCCGTGTACGTTGGTGACCCTCAAGGTGATTGTACGCGAAATTGGTGCCCCACACAATCAGCAATCCTGCCGCCAGTATGCTGCCAATGCGGATAAGGTCTTTTCTTTTTCGACGTGTGAAAATAACGAAGGCCAGTAAAGCTATACCTATAAGCACATAAGTTAACACCAGCTGGCTTCCCATCAGCGATAATATAAAAAGCAGTATTGTCAATGCCCCAACCAATAATACGTTGCCCGACAGCCCTTCCCTGTACATTACAAAAATGAAAGAGGTGTAGGTAATAGCAACGCCGGTTTCGTTTTCAAACAGGATAAACAGAATGGGAACTATCACCATAGCGATTACTCTTAATCGTACGGTGCTTTTACTCATTTTAATATTTTCATTACCCAGGTATTTGGCAAGGCCGAGGTTAATAGCAAATAATCCAAGTTCAGCAGGTTGCACTTCTATGGGGCCCATATGAAACCACGAGTGGCTGCCCTTGGTTCCGGCACCTATAAACCGCACAGCCAGTAATGCGAATACGGTTATCCCGTAAAGGAAATAGGCAAATACCGAAAAGAAACTGGCCTCGGTGAGCATTACTAAAAATGCAAGCAGGAAAGCCACGCCTATCCATATAAATTGCTTGCCATAGTATTGCGTAAAATCAAATATTCCCGCATGATTAGGGTTATATACAGCAGAATAGACATTCAACCAGCCTATTATGACCAGGAAGCCATAGATGCAAATCGTGAACCAATCTACATAGGGAACAATACTATTTCTGCGCTCGTTCATTTCTTAGACTTATGCTTTACCCTGGGCTGGTTTTTTTCCATAGCCAGGTATTGCAGCGTGTTTCCTTCCAGCATCCTCTTCTCTACATCGGGCCTTTTTATGGTATCGGTAACATATTTCTCAACCATTAAACTTCCCAGCGGCGCGGCCCATTCAGCGCCCCAGCCGCCGCGTTCAACCACCACACATATGGCTATTTTCGGATGGTCCATAGGTGCAAAAGCAATAAACAGTGAATTGTTACGCCCATTAGGATTTTGAGCCGTTCCTGTTTTTCCACACATAACCACACCCGGTATTTTACTGGCTGCAGCTGTTCCTTCTTCCACTACTTCCGACATACCCTCGACTACAATGTCAAAATATTTTGCGTCAATAGGCACATAGTGTCGGGTAGTATATTTCTTTTGAACAGTGTTTTTATCGCCAACAGATTTTATAACGTGCGGCATATAATAATACCCCCGGTTAGCAAGTATGGCGGCTTCGTTGGCAAGTTGTAAGGGGGTAAGCAGCATTTCTCCCTGGCCAATGCCAAGCGATACTACTGTGGCGCCTTTCCAGTGGCCCTTTCCGAAAAAACGATTGTAATAATCAACGCTGGGAACATTGCCGCGCAACGCGCTTGGCAAATCAATATCAAGTCGTGTACCTAAGCCAAAGCTCATTACATATTTCCTCCATGTTTCAAAAGCTTCTTCAGTTGTGCTGTATTGTTTATTATTCATCATGCTCATAAACACATTACAGAAATATGTATTGCACGACATTGCGATAGCTTTCTCAAGTTGCAGGGTGCCATGTGCGGCGTCGCATGCTACGCTTATGTTGCCCAAATGAAACGCCCCGGGGCATGTGTATGAGGTGTTTTCGGTAAGTACCCCTTCCTGTTGTGCTATAAGCGCCTCAATGGGTTTAAAGGTAGAGCCGGGAGGGTACGCAGCCATTAATGCACGATTAAATAATGGAATGTCAATACTGTCTAAAACCAGTTTACCATAATTTTTAGCACGCACGTTGCCTACTAAAAGGTTAGGGTCATATTCCGGATTGGAAACCAGGGCAAGTATTTCGCCGGTAGATGGGTCAATAGCTACCATGCTGCCGGCTTTATTCTCCATCAGCTTTTCGCCGTATGCCTGCAAGTCAGCATCAATACTACAGGTCAGGTTTTCACCGGGCTGGGGCAAGGTATCATACTTACCGCTTTTATAGCCACTTACTTCGCGGTTCATAGCATCTACCATGGTAATTTTCACGCCTTTCTGGCCGCTCAAATCGCTCTCATACGATTCTTCAATCCCGCTTATTCCAACATAGTCGCCTTCTTTATATTTAGGGTTCCGTAGGCAGAGTTCTTTACTTACTTCACCTATATAACCCAGCAAGTGAGGGGCTATCTTCATAGGGTACCTTCTTACCGTACGTACCTCAGAATAAAACCCATGGTACTTGTACATTTTTTCCTGGAAAGAAGCATAAATTTCGGGGGTGACTTCTTTCATAAATACTGATGCATGGCTGGAGGTATTTAATATTACCGCCTTTTTGATGTTTGAAATAAAATCGGCTTTGGTAATTCCCAAATCGTTACAGAAAGAATTGGTGTCGCAATCTTTCACCTGGCCTGGTATAACCATAATATCATAAGCGGCCTCGTTAGTCACCAGCAGTTTGCCGTTACGGTCTTTTATACAGCCCCTTGGCGGGTACTGTGTTACGTGCCTGAATGTTTCGTTACTGGCATCAAGCTTATAGCGGTCGTCAACCACCTGCATATAAAACAGCCTGCATATAAAAGCAAAGCAGGCCAATGCAAATATGGCGCCCACAATAAATTTACGAAGAGCAAGGGTATTGTTCATTGTCTCCTCCTTTGCATAATAAGCTGGCTGAGCATTATAAGGCCCAGTGTAGCTGCTCCGCTCAATATTACTTTAGCAAATGTGGTGAAGAATGTAGAAAGTGTAAGCGCCTCCAGAAAGAACAAAACAAGGTGATGAAAGAACACCAGTGTGCCCGCATAACTCAGCATCCACGGTGTCCCTAATGATTGTAATGTTGGTTTTGCCGATGCATCATATTCTCCCTTGGGTGCATAAACACGCAATACCCATGGCCTGCAATATGCCATAAATACACAAGCCGCAGCATTCATTCCCCAGGTATTGTAAAACATATCAATAGTTAACCCTGTTATAAACGCAATAAACAGCACTAATGCTTTACCGGTTCGTATGGGAAGCATGAGAATAAATAACACATACAAAAACGGGTTGATAAACCTGCCCAGTTCCAGGTGTTTCAGGATAAGCACCTGTATGAGCAGGAAAACAAAAAAGCGCCCGGTATTTTTTGCAAGCTCGTTAATCATTTCCCTTCGTTATTAGCTTTATACGTAGCTTCTTCAAGGTCGGTTTTCTCTTTTTTTGTTAAATCGCTTATTACGTAAACAAAGCGCAGTTTCTTGAAATTGGTAGTCAGCCGCATTTTAATTTTATAGAAATACTCTGTAGGCAAGGGAGTAACTTCTTCAACCACACCAATGGTTATGGCTTTCGGGAAAATGGTTGAATACCCGCTGGTTATAATGGTATCGCCGGGAGTGACTTTTTCACTCATGGGTATCTGCATCAGCCATGCATAGCGGTAATCTTCGCCCTTCCATACCACTGTGCCAAAGGCACCGCCTTTCTTCAGCATGGCGCTGAGCTGGAAATTTTTATGCAGCATTGACATAGCCACGGAATAATGGTCGGATACCGATAGCACAATACCAGCCACACCGGCTGATGATACAATGCCCATCCCTTCGGTAATACCTTCGCGTTTGCCTACATTAAGGGTAATGTAGTTGCTAATCATATTGGTAGAGTTGTCAATAATTTCAGCAGAAATGAAATTGTACTGGTCGCCGTAAGGGTTTGTCTTAGGAACTTTTACATGCTTCGATGTATCGGGCAAGGCCGAAAGCGCGTTTTGCAATCGTGTATTTTCTTCCGACAGCCTTTCGTTTTCGCTTTTCAGGTTGAAGTAGCCGGTTATACCCGAATAGGTTTTATATACAGAACCTGCCACGCTGTTAGCCGAATTGAAAAAACCGGCCTGGTGGTAGTAGTTGTCCCTGAAAACAAAATAGAGTGAGAAGAACTCCAGGGCGACGAACAGAACTGCAAAATAATTCCTCCTGAAAAATGCAATTATACCATACATCGGCAGCCCCGGTTTTATATGTTACCTTACTGTGCCTTAGGATTTAAGCAGGAACGGGAAACGGTGAATGTTCTTTAGTGCAATACCTGCCCCCCTTGCAACAGCCCTGAGCGGATCTTCTGCAATGTGTACGGGCAGTTTAGTCCGCATTGAAATACGTTTGTCTAATCCGCGAAGCATGGAGCCACCACCCGCTAAATAAATTCCTGTGCGGTAAATATCAGCTGAAAGCTCAGGCGGAGTTTTTTCCAATGCCTGCAAAATAGCTTCTTCAATTTTTGAAATTGATTTGTCAACCGCATGTGCAATTTCAGAATATGAAACCTGTATCTCTTTAGGAATACCGGTCATTAAATCCCTACCATGTACGGGATAATCGGGTGGAGGGTTTTCTATCTCTGTCATAGCAGCGCCTACTTCTATCTTCACACGCTCGGCAGTACGTTCACCAATAAGCATGTTGTGCTGGCGGCGCATATATTCTTCAATGTCGCTGGTAAATTCATCGCCGGCTACACGAATTGAATTATCGCATACAATACCGCCAAGGGCAATAACAGCAATATCGGTTGTACCTCCTCCAATGTCCACAATCAGGTTACCCATAGGTTCTTCCACATCAATACCAATACCTATTGCAGCAGCCATAGGTTCATGCAATAAGTAAACTTCTTTTCCACCGGCATGTTCAGCAGAGTCGCGTACAGCGCGTTGCTCCACAGGTGTAATTCCTGAAGGGATGCAGATAACCATTCGCAGTGCAGGAGTAAACCATTTTTTGCCTGAATAAAGCATGCGTACCATTTCGCGTATCATGCTTTCAGCTGCGTTGAAATCGGCTATAACACCATCTTTCAGCGGTCGGATGGTTTTTATGTTTTCATGTGTTTTGCCATGCATTTGCTGGGCTATCCTTCCCACAGCAATTACTTTGCCTGTCATTCTGTCCACAGCTACAATAGAGGGTTCGTCGACCACAACCTTATCGTTGTGAATGATAATGGTGTTGGCGGTCCCGAGATCAATCGCTATGTCTTGCTGCAGGAATCCGAATAATGATGCCATACGTTAGTTATAAGTTTATAAAGTCTTAGAATATCGAATATTGAACATTGAATAAGGAATGTCGAAGTTATAGGAACTATAATAATTATTTCTTTTCATTATTCTTTTTTGCTGTTTCAACACTTTTATTAAAAATTGCAATTAATTCATGCCCTTCTGCCAATGCTTTGTCAATTATTTCCAGTTTATTTGTCAAAGGATATCTTTTAATAAGCTTCAAAGCAACAAGAGTTTCCCTTAACTCTTTTAATAATATTTTTAATTTATGAACGAAGTCTGCTCTTGATTCAGCACTTTGTGCTTCACCGTAATGTAGGGCAGGTGAGGTTCCTGAGCGCACAATCTGTCCTGAAATATATATTCCAGAAGGAGTTTTATTTAAACTTTCTGATATTTCTATTATAAGAATACTGAAATCAATAAGGCGTTCTTCCAAATCAAATTTTCGTTTATTCTGACTTGAGCTGTTCACTTCAATATTCAATATTTCTTGTTCAGTATTCAATATTCCTTTAGTGTTTAAAATGTCTTGTGCCTGTGGTTACCATAGGCATATTATTATTGTCGCAATATTCAATTGACTTACTGTCGTTTATTGAGCCGCCCGGTTGTATTACCGCATGTATTCCCGCGTTGTGCGCTATCTCAACACAATCAGGAAAAGGGAAAAATGCATCAGAAGCCATTACCGCGCCTTTCAAATCAAACCCGAAATTGGTTGCTTTTTCAATGGCCTGCTTCAGCGCGTCAACCCTAGATGTTTGTCCAGTGCCGGCTGCCAGTAACTGTTTGTTTTTGGCCAGCACTATGGTATTTGATTTTATATGCTTTACAATCTTGTTGGCAAACTCTAAATCTGTTTTCTCCTGTTCTGTGGGCGCCGCTTTTGTTACTTGTTTCATATCCGCTATTGTATCCGTTTTCCAGTCCCTATCCTGTTCAACCACACCATTCAGCAATGACCTGAAATTCTGCGCCGGGAAACTGAACGAATGCAACTTAAGCAATATACGATTTTTTTTCTGTTTTAGTACCTCCAGAACCCCACTTTCATAGTCCGGAGCCAATAATACTTCAAAAAACAGCTTATCTATTTCTTTGGCGGTTTCAAGGTCTACCGGCTTATTGGTAATAAGTATCCCTCCAAAGGCGGAAACAGGGTCACCTGCCAGTGCATCTTTCCAAGCTTGTATAAGGGTTGAGCGTGATGCTAATCCGCAAGCATTATTGTGTTTTATAACTGCGAATGTAGTATCGGTGAACTCGCTCATCAGGTTAATGGCGGCATCAATATCAAGCAGGTTGTTGTACGATAACTCTTTGCCGTGAATTTGTGTAAATACCTTATCAAGGTCACCATAGAAGGTGCCTTTCTGGTGAGGGTTTTCTCCGTAGCGCAATTGTTTTGCTCCGAAAATCTTTTTCTCGAAACCGGCCCCACTGCCTGAAAAATAAGCGTGTATTTGTGTATCGTAGTGCGAGCTTACACCAAACGCGCGCATGGCTAGTTCTTTGCGTTGCTCTATGGTTGTTGCGCCTTTTTGTTTGGTAAGAATATCAAGCAACATGCCATATTCCTGTTTTGAAGGAACAACAGTTACATGATTAAAATTCTTAGCGGCGGCGCGGATAAGAGAGATGCCGCCTATGTCTATTTTTTCAATAATATCTTCTTCTGATGCGCCGGAAGCAACTGTCTTTTCAAATGGATATAAATCAACTATCACTAAATCAATGGGTGGAATTTCATGCTTTTCAAATTCCGCTATATCGGTAGCAATATCGCGCCTGCCCAGTATGCCACCAAACACACGCGGGTGCAATGTTTTAACCCTGCCGCCAAGTATTGAAGGATAAGAAGTAAGGTCCTCAACAGGAATCACTTTTACTCCCAGCGATTCAATGAATTTCTGTGTTCCGCCAGTACTGTAAAGCGTTACACCAAGTTTATGCAACTGTTGAATTATAGGCTCAAGTCCATCCTTATCGAATACTGATACTAACGCGCTTTTTATTGTCTTATCCTGTTCCATGACTGTTTTTTCAAGTCATGCAAAAGTATCTGCTTTTTCATTCAAAGATTGTACGGCTCCTACTTATTTATTTACATTTGACTAACAATTTGACAATAGTTAATTTTAACTTTCAAAGGGGTATTTTCAGGGTATATGGAAATTACATTTCTCGGCACTGGCACATCGCAGGGGGTACCTATAATAGGTTGCCAGTGCGAGGTTTGTAAATCTACCGACCCTAAAGATAAAAGGCTTCGCTCATCGATAATGATAGAAGATAAAGGGTATACATTTGTTGTTGATACGGGGCCCGACTTCCGTGAACAGATGTTGAGAGAAGATGTGCGTAAACTCGATGCAGTTATATATACCCATGAGCACCGTGACCACATTGGCGGCCTTGACGATATACGCGGTTTCAACTTTGTAATGGGCAAGCATATTGATGTATATGCCGATGAAAACGTAGAAGAAGCTATTCGCAGAATGTACCCCTATATATTTTACAAAGAGAAATACCCGGGAATACCCGAAATAAACCTCCATCGTATTACAGGCAAGCCTTTCACGGTTCAAGGCACAACGTTTATTCCCATTAAAGTAATGCATTATAAACTGCCTATATGGGGCTACCGCATTGGCGGATTTACCTATATAACCGATGCTAATTTTATACCTGAAGAAGAAAAGGAGAAAATAGAAGGCTCAGATGTACTTGTACTTAATGCATTGAGGAGGGAGAAGCACATTTCGCACTTTACCCTGGACGAAGCCATAGCGGCAGCAACCGAGCTAAATGCCAAACAAGTTTATTTCACCCATATAAGCCACCAGCTTGGCAAGCATGCAGAGGTGGGAAAGGAATTACCCGCTAATATGCACCTGGCCTATGACAGGTTGGTGCTGGAAGTAAAATAATCAGTTTTTACGCAGTAGCTGCACAAACCCTTTCAGGGTTATTTGCTGTATACCGGTAACGCGTATTTCGTTAACGGTACATATATAATAGTAAACCCCGTCGGGGCAAGGTTTTCCGCTATTCTGGTCGTTGCCGTTCCAGTTAATATTAGGGTTAATTGTGTGGAACATAATTTGTCCCCAGCGGTTATAAATGTTTATATCAATACTCTTAATATAACGGTAAGGCAGTATGGGGGTGAAAAAATCATTAAAACCATCGCCGTTAGGTGTAAATACGTTTGGTAGCTGGTATTGCGGGCAGTTATCAACGCATACCATATTTATAGCGCTTTGGTTCCCTGCAGAATCTGTGGCTGTAACGGCATAGCAACCTGCCACAGAGCTAAGGCTGTCGTGCACATATACTGTGTCGTTCAAATTATAAATAGTCTTAATCAGCTCCGGGTCGCCGCCTACGGTAGGGGTGTAATAAATAGTGTAGTATTCAACATCGTGTGTGTTTTTACAGAAATGGTCGGGGTTATTCCAAACTAAAGAGTCGCTGAAAGTGCTGCACTGGGCCGTTAAAGAAACCTGGGGCGGGCAAGGCGGTATAGTATCTTTTGGGGCTGAACACATAACCTCCGATGAATCATATAATGGGTGAAGAACGCTAGGGTCGGCATAATAGCTCACCGATTTTACATAGTAGCAGAATGTAGTGTCATTATCAAGCAAGGTATCTATGTAATTGTTTATTGTTCCCGGAACAGTTGCTATGTATGTAAATGCCGGCATCCATGGCTCTTTGCGGTAAATCATAAAAATTGAATCGGTCCATGGAACAACCGATGCCCATGAAAGTTGCATAAAGTTATCGCCCGGGTGCAGGCTGAGATAAATGGAGGAAGCCGGAGGTGAAGTGCCCAGCAAATGTGTAGGAGTAGTATCAGTATTAAAAAATTTAAGCTGGTAATTGTAACTGTTATTCTGCGTATTCAGAGGGTTATCCATGTAGGAAGTATCTACATGCGATGCAAAAAAAGGAGAGTTTACGGTATAAATGGTCGAGAATGTGGTACTCTTCATGCCCGTTGCACGTTGCAGTTCATATATATATGGACCGGGATGAGCAATGGTGTCGAAACCAAGGCCATTTACAAGTGGTTTTGTCCAGCGAACATACATTCTCCCGGCTGAGTTGGACGTTGTATTAACACTAACATTGGTTAATATGGGCGCATCGCGACGTATAAGAATACAGGTATCGTTAGATGGGAAACTTACAGAGTTGTCAGGTTCAGGATAATTGGCTACTACCACGAAGCTGTAATATAAGCCGGGCACTACAGAACAATCTGTAAAGGTGGTATCGTTTACATTTGAAGTTGTGCCCGCAAGGGTATAGCCTGTTGTATCTGAAACACCGGGTGAGCATGAATCGTGCGATAAGTTCTTACACCCTACATGGCTGTAAATACTATAACCGCTGGCATTACTACAGGGGCTTTTATCCCATGTAAGCACTACACAATTACCTGCAATTACCGCGGTAAGATTTTTAGGCGCTGGTGGCATAACATAAATCAAGGTACTTGCATAAGCTGACTCAAGGCTTACTACGTCCGTTCCGGTAACAAGCACCTGGTAAGGCAATTTCTGTATGTCGCTGCAATTTGTTTGCCATTGAAAATTACCTGTAGGGGTAGGGCCAGAGCCGCCAATAACATTAAAAGTTGCAGGAGGTGATTCAGAAAATGGCAGGCCTGAAGCAGCAAGAGTTTCCCCATCGGGGTCTGTTCCTGTATATTTAAGGTTAACAGTTGTACCTGCCTCCACACATATCTTATCGGGCCCTACAACCTGGGGTGGGACTGTTGTACATTTGCTTACTATATTTATTTCCAACTCTACGTCCATTGTATCTACAGCTACTACCTCTAATCTTCCTAACTCATATATCCGCTTATAGTCAATAATGCGAATAGAGAAATTATAAATATTGCAACTTGTACAGGGAGGGGTGCACCATGCAAGCGTGCCTGTAACAGGGTTAATAAAAGCTCCCGGTGGTATCTGGTAACCGGGACAAGGAATAACATTTCCTGAAGTAGGGTCCATGCACAGGCAATTGCCTAGCGAGTAAGAAAGACTGTCGCCCTGCCTTGAATAGGCACCGAGGTTAAAATAGTAGCATTGGTTGCAGCAGGCGTCCTGGCAAACCGGTATATTGGTAATTACAGGAGTTGTTATACTATCAGTGGGTGCCCTTGGAATAGTTAAGGTAGTAAATAAGTAGAAACTTGTGTTAACCGAACCTATCATGTTACATATACCGGCCATACGGTTCTGGTCATTCATCCACATATGATAGGAGCCTGGGCCCGGGAAAGTATGAGTACCGGTATAAAGGCAAACTTTACGGCACATGCATACCGTTTGTCCGCCAGGATAGCCATCCGGGTTGGGGGGGTAGCCATTGGAACGTAAAAGTACTTCTGAAGTACCGTCTCCGTAATTTATACGCAGGGTATCCCTGTCGGCCGGTTCACCGCAGCCAACGTTGTCAGGGGTTCCGTTTGCATAATCTACTATGGTAACAACGTAAGTGTACCCTCCGACGCATTTAGCAGAAATATAGCCTGAAACCTCGTGAGTTGCGCTCGCGAGCAGCGGTAAAAGTAACAGTGGTAATATCCTAAGTATTTTTCTCACAGCCTTGCCAAGGTACCATTTATTGTTGTTAGACTATGCCAACGGGTAAAGGTTAAAAAAATTGTGTTAAACAGAATTTCCCCGTTGCAGGCAGTATAGCGGGTAAGAAATTATTTAATCTGTCCTTGCGTAGTATCGTTGTTTTTCTTAGCGTTTTCGTCGGTAGTGTTGCCTTTCGAGGCATCTTTAAACTCCTTTATTCCCTGGCCCAATCCACGCATTAATTCAGGAATTTTTCTGCCGCCAAAAAGTAATAATACTATAGCGAGTATAAGAATAATCTCTCCGGGTTTTACTGCATCTAAAAAGAGTAACATAGCTTCGTTTATTTAAAATTACTTCAAAGATAATACTTTTTCAGCAGGAAAGGCTATAAATCCAGCTATTTAATATGTAAGGAATATCACTACTTTTACCGACCATTTTTATGCAAGTTGTGGAGCAGTTAAAGAACAAACACCTTGAATACTTCGAAGAGCAGGCTAAAAAGCGTGTCCGTATCCGTAAAAGGCATTCCTATTACTGGAATGATATTACCCGTTTCTGCGACTATTTTGCGCATGATGAGCTTTCAGTGCTTGAAATAGGTTGTGGAACAGGTGAATTACTTAATGAAATTAAGGGTAACCGTAGGGTAGGTATTGACTTTAGCCCGGCTATGATTGAGCAGGCAAAGAGCCGTTTTTCGGGCGTGGAATTCCATTGCATGGCGGCTGAAGATATAAGCCTTGATGAAAAATTCGATATGATAATTATCTCCAATCTTATTGGTTATCTTGATGATGTGGAGAAGGTACTGCAATCGTTACATAAACTGTGTCACCCCCGCACCAAAATAATAGTTACCTATTATAATTACCTGTGGGAGCCTATGTTAAAGCTTTCGGAAAAGCTAGGGCTTAAAACCAAAACCCACGACCTTAACTGGCTGGGATTGAACGATACCAATAACCTGATGTACTTATCGGGTTTCGACGTGTACCGCAGCACAAGGCGCATGCTAATTCCTTTTAATATACCCCTTATTGCCCCATTGTTCAATAGGTACATTGCCAAACTGCCCATTTTCAGGCACCTGTGCATAAACCAATATACTTTTGCCAAGCCCTTACCCGATTTTGCGCATACAGGATATGAAGATAAATTTTCGGTAACTGTTGTTATACCGGCCCGTAACGAAAGCGGTAATATTGAGAATGCAATAAAGCGTCTGCCTAAACTGGGCAAGCATACCGAGATAATATTTATAGAAGGAAATTCAACTGATGATACCTGGGACACCGTTCAAAAGATACAGCAGAAATACGCCTCTACCCACGATATTAAAATAGGGCAGCAAAAGGGCAAAGGCAAGGGCGATGCTGTAAGGCTTGGTTTTGAAATGGCCACCTGCGACATACTTATGATACTTGATGCCGACCTTACCGTTCCACCTGAGGACCTGGTAAAATTTTACGATGCCATTGCCTCTGGCAAAGGTGATTTTATAAATGGTTCCCGCCTTGTATATCCTATGGATAAAGAGGCTATGCGTTTCCTTAACCTGCTGGGAAATAAGTTTTTCAGCCTTGCTTTTACATGGCTGTTAGACAGGCCATTTAAGGATACCCTCTGCGGCACTAAAGTTATTTTCCGCGACGATTATCACAGGCTTATACGTAACCGCAAATTTTTCGGCGACTTTGACCCTTTTGGTGACTTCGACCTGCTTTTCGGCGCACACAAACTGAACCTGAAAATTGTGGAAATACCTATTCGCTATAAGGAACGAACCTACGGAGAAACCAATATATCGCGCTTTAAACATGGTTTTCTTTTACTGCGCATGTGCGCTTTTGCCGCCCGCAAAATAAAGTTCATTTAGTAACATGGCTAAGGCAAGAACAGTATTCTTTTGCCAGAACTGCGGCGCCCAATCGGGTAAATGGATTGGCAAATGCCCCAATTGCGGGGAATGGAATACGTATGTGGAAGAAATAATTCAGAAAGAACAGAGCCACAGCAAGCAAGCTTTTACCCCCGCATCAGATAAGCCGCACCTGATTACCGATATTATTCCCGGCAACACCATGCGTGTCCCATTGCCTGATAATGAACTTAACCGTGTGCTGGGCGGCGGGCTGGTGCAGGGCTCACTGGTTTTATTTGGTGGTGAACCGGGTATTGGTAAATCTACCTTGCTTTTGCAGGTTGCCCTTACAATGAATAAAATGAAAGTGCTTTATGTATCGGGCGAGGAGAGCCAGGACCAGCTTCGTTTACGTGCCGAACGCATAGGAATAAAAAATCAGAACTGTTACATATTAACTGAAACCAGCATACAGAATATATTTCAGCAGGCTGAGGCATTGAAACCTGAATTATTGGTGATAGATTCTATCCAGACACTTTTTACCGGGCTTATTGATTCGACTCCCGGCAGTATATCGCAAATACGCCAATGCACTGCTGACTTAATGCGTTATGCAAAGACTACCGGCGTACCGGTTTTCATTATAGGACACATAACGAAAGATGGCTCCATTGCAGGCCCTAAAGTATTAGAGCACATGGTTGATACGGTACTGCAATTTGAAGGCGATACCCACCATATTTACCGTTTGCTGCGTACCACCAAAAACCGGTTTGGTTCAACCAGCGAACTGGGCATTTATGAAATGACCGGAACAGGTTTGCGTGAGGTTAGCAACCCTTCGGAAGTACTTATTACAGCCCGTGAAGAACCTGTTAGCGGAGTGGCAATTGCCGCCGTTACAGAGGGTGTAAGGCCATTAATGATTGAGACACAGGCATTGGTAAGTACAGCTGCTTACGGTACTCCTCAACGTTCTGCCACAGGTTACGATTTAAGAAGGTTATCTATGTTACTGGCAGTACTTGAAAAACGTTGCGGCTTCAGGCTTGCGGCCAAAGATGTGTTTTTAAATATTGCAGGTGGCATAAAAGTAGAGGACCCCGCTGCCGACCTTGCCATAGTTACAGCCATACTTTCATCGGGTGAGGAAATTCCTATATCTCCCCGTTATTGCTTTGCAGGAGAAATAGGCCTCTCGGGGGAAATACGCCCGGTAAACCGAATTGAACAACGCATTGCCGAAGCTGAAAAAATGGGCTTCGAACAAATCTTTATTTCACGTTACAATAAAAAGGAAATACCTAAGAACAACCATATTAAGGTACAGACAGTGGCTAAAATGGAAGAGTTTTTCACCAAATTGTTTGGCTAACATATATACATTTCCACCTTAGCTACCTGTTCTATAAAGGGAGATAAGTATGTGGTTAAATGCAGTATTCTTATCAATTATTTATACTCGATTTATAAAAATCAGGTTATTTGAACTTATAGCTAAACCCTATGGAACTATAGAAAATATGAGGAGACTGTGAGAACGTAGGCAGGGAACCTAAATTATCTGATAATGGAATATATTGAAGTTTATGCTCATATCCTAAAGCAATAGTGAAACAATATTTATCGGCAATCGGAACTTCATAGCCTAATTCAACTAATGCAATAGGTAATAAATATTTATAGGAATTATTAAAGGGGAAACTAATATTGGCTGAATAATCTATATGTACTCCTGTACCAATATAAAAGGAATTATTGTTTGGTTTATGTGAGAAATAATACTTGAGAAATACAGGAATACCTATATTTACAAAACCCCAATCAACATTATCAAACACAATGCCTGTTTCAAAAGCAAAGGGGTTTGATAAACTGAATTGGATTAGAAAAGCATAACTAAAGCCTAATCTATTGGGATAATATAATTCCGAACAATAATTAGGTATTACTTGAAAACCTAGCATAAGTCCTTTTGAGTCGTTGTCTTTATCAATGGATTTAAACGAGCCAATGTCTTCCAGTTGTAATGAATAGGTCACTCCAAAATTTAAAGAAATATTGGCGAGTCCATTAATATCAGAAAAAAACACTTCAGCCGGAATAGGCGTAAAAGGGTTGGAAAACTTAAGCATAGGCTCAAATTCAACCGAAAGTTTTGGATTGACTCTGTAGCTTACGCCTGCATTTAATATACCAAAGCCACTAAGTACACTCCAATTAGGCCTTATCAAACCAAAGGGCGAATACACCCATTCCCAATTAGTTGCTCCACGATAAAATGTCTCTTGTTGTAGTAACTCCTCTTTAGTGTTATCATACATGCTTTCCTTGTTCTTATAGTTATAGTAAAATTCGACACCAAGTGCAAAGTAATATGACCAACGATTCTTTGCGGTAGTGTAACCAATAATTAATGGAAGTCCTACATAATAGCTATTTAAGGTAGCTGTATATTGGTCATTGTTATAGAAATTGCCCATTGTGAGCTGAGCATTATTAGATGGAAGACTATCGGACCCGCCTACCTGATTCAATTTATAGCTTTGCCTTTCATATGAAAATCCTGCACCTAAAAATAAGCCCTCCTGAAATTTTAACCTTGCCATAATGTTAAAACCATAACCTCCCCCTATATTGGTAGAGGGTGAATCAAATAATGAGCCTGGGGATGCGGGGACTGACCTTACAAATGTAAAATTCTGCCCTCCAAATACACCAAGTGTTAGTTCATTATTCCTAATTAACCTAAAGGCAGCCGAAGTATCTTTAGTACTTTGGGCATTAGCTACTAAAAAGATACTATAGAAGAAAACAATACTTGTATAAATTTTACTTATGCAACGTTTTGTCATATTCAATAGTACGTTTATCTATACAAAAATAGCAAAAGGTAAGCGGCCATTTGCCGCTTACCTTTATAAGTTCAACAATATTTATCCCAGTAGGCGCTAATCTGCGATTAGGGCCTAACTAATTATTTAATTTGTAATTAAATAAGCTAAACAAGGTTAGCTGTTTTTTGGTAATCACAGATTACCTATTACTAAAGCACTAATCACAGATTAGCGCTTACAGTGTAAGCCCTGCAATTGTACATATTCTCCGGTAGGCGCTAATTTCTAATTAGTGTCCTAATTAAAAAGTAATCCTGTCTGCTACAGGCAGGCTGTGATTATCTGAAAACCCAGGTAAATGAATAGCCCCCGATTTTGCGAAGGCATCCCTTGGGATGATCGGGGTCATAGTGCCACGGCATAATATTCAACCCGCTACGGGGTTGCCTATGGTATGTTCATTTTTTATACCACCGATTTCATCGGTGGCTACCCATATTGCAGTCCTTCGGACTTAAACCTATAACCTATTACTTTTTACTTTATGGTGGTTACCTATATTGCACTCCTACTCCGCTCTCTTTCTCGCTCTGATTTTAGGGGGGGTGTTGAAAACAAAGTAAGATTTCACTTTTAATAAGTAATGAGGTGAGCGAACTTTGCCTTGTCAGCCGAAGCCTTAGTGGAGGTGGTTTACGTTCTTTGAAATATGCTGCTAACGAAGTACCTTAAAAAGCAGATAGGTGAAATGTGTATGAATAATTACAAGAGGAAAACTATTTTTTTCTTCTTGGTAGTGAATCAGTTTAAAATAGTGCCCCCATAGGGGGCATAATATTAATAGTTTATTAATACATCAATGTTTGTAGCCTCGTAGAGGCGGTATATTAGTTTTATCATGTTAATCCAATATCGCTCCTAGGGAGCTTTTGTTGTGTCGTATTTTATTTTTCTATTAACATAACGTCCCTATAGGCACTATCTGAAAAAACGAACTAACCCACCCGTGAAGCAAGTTCAGGGCGAGCAAGCCTGCCCGATGTTCAGACAGGCTCAGGGTGACTACTTAGTAGAACTTAGTGCTCTCCGTATCTTAGTGGCGAAGAATTTAAAATGATTTTCATTGTTATTATCAATAAACGTTATTGGTTTTCAGTCGCTTACAAATTAAATATCAATGGCCTTTTATTGATAATTTCATTGTTTAGGCATTGTTTGTTCATTGATAATTTATTGTTTTTATATTTTAACTAAAGCGTAACTTTGTACACTGTTTTTAAGCGCCTGTATGAAAATAAACCCTCTGTTTCGTTTCCCTTCTACCGAACACTGGATAACCGCTTTACTTTTTTTATGCCTTTTGCTGCTGGCGTGGGTTAAAACAGCATACCCTAAAAAAATATTATTGGTTTTCCGCGACACATTTACAGCAACCCTGCCCGAAGAAGACAATGGCATTAACCCCGCATCTATAGCCCTTTTCTTTATTTTTATCTGCTCGGTGGTGCTGCTGGTAATGCAACTGATGAATAGCTATGGCATTAAACTGGGGGCAAACGCGCTGAGCGAATTCGCCTCTATAGCCCTATTCCTTTTTCTTTATTACGCTGCCAAAACAATAGTTATAATGATAACGGGCTTTGTATTTGAAGAGCAGGCGAGGGCCTGGGAATATGTGTCGGAGATATATGTTTTTGCGCATTTCCTGGGGTTGGTTTTACTGCCTGCTGCCCTTGTGGTTACCTATGCCTCTATTACCGGGCAAAAGGTTGTTTTAGAGGCTATTTTCGCGGGAATAGTGCTTCTGCTCGTTTACCGCACGATAAAAATGTTTATCCTAATGACTAACAAAGGTTTAAGTATGATGTATTTATTTTTGTATATTTGCGCCCTCGAAATTTTGCCTGTTGCCTTGTTTTATAAGTATGCGAAAATGAGTCTGAATATATAAGGTAAAGGTTAAAACTGTATAATGAAAATAAAGAAAATACTCATCTCGCAACCCCGCCCCGAACTGGAGCGTTCACCCTATTTCGACATTGCCAGGAATTTCAACATTGAGGTTGATTTCAGGCCGTTTATACAGGTGGAGGGAATACCCTCGAAAGAGTTCCGTAAAAACCGTATTGATGTACTCTCATACAATGCTGTAATAATGACCAGCAAGAATGCTGTCGATAATTATTTCAGGGTTTGTAATGAAATGCGCATAATAGTTCCTGAAACCATGAAATACTTCTGTATTTCTGAAGCTACAGCTTACTACCTGCAGAAATACATACAGTTCAGGAAAAGGAAAATATTCTTCAGCAACTATTCTTTTGCAGACCTGGTAGAGATAATAAAGAAGAAACATAAGGAAGAGAAATTCCTGTTGCCTTGCACCGATGCGCCTAACGATGAATATACCGACCTGTTAGATAAAGAAGGCATTCGTTATGTAAAGGCTCCCTTGTACAGGGCTGTTTACTCAAACCTTACCGATATTAAGATTTCAGAATACGATATGCTGGTGCTCTTCAGTTCAGCCGGCATTACATCATTATTGAGAAGTTTCCCTGAGTTTAACCAGCAGAATACGCTTATTGCCGCGTTTGGCGAACAAACCGCTAAAGCAGTAATACAGGCCGGCCTTAAACTGCATGTACATGCACCACAGCCACAGGCCCCGTCTATGGCAATGGCGCTGGAACAATTTTTAAGGGGCGAACAAACAGGAATGCCTATAAAGCCTACTTCAATATCCTTCAGTACACCTTCAGTTCTTCCCAAGCCAAGGCCCGTTCCTAAAGTTCCCAAGCCTAAACCTGCACCAAAAGTTGAACCTGTAGTAGCTGAAATTAAAGTAAAAGTAAAACCGGAACCTAAGAAAGAAACTAAACCTAAGGTTGAAGTTAAGGCAAAGAAGATTGAGGTTAAAAAGAAACCCTTAGCTAAAAAGGTTGTTAAGGGTAAACCTGCTCCTAAAAAAGTAACCAAGCCGAAAGCTAAAGTAAAGGCAAAAGTTCAGCCTAAGAAAAAACCTGCTTCCAAGAAGCCTTCTGCTAAAAAGGTTGTTAAGGCCAAGGCTAAACCAGCCAAACGCAAAAGGTAAGCTCTCCATTAAAAAATTCGGGCTATGCTGACTACCCCCCGTAGGCAAACCCTGCGAAAGACCGAACGGCTTTATGAAAAGAAAGCTATTGATACGCTTTTTGCTGAAGGAGAATCAATTACCCAATCGCCTGTAAGGTTATTGTGGAAACGCAATGAAGGAGAGTCGAAGCCTTCTGTAAAAGCCGCGTTTACCGTTCCGCGTAAAAACTTTAAGAAAGCGGTTGACCGTAACCTGCTTAAGCGCAGGATGCGTGAGGCTTACCGTAAGAATAAATATATACTAATTGGTGCCGTTGATTCTAAATTGCAACATTATCATTTGATGTTCGTTTATATAAGCAGGGAAAAGGTTTTATACAAGGAAATTGAAACTAAAATAGTACTAACTTTACAACGTTTAGCAAGTAAAAGCAGTGGCAAGTAAGTTTTTAATACTTCTTATCAGGTTCTACCAGTACGCTATTTCGCCATGGCTTATGCCGGCATGCCGTTTTACACCCACATGTTCGCAATACAGCATAGAAGCATTAAAGAAGCATGGCTTTTTTAAAGGCGGGTATCTTTCAGCTAAGCGCATTCTCTCATGTCACCCATTCAGTCACAAACACGGGTACGACCCCGTTCCATAATTGTTTAATATGATTGCACAATTTTTAAAAAAGGCACGCAAGTACCGTCTGCTCCTAGCCTTGTTAGCTATAAGCACCTATGCCTTCCTCTCACTTAGTTTTACCGATAACTATTTCGAGATTTCAAAAAACCTCGATATATATTCAACCACACTGAAGGAACTGGATATGTATTATGTGGATAGCATTAACACAGGCGAACTGGTTAAAACAAGTATTGATGCCATGCTTAATTCACTCGACCCGTATACCAACTATATACCCGAATCGCAAATTGAAGATTACCGTTTTATGACCACCGGAGAATATGGTGGTATAGGCGCTTTGGTGCAGAAGGACAGTAATTTTGTTGAGATAGCGGAACCATACCAGGGTTCTCCTGCAATGAAATCTGGCCTGATGGCAGGCGATAAAATTATAAGTGTCGACGGCATATCTACCGAAGGAAAAAATACCGATGACGTTGGTAAATTATTAAAAGGGCAGGCAGGTACTGTTGTAAAATTAATGGTGCTGGAACCTGATGCAAAAACCCCCATTGAGAAAATAATTACCCGCGAGGTTATTAAGGTCGATAATGTTCCTTATTATGGAATGGTTTCGGATGATATTGGGTATATAAAGCTTACAGAGTTTACTGAGAATGCAGCGGCCAACGTGAAAAATGCATTGGTAGAATTGAAAAAGAACCCTCACCTGAAGGGCTTGATACTAGACCTGAGAGGTAACCCGGGTGGGTTATTAAATGAAGCGGTTAAGATTGTGAACATATTTGAGCCCAAAGGCCAGCTGGTGGTAAATACACGCGGCCGCAGTAAGGAATGGAATCAGCACCCCGATTTAACTCCCGGCGATCCGGTTGATACTAACATACGAATTGCAGTGTTGGTGAATGGCGGTTCAGCTTCGGCATCGGAAATTGTAACGGGCACAGTTCAGGATCTTGACAGGGGAGTGGTTATTGGTACACGCACCTTTGGCAAAGGATTGGTTCAGCAAACACATATGCTCAGCTATAATTCAGAATTGAAATTTACCATTGCCAAATATTATACTCCCAGTGGCAGGTGTATACAGGCCCTCGATTACAGCCACCGCAATGCCGACGGTTCAGTTAATAAGGTGGCTGATTCATTAAAATCGGCTTTCCGTACCAAGCATGGCAGGGTAGTATATGACGGCGGAGGCATAGCGCCCGATATTACGCTGGATGCCCCCAAGGCTACCGCTGTAAGCATTAACCTGCAAACACAGTTCCTTATTTTCGATTACGCCACTATGTTCAGGATGAGCCATGCCTCTATTGCTATGCCCGATAGTTTTTCGTTGAGCGATGAAGAATATAACAAGTTTGTAGATTATGTAAAGAGCCGCAACTTTACTTACACAACCAAGAGCGACCAGCTTCTGAAGGAATTAAAGGAAACCACGCAGAATGAAAACTACGATGGTGATTTGAAGAATTCGTACGAAAAAATACAGAAGGATATTGATGAAGAAAAAAAGAAAGACCTTGTGAAAAACAAGCAGCAGATTAAGAAACTGCTTGAGGAAGAGATAGAATCGAGGTACTATTACCAGAAAGGGCGCATATTGGTAAGCATGAAGTATGATGAGCAGATTAAAAAAGGGATAAAAGTACTTAATGATACCCCTGTATATGACTCAGTTCTGACTACTATAGCCCAGTCTACACGCCCGTTCTTCAACTCTTCCATGAAGACCTGGCCCCCGGCTCCGCAAGGCAAATAATTTTAAATTTCTGCTAAGGAATTTAGCCTTTTGGGTTAAGAAAATTAATTTATAAAGAATGTGACAAAAAATATGTTAAAATATTTTGAAAAGGGCGATAGAGTACTTATATTAGTTTTATCAAATTAGTAGAGCATGTTCGAATTAAGTAAAAAAATATTGGAAAGGGTTAGCTTCGATAAGGCGCTATTCCGTAAGGAGCTTATGAAAGCAGCGGCCTGGCTTAAACCCGATGAAAAATTATTGTTACAGGTTTGGGCTTTATCAACCTTCGGCCATATGTACAGAGACGTCATTATAGATGTCTTCCGTGGAATTGCTAAAGTATAATCGGCTATTGCTTAATAAAGGCAAGGTTCCTTTTTATTCCTTCAAACCCCGCACGCTTTAAAGGCGAACCTGAGAAGGCTTTCTGAAACACTTCTTCGGTAATCTCCTCCCACTGTTTGTTATTCATTTCAAGCAACTCGGCATTGGGCGTAAGCTTCTCATCATGAGTAGGTTTTGAAAACCTGTTCCAGGGGCAAACATCCTGGCAAGTATCGCAACCAAACATCCAGTTATCCATTTTGCCCTTCATTTCGCTTGGAATAGCTTCTTCCAATTCTATAGTGAAATACGAAATGCATTTACTACCGTCAACTACTTTGGGAGATAGTATAGCTTGTGTGGGGCAGGCATCCATGCAACGTGTGCAACTTCCGCAATAGTCCTTTATGGGTCCGTCGTAAACCAGTTCAAGGTCGATGATTAATTCGGCAAGGAAAAAGAACGAGCCTTTTTTCGGATGAATGAGTTGAGCATTTTTACCAATCCACCCCAGCCCGCTCTTAGCGGCCCAAGCACGTTCCAGCACAGGAGCAGAATCAACAAAGGCCCTGCCATTCACTTCGCCTATATGGGAACGTATATTGGCAAGCAGTTCTTTCAGTTTGCCTTTTACTACGTAGTGATAATCGCGCCCATAGGCATACTTAGATATTTTGGGAGCATCTTCGTTTTGTTTTTTTTCAGGATAATAATTCAGCATAAGCGATACTACCGACTTTGCACCCGGCACCAGTAATCGCGGGTCAAGGCGAAGGTCCATGTAGTTGGCCATGTAATCCATTTTGCCATGCATGTTCTGGTGCAGCCATTTTTCAAACCGGGGCGCCTCATCTTCTAAAAACTCTGCTTTCGATATGCCGCAATGCTCAAAGCCAAGGCGTGTTGCCTCTTGTTTTATAAAAGCTGAATAGCTTTCTGCCGACATGGTTAGAACAATCTGTTTGTGCCGCCCAGGTTGGGCATCCTTTTCAGGTGCTTGTAGGTCTTATCTGTGGCTTCGCGCCCGCGTGGGGTACGCACCAAATATCCTTCCTGTATCAGGAAAGGTTCATAAACTTCTTCTATGGTTCCGGCTTGTTCACCTACTGCAATGGCGATAGTTGATATGCCTACAGGGCCGCCTTTAAACTTATCTATTATAGCGCTGAGTATACGGTTATCCATTTCATCAAGCCCATGTTCATCAACATTCAATGCTTTTAGGGCGTATTGGGTAACTGCCAAATCTATACCCTGGTCTTTTATTTGTGCAAAGTCGCGCACACGGCGCAGCAATGCGTTTGCTATACGCGGGGTGCCACGGCTACGGCGGGCAATTTCATGAGAAGCTTTTTCATCAATCTCAATATTTAATATACCTGCAGAGCGTTCAATAATGCGTTGAAGCAGTTCAGTGTTATAATAATCGAGCCTGAAATTGATGCCGAAACGTGCACGCAAAGGAGCCGTAAGCAAACCGGAACGGGTTGTAGCGCCAATAAGTGTAAACGGATTCAGTTTCAGTTGAACACTGCGTGCATTGGGGCCGCTATCAATCATTATATCTATGCGGTAGTCCTCCATGGCAGAGTATAGATACTCTTCCACTACAGGGCTAAGGCGGTGTATTTCGTCTATGAATAAAACATCGAATGGGGCAAGATTGGTCAGCAAGCCTGCTAAGTCTCCAGGCTTTTCCAATACGGGACCCGATGTAATACGGATGTTCACTTCCAGTTCAGCGGCTATAATGTGAGCAAGGGTGGTTTTTCCTAAACCGGGTGGGCCATGCAGTAATACGTGGTCAAGCGCTTCTTCACGTTGTTTGGCTGCCTTTACAAAAATGCGCAGGTTCTCAACCACTTTCTCCTGTCCCGAAAAATCGGCAAACTCCTGCGGGCGAAGTACTTTTTCTACTTCTTTCTCGGCAGGGTTTAAGGGTTCGCTTTCCGGATTAAGGTTTTCGTTCATAGTTATAGGGCTGACTTGTGCAAAAATAGGAAATATACTCCCTCAATTATGAGTTATGAGTTATGAATTATGAGTTTGGTAGTATTATAGGAAGTAAATGATACTTAATCTCAACCTTAGCCTCAACCTAAATCTAATTACTCTCTATCAGGTGCGCGAGCTTTGTTCGGGGAAACAGCCCGGCATATATCTCAAGCGGATAAATAAGTATGCCATAGGCATACGTAGGAGAGTTAAACGTTTGGTTGATATCGGGATTATTGAGTATCATAAGGCGGTAATTTACCTGTGTGTATAAGCCAAAATATTTATTGAAGTTATAGTCAAGTTCCACACCGGGTTCGGTTAAAATTACCGTTTGTAAGTCTATAGTATGTTGCCCTGCTTTGTCGTTATACTGGTAGTTGGAGTTACCTATGCCGATATTTATTGGAGTAATATATAGTTTCCAGTGTTTGGTCAGGTTCATTATATACTGCACATAGTAAGAGAAGAAAAAGAAACTCAGTTTTGCAGTGTCAATTGTACCGTTTTCGGTAACAGGTTTGTATACATTGGAATTAAGAAAATTAATCCCGCCGCCCATACCAATTTTTTTATCGAAGGTGACTCCAACCGCGAACCCGAATATATCGGCTACATTATTGGTGATAAAGGAATTTCGCGAGGTGAAACTGAATGTGAAACTGCCGTTCCTGTTAATAGATGCCTGTAATGAATCAATAAATTGTGCCTTTGATGCAAGGCCAATAGTGAAGAGTGACAAAAAGATGATTAGTTTTTTCATATCCCCTTTTGCAAAGGTAGGGCTTCTCTGTAAATACGGTAAAACAAGGAAAATATTATTGAACTATATTTGTTATAGATGAAAACCGGAACACTTTATTTCAAATGCATTTAACAAAAGCACTCATAATAGCAATGTTTTTTGGAGTTGGTGCACTTTATGCCCAGGAGCATCCGTTTGACACAACTTTAGTTGAGCATAACCACACATTCTTTATAAGAACAAGGAATGTAGACAGTAGTGAAGTAATACTCTCTATTAAGTGCGATTTTAAGCCAATGGTAAGTGATACATTATGGGATTTGTGGGAGATACAGATAACAGACTTTAATAAAGACGGATATAAGGATATTCTGTTGAGTTATCCTGCGAATGGAGCAGCAAACTTCACCTACGACCTTTACTTGTTTGATACAGCAATCAATAGTTTTAAAAGTATTGCCGGATTTGAAGATTACCCTGAAGCATTGTCCTTAACGGTTGACCACCGATATTACTATTCATACGAAAGAGCGGGCTGTGCCGATATGAATTGGGTAAGTGATCTTTTCACTATACAAAATTTTAAAATAATCCACCTTGGGCATATTGATGGGAAAGGTTGCGACGATGCAGATAAAAGTAATGAGGTTATTAAGGCTTACAAGAGTATTAACTACAATAATGATAAAGAGACCCTGATAGAACAATTGCCATATAATTCCAATATCCCTGATAATACTAGTAAATGGGATTTTCTAAAGAAGTATTGGAACACCAACTATAAGAAGTTCCTGTAGAAACTACTCTCCGTGCTTAATGCTTCCTACTCCGTTGTTTTCGCTCTGCATTACTTTAGCCGGTCCATGGTATTTTACCCCACCCACACCATTCGATTGCATATAAATTTCACGCGATGCGTATACGCTTGCTGCGCCCACACCATTCACATTTACGTGTAATACTTCTACTTTAAAATCGTCACCATCTAATGAGCCAACGCCATTATCCGATATATCGGCATAGGTGGCCCTACCATATAAGTTCATGGAACCTACACCATCTTCAGAACCTTTAATAGTATCTGCGTTCAGCCATAACGTTAAGGCACCAACTCCTTCCGATTGGAAAGTGAAAGTTTTAAGTTTCAGGGTATCGGCACACTTTGTTTTACCTACCGATGAGTTCTCCAGGTAATTGATATCTTTCAAGGTGATATAGATATCGGTGCTGATATTAAAGTGGCTGTTATGGTTACTGCCTGTGTCCTCTATAACAAGGGTATCGCCAATATTGCTCACCTTTAAATCCTTCGGATAATCTCCTTTTACAAGCACACCTTCTGTGGTTCCCTGCGAAAGAATGATGTTGAAAACCCCATCGGCCTTTATGGCCTTAAAGGGCTTAATGTTAATTGTTTTGCCTTCGGGTGGCAGTTTGGTATAGTCTCCTTTTTTTCCGGAGCCGTTGCTGATAATGCATCCTCCCATTACAAATACAGAGAGGTAAAATAGTTTTCTCATTGTTTGGCGTTTCATGACTTGTTTGTTTTGTTGTATGACGAACAAGCCTGATGATTTGTTACAAACTTAATAAAGTATTTCGGTACCAATAAAATTTATTCACCACAGATTACTCAGATTAATACATGATTATATTTTCATTTAATCTGTGAAAATCCGTGTAATCTGTGGTAAAAAAAGATATTACTTCATGTTTGCCAGCAGCAACTTCCAGGCATCCTCAATCTTGCCATTATCTAAAAGCTTTTTTGCTGCCTTATGCAAACTCTCTTCATCGCTGAATTTTTCTGCAGAAACATACCCTTGCATGTCGGGCAGGGCTGTTATACTGGCTAATTGCCCCAGGTTATTACCCGTAAGTACTTTACTGGCTTTAATTGGCACCGGGATAGAATCTATCCCAATGCCAAGATGATGCCCCGGCTGTACTACTTCAAACAATGCGTTGCCGCTTGCCCTGCAATACCAGTTGCCCATCATACGGCCCACTAAGTCTATTTTATTGGGGTCTATTCTTTTCTCTTCATTCAGCACATCTTCATTAATATGAATGAGTAATATTTCACAAATAATAAGGTTTCCCGCGCCACCTTCATCTCCCGTTTCTTTCACTCCCAATACCTCGCATTCCATTTGCACAGGCGATTCCTTTACTCTGTAAGGTCTTACTATTTTAGATTTTATTGGCGTAAAACCCGATTTTACAAACTCATTCACATCTTTATCGTACTCACCGCTTGCCACCGATGCTTGTTGCACCATGCTGTAGTTAACCACATTAATAACCACCTCAGGCACTTGTAACACATTTTGGTGAGTGTGCTTGGTCTGTTTGGTTCTGCCTGAACGTGCAGGCGAGAATATGGCTATTGGCGGGTTGGAGCCAAAGATGTTAAAGAAACTAAACGGGCTAAGGTTAGGCTTACCGTCTTCATCTATAGTACTGGCAAAGCATATAGGGCGGGGCGCTACTGCTCCCAATAGGTATTGGTGCAGGTCTTTTAAAGGGGTATCTTTGGGTGTTATTGTGAGCATAATAGGTATTGTAAATTAATGTAAAAGTATTACTTTTAACAGGATGAAAACCGTTTGTTATATCGTTTTATCTTTTATATCACTAACAGCATTCTGCCAGCAGGATACGGTATTTATCAGGTACAATAAAAATGAAGATGAGAATAACGTATCATATAAAACAGATACGGTTATTTTCTCTTCTCAGTATCAAAGGAGAATCATATATGGAAATATGGCATTGCCTGGTTCGCCTTGCCAAAACCAAGCAAGGGTTGCTGGCCTAGAGTTAATTGGGATGACAGGAAGTGATTGTGAAGAACAAGTTGCTTCAGTTTTAAATTATAATGAGATTAATAAGATTAATCGGACGGATTCTACTATTGAGATACTAACAAAAATCGGGGCTCCCTGCGGTCAATCATTCTTAGGTGATATAGATTACATTGAAGGAGATTCAATTTTACATCTGGAGCTCATACCTTATGGGATAAGCGCTTCCTGTTTGTGTGGTTATAATATATCATTCAAATTTAATTTTATAACAGATTATATAGGACTGCGCCCTAAAATCAAGTGGATTGAAATAAATAATGAAAAAAGAACTCGAAAACCAATCAAATTTTCAAAATTGCCAATAGACACATATTAGAAGCACTTTAATAGGGTTGTTTTAAAGCCCCTTTAGGGGTTTGGGGCAAATAAAAGGATATATTTACGCCGTAAAATAGTATAGAATTTATGCAAGCCGAAGTAAGTCCATATATCCCTAAGAACAAGATACGTATAGTAACTGCCGCCTCGTTATTCGACGGGCATGATGCAGCCATTAATATTATGCGCCGTATTATGCAAGCCAGCGGGGCCGAGGTTATTCACCTTGGGCACGACCGCAGCGCCCTTGATGTGGTTAACTGTGCCATACAGGAAGATGCCAACGCCATTGCTATGACATCATACCAGGGCGGGCATATTGAGTATTTAAAGTACATGTACGACCTGCTGAAAGAGCAGGGCTGTTCGCATATCAAAATATTTGCCGGTGGTGGAGGGGTTATATTACCAACTGAAATAGAAGAATTGCATAAATATGGCATTACCCGCATTTATTCTCCTGACGATGGCCGTAAAATGGGCTTGCAGGGCATGATTAACGATATGCTGCAGAAATGCGACACACCTCCTAAGTTTTCGGCTATTGATAAACATATTGCAGGCTTAAAGAGCAGAGACGCTAAATCAATCGCGGCCCTTATATCATTTGTAGAAGATTTCCCGGATAAAGCAAAAGAAGTACATAAGAAGATTGCGGGCTTACAAGGTAAAAAGACTATTCCTGTGCTGGGTATAACCGGTGTGGGTGGCGCAGGTAAATCATCGCTGATTGATGAAGTAGTACGCCGTTACCTGATCGATTTTTCAGTTAAAGGCGATATGCAAAAGGGTAAAAATATTGCCATTTTGTGCGTTGACCCATCGAAACGTAAAACAGGCGGAGCATTGTTGGGCGACAGGATTCGTATGAATGCTATTGACAACCCACGCGTATATATGCGTTCACTGGCTACAAGGCAGAGCCACCTTGCATTATCGCAAAGTATTAATAAAGCGGTAGATATTCTGAAAGCCTGCAACTTCGATTTGATATTGCTGGAAACTTCAGGCATAGGCCAATCAGATACTGAGGTGGTAGATTGTTCAGATGTGTCGATGTATGTAATGACACCCGAATATGGTGCGGCCACACAGCTCGAGAAGATTGATATGCTCGATTTTGCCGATGTAATTGCTATAAACAAATTCGATAAGCGAGGTGCACAGGATGCATTGCGCGATGTGAAGAAGCAATACAAACGCAACCATAACCTATTTACTAAAAAAGACGAAGAGATTCCGGTATTCGGCACCATTGCTTCCCAGTTCAACGACCCGGGCATGAACAGCCTTTACAAAACGCTGATGGATACCATTTGCGAAAAGACAAAGGCTGTTTTGAAATCATCGTACAAACATTCGGAAGAACAATCGCAGAAAATATTTATTATTCCTCCTGAAAGGGTCCGTTACTTATCGGAGATAACAGAGACGGTCCGCAGTTACGGCAAGTGGGCGGTGAACCAATCGGAGATTGCGGAGAAATTATATGCCTTACACAAAGCGGAAGAAATACTAGGGAAGAAGCCCGAAATAGAAAAGAAAGCAAAAGAGTTAGAAGAAAAACTCACTCCCGAAAACAGGAAGATTTTGGCAGGATGGGAGAAAGAGGTAAAGCAATATACCGATGAGTATTATGTGTATAATGTACGTGGCAAGGATATAAAAGTTAAAACGCATACTGAATCGCTTTCGCATACGCTCATTTCTAAAATAGCCGTTCCACGCTATAAAGCCTGGGGCGAAATATTGCATTGGGTGTTACAGGAGAATTTCCCGGGCAAGTTTCCATATACCGCCGGTGTCTATCCGTTTAAACGTACGGAAGAAGATCCTACGCGTATGTTTGCCGGTGAAGGCGGGCCTGAGCGTACCAATAAGCGTTTCCACTATGTAAGTGCAGGTATGGCTGCTAAAAGGCTCTCTACTGCGTTCGATTCTGTTACACTTTATGGCCGCGACCCTGATTACCGTCCCGATATTTACGGGAAGATTGGTAACTCGGGTGTGTCTATCTGCTGCTTGGATGATGCGAAGAAGTTATACTCAGGGTTTAATCTATGCGACCCCAGGACATCGGTATCAATGACCATTAACGGGCCGGCATCAATTATTTGCGCATTCTTTATGAACGCCGCAATTGACCAGCAGTGCGAGCTTTATATAAAAGAGCATAAACTGGAAAAGCAGGTTGAGAAAAAGATAGCTGAGATATATAAGAAGAAAGGTGTAAAGCGTCCTTCATACCAGGGAGCATTACCAAAAGGTAATGATGGCCTTGGGCTTATGTTGCTTGGCGTTACAGGCGACCAGGTTTTGCCGAAGGATGTATATGAAAAAATAAAAGCATTTACGCTTTCACAGGTGCGCGGTACAGTACAGGCCGATATTTTAAAAGAAGATCAGGCACAGAACACCTGCATATTCTCCACTGAGTTCTCATTACGATTGATGGGCGATGTGCAGCAATATTTTATCAATAATAAAGTACGTAATTTTTATTCTGTTTCTATATCTGGTTACCACATTGCGGAGGCAGGCGCTAATCCTATTTCGCAAACGGCGTTTACCATTGCCAATGGTTTTACTTATGTGGAATATTACCTGTCGCGCGGAATGAATATTGATGATTTTGCGCCTAACCTGTCGTTCTTCTTCAGCAATGGTATAGACCCCGAATATGCTGTAATAGGCCGTGTGGCAAGGCGTATATGGGCCAAGGCCATGAAACTGAAATACGGAGCTGATGAGCGTTCGCAGATGTTGAAATATCACATTCAGACATCAGGCCGTTCATTGCATGCACAGGAAATTGACTTTAACGACATACGAACTACATTGCAAGCACTTTACGCTATATATGATAATTGCAACTCACTGCATACAAACGCTTACGACGAAGCTATAACCACACCAACTGAAGAAAGCGTTCGCCGTGCAATAGCTATTCAGTTAATCATTAATCGTGAGCTTGGATTGGCAAAAAATGAAAACCCATTGCAAGGTTCATTTATAATTGAAGAACTAACCGACCTTGTGGAAGAAGCCATTATGGCTGAGTTTGATAGAATTACTGAGCGTGGCGGCGTGCTTGGCGCAATGGAAACCATGTACCAGCGCGGCAAAATACAGGAAGAGAGCTTGTATTACGAGCGATTGAAGCATACAGGTGAATATCCTATCGTAGGTGTAAATACATTTCTTTCATCTAAGGGTTCGCCAAGTATTATACCCAAAGAAGTAATTCGTTCTACTAAGGAGGAAAAGGAATACCAGATAAAAATGCTGAAGGACCTGCACAAAGGCAATGCTGATAAAATACCAAAGCTTATAAAGGAAATGCAGCAGGCTGCTATACATAATGAAAACCTCTTTGAGAAATTGATGGAGGTTGTAAAGTATTGCTCGCTGGGGCAGGTTACCAATGCCCTGTTTGAAGTGGGCGGGCAATATAGAAGGAATATGTAGTGTTTGCCTCGCTCCTTCCCCAAGCAGGGCAAGTATCTAACTATCTCCAAGGATAAAACGTCAAGAAATTCCCCTGTTCATCAAAAAGTACACGTGGGTTCTCATCACATTTTGGCCTCTTTTCAGGACAAAGGAACACAAGAAAAGTTTTAACCTTAAACTTACTTATCAAATAAACGGTCTTTATTATCAAGAATTTAGGATATTTATTTTTCAAATATTCCAGTGCTTTGGTTGGAAGACAAGTGTCTTGGAGATGAATATGCGCTTGTATGAATATTCCATTTGAATCAAAAGTAGCGCTGCCGCTTTGCTTATTTAAATCAAAGTAAGCATGGAATACAGGAACCATGTGTGTTTTAAATGTTATTGTATCATAGTCAGGGTATTTACCTGTGTCCCATTCTACTTTCTCGGCTTTTGGAAATAAAGAATCGAATACTGTTTTTGCAATTGGAGGCGGGTTCCTTTTTTGAGCAAACAAGATTGTACTATTTACCAAACTTAGAAAAAGGAATATTTTCGAAATTACTTTCAAACGATTGATAGAATTTATATTAAAGATAAGTTTTCTATAATATCTGGTATAATCGACTCAAGGACTCAATATATTAAAGTAAGGAATGGGGCAGATAAGGTCAGTACAGGAGGAATATGTAGCGATGCCCCACCCCAAAGGGTGCCCAAGGCGCCTATTGGGAAAGACAAATAATAGTGATATATTTGCGTAAATTGATTAATAGAACACTCGCATGAAACTAAAAAAACTACTATTCTTTGTTGTCGCTTTACTGGTTAGCTTCCAAATGTGGGGCAATGGTCCTAAAAAGAGCCATAAAGCCTTGAGTACAGGTTGCACCTTGTCTGCATATGCCTTGCCAACTACAATTGAGTTGGGCGACAGTTCAAACATATATGTAAGCTTAATAGACTCATCCACATCCTCTTCTTCCCCTTCCTTTACAGTGGTATGGTCGCCTTCAACATCTGTTACCAGCCCCGATTCGGCAAATACGTATGCGCATCCTGCAGCAGCAACAATATATACAGTTACTATAACCAGTTCCTTATGCGGAACAATGAAAGATTCTGTAACAGTTAACATCGGATGTTCACTTACAGCAGGTGTAACTTCTACTCCCTATTATTGTTCTGCTGATGCGGGTACTGCAACTGTCACCGCGGCAAATGGTGTTCAGCCTTATATCTACTCGTGGAGCAGTGGACAAACTACTTCCAGTGTAACGGGATTAACAGCCGGTAGCTATTCAGTAACAGTTAAAGATTCTAACGGATGCAGTGTTTTAGATACGTTTTCTATCGCAGCCACCACATTTTATATAACTGCTACTGCAACCCCTAATACAATTGAATCGGGTAACAGCACTTCATTGCAAGTAAATTTATACGATTCGTTATCTACATCATCTTCTTCAGTTTCTTATACAGTAGCATGGTCGCCTTCAGCTTCAGTTGCAAACCCTACTTCGGCTACAACCAATGCTTCACCTACAGCTACCACCACCTATACTGTTTCGGTAACTACCCCTTGCGGCGTACTAACAGATACAGTGACTGTCTTTATAGGATGTACCGTAGCTGCCACAGTATCAACCACACCTTATTACTGCTCAGCCGATGCCGGTTCAGCAACAGCAAGTGCGTCCGGAGGTATACCTCCATATAGTTATAGTTGGAGCACCGGGCAAACAACATCGAGCATTACGGGGTTAGGTCCCGGAACATATTCAGTAACAGTTAAAGACTCTACCGGATGTAGTACAGTTGCTTCTTATTCAATTGTTCACGATACGCTTACAATTACTGCCACGGCAAGCCCCACAACTATAACAGCGGGTGACAGCACCCTATTGCAGGTAACCGTAAATGATTCATTGTCCACTTCGTCCTCATCTACTTCGTATACAGTTACATGGGTACCTGCTACGGGTGTTACATATCCCGATTCAGCCAGCACCTATGCAGATCCTTTAGTAACCACCACCTACACGGTTATGGTAACAACCCCTTGCGGAAGTTACCCCCCAATTACCGTAACTGTAACAGTGAACCCTCCCTGTGTGAATAATTACGACCAGACTATCTGTGTCGTGAGTGTTGATACAGCACTTAATAAGAACATTATAATATGGGGAAGAAATGATTCACCGCCTGATGGGTTCTTTAATATTTATGATTCCACTTCATCGGGATGGACGCTAATAGGCACTGTACCCGATACAGCCCTGAGTGAATTTATTGATACCGCATCTAATCCTAATGGAGGGCAGGCAAAATATGAAATCTCGACGGTTGACTCCTGCGGAGAATCTGCTTTGAGCCCGACTAATATTACTATTTACTTGCAGGTGAAAATGACCTCAGGCACAGATAGTCTATACTGGACTCCTTATGTCGGATTCACACCAACTATGTACTACATTTACCGTGGAAAGAATTTAAGTACGCTAACACTGCTCGATTCAGTGCCAAGCGGAACGTTGACATATATTGATACGCCTCCTCCGGGCGACACTGTTTACATGATAGAAGCAGGTAACCCTTCTGGTGGTTGTACACCAACACATAGGCATACATCTCGGCATTCGAGCGATGTTAGCAGTAACAGGTCTTTCTCAAATGGCAGTATACCATTTGTACCTACGGGCATAAATGAATTATCGTTAAACGGAAATTCATTTGTTGTAAGCCCTAACCCTGCATACGGTTTATTTACGCTGAGCTATATATTAGCTAAGGAAGAAGATATAACGGTAAGCGTTATTGATGAGTTCGGGCGTACCCTTTATAACCAGCAGTTTAATGAACAACATGCCGGTATAACTAAAAGGACACTAGACATCCAGGATTTACAGAACGGTATCTATTCGTTAAAGATGACTACTGCCGATGGCATAGTTGTGAAGAAGATTGTTATACTGAAGAAGTAAAAATTGCAGGGAAGAAGGATAAGGTACAAGTTATTCAAAACCTGTAAGAGAAGGTAATATGCCCGTATTCTTCAAAATTAATTGTGTCTTCCCAGGCGGGAGTGTATTGATAGTAGTATTCTACTCCATTTATAAATATGGGCTCCTTAGCTGAAGAAGGTATATATGCAAGTTGCATACCCACATCAATTCCTGCCATTAGCCGATTTTTACGGTCAAGAAAAAAATTACCGCCAATCCCAAGGCCCCAGCCCGATGCATTGAAATTAATTTTACGGTAATAAACTTTATTATTGGGGCTAGCTGCAAGCCATGCAGTTACTGAAGAATCGGGAAACCCTTGGGTAGGTGTATTAAAATAAATCTGCTGTAGCCCTTTAGCTATTTCATAGCTATAGAATATCTTGACAAAGAAACCTCTCAGGTCTCCCAATGTAAAATATAAATCAAATCTGTTTAGTTGCCCTATATTATAATAAGATTGGTGGATGTCGCTATGTTGACCGTTACCATCATTATCATGGAAGCCATAAACATTATTGCTACCGCCTGCAGTTCCTATATCAGGCCAAAAGTAACTCCAATCAATCCCAAGAGAAAACGCGTGGAAAAAATTGCGCTCGTATCCAACTAAAGTCATTGTAGTGGGGATAATATTTATGGTAACCAGGTTATTATGTGGGCGATAGTGAAAAGTATTGGTGTCAGCTGGTGGCTTTGTTACCAGGTAGACCTTATCGGGGTTATTTCTTTCATACATTACAAGCAGTTTTCTTTTTTGCATTAATTCAGGGGAATCCTTATATAAGTCTGCCCCTTTATTACTTCCTGTAATAACAAACGGAATTTTTACAATGCGCAGAATAGTAGAATCCTTAGGTGTAAATTTAATTCTGAGCTCATCAATACGTGAATCACCATCTATACTATAGCGTTTGACCGGTGTAGTAATGGCTAACGAAGTATCAATTATTGTATGCTTATTTAGTAATGGTTCACCAGGTATTATAATGAAACTATTTGTATTTCCAATATCATAACGCACTTTAAAGATGTCTCCCGGCCTTGCTTTCCTGAAAAACCGTTTATTTACTATTAGCCGTTCTTCTTTTACAGGATAACCATTAACCGGGGTGATGAGTGAAAAATATACACAGCGTTTTGTTATGCTATCTATTTGAGCAAACGTGGAATCCCCATTAACATAAAAAGTAAAATATTGAAAAACCGGACTTCGTGCGTGCCCGGGTATCCATAAACGAAAAGAATCGAAATGACCTTTTGGTTTATTTGGTTTTTTTTCAAATGAGGCATTAGGATCATAATTAAACTGAATTGTATTTTTTGCCTTTGATTTCCGTCCGGAGTTCATTGTGTTTTCATCCAGCGCAGGGACTATATCATAATAGAACACGATAAGGTCCCCTGCTTTAACTGCTTTCAGGTACTTATTGTTCATTGTCCAACCTCTTATAATAGTATCTCTTCCAAATATATTGGTGTGGTAAGAAAAGTATTCTTTATCGCTAATGACGGTTTTGTTTTCACGATATCCTTTTTCGTATGTTTTAACGCTATCAATTCTTACCGGTATCTTATTTAACTGATTTATATCGTTACCATCTGTTGCCTGGGAAAAGCATGTGTGCGTAAACAGGCAGAAAATGGGAAAAGAAAATAGAAGGCTTTTGCTGGTCATATTGGTGGTTGCCGTATTACACTTCAAAGATAATAAATTGTATCCTGAAATATTTAATGAAAAAAGCCCCCCGAGTACTCGGGGGGCTTTTTACTAAATAATGAGAAACAGCATTAATCCTTTTCTGCTTCTCCCTTATCGTTGAAGCCAATGGGAATGATAAGTTTAAAACTAATATTCCTGCCCATGTTAAATACGCCAACCCTGTCGGTTGCCAGGTTAACAGGATAGTATTTAAAGCGGCTCATATAATCCATATAGCCTGTGTTAAGCAGGTTATTACAAATTACAAATATTTCGCAAGCTTCTCGGCCGCTATGTTTTAATATGTGTCCACCTAAACCTGCATTGAACAGGGTGTAACCGGCTTCAGCATTCTGGCTGGCTGCATATTCAAATGGAGTTGCTGCAGAGCTAAGCGCAGTGTATATAGCAGCTTCCCTGTACACATCGCTTTGTTGTGCAACATTAATAACACCAAACCTGAAATAAGCATCATTAAGGAATGAGCAAACTTTTCCAATGTGGAAAATTACATCTCCTGTAATGCGCATAGGAGGAACAAATGGCAGGTATTTTGTAGAATCGTTAATTCCTGTCAGGCCACCTGTAACATAACTTACGGTAGAGTTTATTTCTAACCATTTTAAACCTGAAGGGTGAATGTCGAGGGTTATTTCTCCCCCTTCAAGCTGGGCGTTACCGTTCACATATTTAAATACAGGCGCATCGGGAAATAAAGTGCCGTTTACGCTCAGGGCGTTGCTCACTGAATCTCCGTTTCCGGGTATTTGGCTTAACAAGCCTCTGGCATAAATAAAATTACTAATGGTATTTACGAAGCCGTCAATTTCAAAATTCACATCTTTTGAATTTACTCCAAAGGCAATGTCTTCTTCCAGGCTTGTTTCAGGTTTAATATTATTGTCGCCTAATTCGTATACTACCGTACCATCGTGCACACCATTTGCACCGCACTCGTTTACGTTAGGGGCTCTCCAGCCACGTGCAATATTCAACTTGGCGTAAGTGGTTTTACTGAAATCGTAAGTACCGCCAATGCTGCCCGACATGCCGCTGAATATAGTGGTAAATGGTTGAAATTCTTCAAATGAGTTAGGTGAATTAGGTGGTACAGGCTTTTGGGGGGTAAGGGTATCGGTTGAAATCCATTTTTCTCCACCTGTAAATGTGCGGGTGTCGTAACGTATGCCTCCGCTCAGGTTAAGTTTGCCAAGTTTTTCGCTGGCAATAGCAAAACCGCCTATCTGGAAATAATTATAATCGGGAATAAGTTGCACAAAGCCTAAACTCTTGGAATCTTGAGTTACACCATTTGTGCCAACCGAGAAATTAAAGCCACCGATTTGAGGAGAAACGTAACGTGCATCGAAAGTTACAGCCTTCGAATCATAATAAATGATTGCTGTGTCGGGCTGTGTAGGGTCGTTCATTTCCTGGCGCTGATTATGCTGGTATGAGAAGATGGCTTTAATAGCGCCATTGCCAACCGCAAAGCTATTATCCCATACAAATTTATAGTGATGTATGTATTGATAAATTACGAATGGTGTATAGTCTTTCATATCCTGCTGGTCAGGTTCTACGTATGCAAATGGGAAAGGAGGAGTAGGGGTAATGCCCGGGTAATATTTAGGTATTAACTGGTTACCTGCTGAATCACGTGTTCCGTCTACAATACCTGTATTCATATAAAAATAACTAAGGTGTATTTGCGAGTATCCCCATTTCTTGTGTATGCCTATGGTTCCATCGGTATTGAAATTGCTGAACTGCGAATTCAGTACATATCCGTCATAGGGGTCCTGGTAAGCATGCGCCATTATATTATCTGCCCGTAAGCTCCATGAAATACCCTTCATTGACGTACCTGCTATGTGGAACATATTATTTATTAAACCGTTATTGGTTTGATAATTAAATAAAACATCTCCTTTGGTTTCACCTGCAGGCAGCGGATCTTCGGGTATAAGGTTAAGTACGCCCGAAATAGCGTCGGAGCCATATGCTAGCGAACCGGGGCCTTTCAATATTTCATACCTGTTCACGGCATCGGGGTCTGCTTCAATACCAAACTCATCGAACCAGGGCTGGTCAACCTGTTCAACACCATCATTTATAGTAAGAACGCGGTTATATCCTAGCCCTCTTATAATAGGCTTGCCAATGCTTTGTCCGTCGGTAATTACAGCGACACCGGGTGCTGTTGCTATGGCATCAATTACGTTTGTTGAAGAGTGTTGGTTAATGTATTCGTTGGTTACATCGGTAGTGGGTTGCGGATTATGTTGTGCTTCCGATGCTTTTGAATTACCGGTTACAACCACTTCATCTTCCTGGAACTCTGATTGAACGAGTTTAAAATTCTGTGTTACAGCTCCATCTATTTTAATAGCTTCTGAAATTACCTGGTATCCAAGTATGCGTACTTCTACTACAAAAGTTCCTTTAGGTATATTATCTAAAGTGTATGTACCATCAGCGCCTGATTGGGCCGCTACCTTAAGGTCGGGAATATAAATTACGGCACCGGGCAATGTATTGCCGCTTGCTGAATCTGAAATTTTTCCTGTAAGCGAATTCTGTGCCAGCACCGGTAAAAACAGGCCTGACAGAATGAAAGCGAAAATATATTTAATAGTTTTCATGGCAAAGAAATATTGTGTGTTTGGTAATAAATATCAAGAGTGCAGCAAGTGCACTAATACACTGAACCTTATATTCAATAGGATTCAGGCTCTTAAAATAAATATTAGCAAACAGTTGGCGGGTGCCATACTCCCGAACCGGATACTTGTGTCGGGATAGTGAAACTATCGGAATAGTTTACAAACGAAATAGCAGAAGGGGAGTTAAGTTGAAATTTATCTACCTGTAAATATTCTTTCTGGAATGCTGACATAAACCCTTCGGCATCCTTGCTGTCCTTGGTATTGTCGGCAGGGAAAAGCTCTTTCACAAAATCATGAAACGATTTTACCAAACCGGTTTCATTTTTATCACAATATACTTTCAATACATAACCATCATTGGTTTTTGTAGCAGTGCTTATATCATATAACTGCCCGTCAAGGGTAAATTCTTTTCCATCTTCAGTCCATTTTAATTGACTGAATTCTTCAGTGCTCATGGTTAAAGTTTCAACGGAAGACTTGTTCTTAATTACCAAAGCAGCCTCTGATTTTGCGTGAAGAGTAAGAATATAACTGAATAACCTATAACCGGCAAAATAATAAACAAATGCTACCAGCATTGTTGCAGCAACCAAACGAATCCACATAGGAGTTCTTGTAGTCACAGGTTTATTTTTTCTTTGTTGAATCGGCACTGCCGGCTGCTCCCCGCATATCAATATATGCCGTAGATAAATCAAGATAATTCATCGAGTTCGGAAACAGGTCCTTTACTATCCAGCGGGTAAGGCTGTAATTCTGATCGTACCAGAGTATAATAACCGGTGCATCGCTTATAGCCATTTGCTCGGCCTGCTTGTAGAATTTATACGTTTCAGCGGTGGTGCTTGCAGAACGGCCCATTTCAATAAGCCTGTCATATTCCGGGTTCTTATAGCGTGTAGAATTGTAATATGACGGCTGTGAAGCAGAATCGGGGGCGTTAGATGCAAGGAACAACATAAGAAAATCGGCAGGATTGGCATAGTCTGCTGTCCAACCGGTTCCCACCATCTGGTAGTTTAATTCTCTTTCATCCTGCAGTTTTTGCCCGAAAGAAACAATGTTGAAGTTGATATTTACATTCAGGTTACCCAGCAATTCTTTCTGTACTTCAAGGGCAACACTAGTATTTGTTCCACCTTCACCGTTAAGTTCAAGGGTAACAGGCGGGAAATTTTTGCCATCGGGGAACCCGGCCTCACTCATTAGTTTTTTAGCCATTTCCACGTTCAGTGAATCACCTTTGATACTTGAGATATCATAGTTATCGGCAGGATTTTTAGAATACATGAAGGAAGGAGGGGTAATACCATGCAAGCCCGGTGCGAAAGCCTCCCCTTGTAATACTTCGCTTACTATCTTATTTCGGTCAATGGCAAGGCTGAACGCTTTACGGATCCTTATATCATTAAAAGGAGCTTTTGTTAGGTTAAAGGCATAGTAACGAGTCGACATTTCAGGAACCCTTGAAAGAAGATACTTTGGTGGTTTATGTTGAAAATCAGATATTTGCTCTTCAACCATCTTGTCAACCTGGTTAGAAGGAACACTGGCTATATAATCGACTTTTCCCTGCTGGAAGGCTTTAAACTCATCGTTCCTGCTGGGAATGAAGGTGATAACTACGGAATCGAGAT
>Ga0206807_1018_pt1 | contig 41886 bp, 37 predicted proteins | sample Alteio_BWOrgCont_57_FD_152915 | JGI IMG/M metagenome (GOLD analysis project Ga0206807, IMG submission 152915) | Enriched cells from forest soil in Barre Woods Harvard Forest LTER site, Petersham, Massachusetts, United States -... | ecosystem: Environmental > Terrestrial > Soil > Temperate forest >...
TTATTTTTTGCTGATCCGCCCTCAACAGCAGGAGCAAAAGAAGATCAAGAAAATGCAGGATGAGTTAAAAAAGAATGATGAGGTCGTTACCGCATCCGGAATTCACGGTACGGTGGTCATAGTAAAAGACAAGACCGTAGTCATACGCGTGGATGAAGGGTGCCGCATCGAATTTGACCGTCTTGCCATTGCTTCAATCACAAGCACGGAAGCTAAACCTGTCGAGGTGGTGAAATGAGTCCTGAGTTACGTAAAAGGTTTTTTATCATAGCTGCTGTTATTGCAGGCTGCTTTGCTTCCCTTATTCCCATCAATAAGCGCATTAATTTGGGCCTTGATCTTAAGGGTGGTATGCATTTGATCTTAAAGGTCCAGAATGATAATCTTCCTACCGCGCAAGCTAAAGAAGATGCTGTTTTAAAATCCATGGAAGTCTTGCGTAACCGTATTGACGGTCTTGGGGTTGCTGAAACCTTGATCCAGCGTCAGGGGGACAATCAAATCCTCCTGCAGCTGCCTGGTGTCACAGACCGTGATAAAGCCCTTGATATGATCGGCCGTGTCGCGCGTTTGGAATTCCATCTGGTCGATGCTGACGATTCCCATTTAAAAGATGCTTTGAGCGGCCATGTTCCTGACGGTGAAGAATTGATGATCGTCAAGAAGGAAGGCGATACGCCGATCCTGATCTATAAAGAAGCGGCCATGGATGGGGAAGGTATCAAAGATGCCAAGGTTGATTTCGCCAGCAATGGCCTGCAGCCTAAGATCACGATGACCTTTAACGATAAGGGCACCAAGGATTTTGGTGATCTGACCACGGCCCACGTTAATGAGCGTTTGGCCATCGTATTGGATAGTGAAGTGCTTTCCGCTCCGAATATCCGTGAGCCTATTTTAAGCGGGGACGCGGAGATCACCGGGGATTTTAAAGTTGAAGAAGCTTCTCTTTTAGCCTTAGCCCTGCGCACCGGTGCATTACCTGTGCCCATGACCGTTGAAGAAGAACGCACCATCGGTCCTTTATTAGGGAAAGATTCCATTGAAGCAGGTATCCACGCCACGATCATGGGCGGTGTGGCGATCGTGTTCTTTATGTGCCTGTATTATTTTATCGGAGGGTTTATTGCTTCCGCGGCCTTGGCTATTAATTTGCTGATGGTTTTAGGAAGTATGGGCCTTCTTAATATCCTGATGCCTGATTCCCAGGTGACCTTGACCTTGCCGGGTATCGCGGGTATCATTTTGACCCTTGGTATGGCGGTTGACGCGAACGTGCTTATCAACGAGCGTATCCGTGAAGAGATTGAGAATGGCAGGCCTCTAAGCGCTTCAGTCAGTACAGGGTATGCACGTGCCTGGTCCGCGATCCTTGACTCACACGTGACCTCCTTGATCGCCGCGTTCTTCCTGTTCCAATTCGGTTCAGGTCCGATCAAAGGATTTGCCATCACCTTGTCCACTGGTCTGATTGCTTCCTTGTTCACATCCATCTACATCACGCGTACCGTATTTAACTGGCTGATCTCCGAGAGGATGATTAAATCGTTACCGATGATGCATTTGTTCAAGAAGCCTAATTTTAACTTTTTAAACAAGAAATACATTTGTTTCGCACTCTCCGGCAGTATCATTCTTTGGGGTGCTATTGATTTTATGCATAAGAAGGATACGGCTTTCGGTATTGATTTTGCCGGCGGACAGATCCAGGAGTATAAATTTTCCCAACCCATCACTGCTGAGGGGTTACGCGGGTTGCTGAAGCAGGGTAAGGTTCAGAATGCCGTTATTCAAACCTTCCCTAATGCCCCTGAGAATGTGATCATCCGTACCCAAGAAGATACTTCTTTCCAAGTGGCTGCTATTTTCAAGAACCAAATGCCGGATAATGCCTTTCAAGTATTGCGTATTGAGAAGGTGGGGCCTGTTGTTGGTCAAGCATTACGCACCAAGGCTGTATACGCCATTGTGCTGGCCTTGCTGGGTATGCTGATCTATATCGGGATCCGCTTCAAGCATTTTTCATTTGGTGCAGCAACTGTCGTCGCTATTTTTCACGACGTGTTGATCACCTTGTCCTTGATCCTGATCTCAGGCCGTCAGATCGATCTCTTGGTTGTGACCGCGATCCTGACGATCACGGGTTACTCAACCAATGACGCGATCATCATCTATGACCGTGTGCGTGAGAATGTGCCTAAAATGAAGAACAAATCCTTAGCCGAGGTCATCAATGAAAGCATCAACCAAACCCTGGGCCGGACTGTTCTGACAACCTTTATGACCACCTTATCCGCCTTGTCCTTGTTCTATTTCGGCGGGGAAGTGCTCAACACCTTCGCCTTTGTATTGATCCGTGGTTTCCTGTTCGGTACTTATTCTACGGTGTGGATCGTGTCGCCGTTGTTCCTGTGGTGGCAAGGTAATAAAAAATGGTAAATGTTCAAGTCCCTTGAATTCATCGTTGGCCAAAAGGTCAACATTGATGAAGTTGTTCAGACTCTCGTCGCCTATGGGTATACCCGGGCGACGAAAGTTTTTAAGGAGGGTGAATTTGCCCTGCGCGGGGGAGTGCTGGATATCTATCCGGCTAATTTTGAGATCCCCCTGCGTTTAGACCTTGATGATGACATGGTCTTGGCCATCCATGGCTTTGATCCCATTTCTGCCGAGAACATCGACGAACATACCATTGTCCTGGTCCTGCCTTTCAAGACTTCTTCCAAGTCTGTCTTTTCCGCTGATGTTCCTTTAAATAATTTCGTTGATATCCGGCAGGGCGATTATGTCGTGCATAACAATCACGGCATAGGCCGTTTTATCGGCATCAAAGAATTTGACCTGGATTCGAAGAAAAAAGAACATCTTGTTATCGAATACAAGGACGGGGATAAATTATTTGTTCCCAAGCATGATATTCATCTGGTCCAGAAATATGTGTCATTCACCAAGCGTCCGGCCCGTTTGCATAAACTAGGAAATAAAGAGTGGGTTGCAACCATCAAGGCTGTTGAGAAAAAACTTAGACTTTTAGCTGCAGAACTCTTACGCACCCAAGCCTTACGCGCCCAATTAGCAGGTTTTGCTTATTCTAAAGATACCGAGTGGCAGAAAGAATTTGAAGCCAAGTTCCCTTATAAAGAAACTCCCGATCAGCTGAGGTCAACCGCTGAGACCAAGTCAGACATGGAATCTCCCAGGCCCATGGACCGCCTGATCTGCGGGGATGTGGGCTATGGGAAGACCGAGGTGGCCATGCGCGCGGCTTTTAAAGCGGTGATGGATTCGAAACAGGTGGCCATCTTAGTTCCCACGACGATCCTGGCCGAACAGCATTATTTTAATTTCAGCAAACGTCTGGAAGGTTTTCCTGTCAGGGTGGGGATGTTGTCGCGTTTCCGCACCAAGCTTGAGCAAAAAACAATAGTCAAGGAAACAAGCGAGGGCAAGGTTGATATTGTCATCGGCACGCACCGGCTTTTATCCAAGGATGTTGCTTTCAAGGATCTGGGGCTGGTCATCATCGATGAAGAACAGCGCTTTGGGGTCAAGTCCAAGGAAAAGTTGAAACATTTCCGTCTCTTGGCGGATGTGATGACCCTGACAGCCACGCCTATTCCGCGTACCTTATATATGGCGCTGTCTGGTGCGCGGGATATGTCGGTGATCTCAACCCCGCCAACGAACCGCTTGTCAGTAAAAACGCATGTCATTGGTTTTGATGAGGAATTCATTCAGGAGGTCATGACGCGCGAATTGAAGCGCCATGGCCAGGTTTTCTTTCTGCATAACCGGGTTGAGAACATTGATACGATTGCCAATAACATCAAAAGACTTCTTCCGCAGGCACGGGTTGCGATTGGTCATGGACAAATGAGCGGTCGCCTTTTGGAAGAAATTATGTTAAAATTTCTCAAGCATGAGATCGATATTTTGGTCTGCACGACCATTATTGAATCAGGGATTGATGTTCCTAACGCGAATACGCTGATCGTCAACCGCGCGGATAAATTTGGTTTGGCTGATTTGCATCAATTACGGGGCCGGGTGGGGCGTCTGGATGTACAGGCCTACGCCTATTTTATTGTCCCCAAGCGTGAACTTCAGTCGGAGATCGCCCGTCAAAGGCTTAAAGCCCTTGAAAAGCACAGTGATCTGGGGTCTGGTTTTCATATTGCTTTTGAGGACCTGCAGCTTCGGGGTGCCGGGAATTTGCTGGGTGCCCAGCAGCATGGGTTTATCACCAGCATCGGTTTTGACCTGTACTGCCGTTTATTAAAGGAATCCATCGAACATCTAAAAAAGGAAGTGAAGACAACATGAAGCGACCATTTTTAATCAAACGATCATTATTGATTATCGCATTCTTATTAACGGCCTCCTGGGCCCATGCCGATAATTATCCCAGCGACGCGATCATTGCGGTGGTCAATGATGATGTCATCACCTTAAAGGACCTTCGTGAATACATCGCTGGTGTGGCCAGCCAGCTTAAGATCGAAAACAAGACTCCCGAGGAGATCCAGCAAGTCATGGCGGATTATGAGCAAAAGGGCCTGGATAAGCTGATCGAGGATAAGTTGATCCTGGCCGCGGCCATCGATAAAGGGATCGAGGTCAGGGATGATGTCGTTGACAAACGTTTCAAGGAGATTGAGGACCGTTATCCCAGCGAAGATGAGCTGATCAGCGCGCTAAATACCCAGGGGATGACGATTGGTGATCTAAAACAGAAATTACTCGACCAATTGAAGGTCAAATATGAGATCGATATGGAAGTCCGGGACAAGATCCTTGTCAACCCCCAGGACGTCACTGATTATTATAATCAGCATATGGCTGATTTTGATCTTAAACCAAAGGTGAATTTACAGTCGATATTTGTTTCTTTTGACAAGTACAGCAAGCAGGAGGCGCGTACCCGCGCAGATGAGGCCCGTTCCCGCCTGCTGGCCGGCGAGCCGTTTGATGCTCTTTTTGCTAAATATTCAGACAGTTCTTCTGTTGGAGAGGTTGAACAGGGTCAAATGGCGGACAATATAGAAAATGTGGTCTTTAACCTGAAACTTGATGAGGTTTCAGATCCGGTTGAAGTAGAGAATGGTATCTATGTCTTTAAAGCTATTGGAATCTCCTCAGGAAAACAGCAGACCCTGCCGGAAGTTAAAGATCAGATCTATGATAAATTGCTGGACGATGAATTTCAGACCAAATTCAAGGCTTGGGTAGATAAACTGCGTGATAAGGCGTATGTCGAGATCAAATAAAAAAGCCGTTGTCATTACCATGGGCGACCCCAAGGGGATCGACCCTGAAGTGACGCGCAAAGCCCTGGCAGAAAAGTCCCTTCTCGCTCAGGGCTCTTTTATTGTCGTCGGAGATAGAAAGGTCTTAGGGAAGCTCCCGTCTTCAGTGAGCGTGCTGGATGTGTCTTACAGGTCGGCAGGGGAAGGCTCTCTCAGGTTCCTGGATCGAGCTATGATGCTGATTAAGGAAGGTGTGGCAGATGCGCTGGTCACAGCTCCTCTTTCTAAGGAGGCAGTCAGCCGTTATCATAAGGGTTTTATCGGACATACCGAATATTTGGCTTCTGCTTTTGGTGTTAAGCATTTTGATATGATGTTTGTTGCGTCTGGAATCCGTTTAACCATCGTGACCCGTCATGTGCCTTTAAAGCAAGTGCCGGGATTGATCACGCAGAAAGCAGTTTTTAATTCCATTGGTTTGATGGCTGAAACCTTAAAAGACAGATTTAAAATTAAAACCCCCAAGATTGCTGTGCTGGGTCTTAATCCTCACGCCGGTGAAGGCGGGCTTTTAGGTTCAGAGGATGTTAAGTCTATTTTACCAGCTATCCGTCAAGCAAAAGCAATGGGTATCAATGCCGTGGGGCCCTTGCCAGCTGATACTTTTTTTGCTTTCCCAAAATCGTACGACGGGATTATTGCGATGTACCACGATCAGGGTTTGACGCCGCTCAAGGGTATGTATATGAAAGAATTGGTAAATTTTACCGCAGGCCTTCCTTTTGTGCGAACTTCCCCGTCGCACGGCACTGCCTATGATATAGCAGGGAAAAACAAAGCAGATCCATCCTCAATGTCGGCCGCCATCAAGCTGGCTTGTCAATTAGCATGAGCCCTATTCACCGCCCTAAAAAGAACCTGGGTCAAAACTTCCTTACTGATACCCGTATCCAGCAGAAGATCATTCAAGCGTGTGCACTAAACCCTGATGAGGTGGTGGTGGAAATTGGACCAGGGCAGGGGGTGTTAACCCAATTGATCGCGCCTCAAGTTAAAAGGCTTATCTGTGTTGAGACTGACCGTGACCTCATCGAACCTTTGCGTTCCCAATTGCCTGATTCAGTGGAGATTGTTCATGCGGATTTCCTTAAATGGGAGATGGGTCATTTGCCCGACGGCATCAAGGTGATCGGCAATATCCCGTATTACATTTCGACACCCATTATCGAAAAATTGATCAGGGACAGAGCTAAAGTAGCTTCGGTTTTTTTGACGGTACAATTAGAATTTGGTGAGCGTTTGATCGCGGAGGCGGGCGATGGTAAAGAATTTGGTTCACTGAGTTGTTTTGCTCAATATCATGCAGATATAAAGATGTTGTTCAAGATCAAGAACACCTGTTTCAGGCCTGCTCCCAAGGTGGATTCCTGTTTTTTGCGTTTGATGATGCATCCGAAGCGTGAAGCTAAGGCCCAAGATGAGGAATTTTTGTTTAAGCTCATCCAAACAGCCTTTCAGCAGCGGCGCAAGAATATCGTCAATACATTAAAGGGGTTGGCGGGTCGTGAGAAATTAGAACAGGCATTAAAGGATCTGGGCATTGAGGCTAACTCCCGTCCTGAGAATTTATCTTTGTTGAATTACATCGACCTTTCTAACCGCCTTGTGTTATAATTTCCCTATGGAAAAACGCATATATTATCATGACACGGACGCAGGCGGCATTGTTTATTACGGCCAATATCTATGTTATCTTGAGGAGGCTCGCACTGAATTCCTGGAAAAAAGAGGGCTGAGTGTGGAGCTTTTTAAAGAGCGGGGTTATGTGTACGTGGTGCGTCAATGCAATGTCAGTTACCGTTCACCGGCCCGCTATGGCGAGACGCTCTTGTGTGATGCTAAATTAAAGAAAATGGGAGCGTCACAGTTGGTCTTTGATCAGACCGTCCATGATAAAAAGGACAACCGCTTGATCGTGGAGGCGGAAGTTTCCCTGGTATGTTTGAATAAAGATTTTAAACCCACCCCCATCCCGGATGATTTGAGAGAAAAATTAGGCGGTTGAAGTTCAACAAACCCTTGTTTTTACCCCTCTTTGATGATAGTATTTTGCCTATGTCTATTAATAGAGAAGATGTCAAATATATCGCTGCTTTAGCGCGCATCGACGTGCCTGAAGACAAGCTGGAGGCTATGACTAAAAGCTTGGGCGACATTGTCCAGTATGTCGAGAAATTGCAAGAGCTCGATGTGGCGAATGTAAAACCGACCAGTCATGCCGTGCCGGTGGGCAATGTGCTGCGGCCTGACATCATCAAGCCTTCTTTAACCAACCAGGAAGCCCTCGCCATTGCCGTTGAGGCAAAAGACGGTTCCTTTAAAGTACCCTTAGTCATCGAATGAACCTGCACTCACTGACCGCTCACGCTTTATTGGATTTGATTAAATCCGGAAAGGCTTCTGCTAAAGAAGCTTATGAGGATGTTTTGGGCCGCATCAAAGCAGTTGACCCAAAGGTCAAAGCTTACGTGCATTTATCGCATCAAACCCCGGATTTCAAAGGGGGGATGCCTATCCCTATAGCGATCAAAGATAATTTATGCACCAAGGGTGAAGAGATTACCTGTGCTTCGAGGATCTTAAAAGGTTTCAAATCACCTTATGATGCCGGCGTCATTGAACGGATCAAGAACAGCGGCGGGACAATTTTGGGAATCGTAAACATGGATGAATTTGCTTTTGGTTCATCTTGTGAAACTTCCTGCTATGGCCCGACGTTTAATCCTTGGGATTTAAAATGCGTTCCCGGCGGCTCCAGCGGCGGATCTGCTGCTGCCGTGGCTGCGGATGAAGCGATGTGGGCTTTGGGTTCAGATACCGGCGGGTCGATCCGTCAGCCTGCGTCTTTTTGCGGGATCGTGGGTTTAAAGCCTACTTATGGGCGAGTATCGCGTTATGGTTTGATTGCTTTTGCATCAAGCTTGGATCAGATTGGGCCATTAACCAAGGATGTCCGTGATTGCGCCTTGATGATGAATATTATTTCCGGTTATGATGAACGTGATTCCACTTCTGTTAATGAACCAGTGCCGGATTATACCAAGGCCTTGGTGAATGATGTTCGCGGCCTTAAAATTGGTATCCCTAAAGAAGCTTTTGTCGAAGGTTTGGATCCGGAAGTTCGCCGTGCCACCGAAGATGCTCTTGAATTATTAAAGAAATTGGGCGCTGTGATCAAGGAAGTGTCCCTGCCGCATACGCCTTATGCCGTGGCAACCTATTATATCGTGGCGACTGCCGAGGCTAGTTCAAATTTAGCGCGTTTCGACGGTGTGCGTTATGGCCTGCGGGTAACGCCCAAGTCCGTGCGTAAGAACGCCCTGGTTGATATGTATGAAGAGACCCGCTCGCAAGGGTTTGGTGATGAAGCCAAACGCCGTATTATGCTGGGGACCTATTCCCTGTCATCAGGTTATTATGATGCTTATTATTTACGCGGGCAAAAGGTGCGTACTTTGATCAAAAATGACCTGGATCAAGTGTTCAAAGATTGTGATGTAATCCTGACACCAACTTCTCCGACGGTGTCTTTTAAGGTGGGGGAGAAGATCAGCGATCCTTTAAGCATGTACCTGTCGGACATATACACGATCCCGGCGAATCTGGCCGGTATCCCGGCGATCTCGGTGCCTTGCGGCTTTGCCAAGAACGGTTTGCCGATCGGCTTGCAATTGATGGGCAAAGCTTTTGATGAAGAAATGCTGTTACGCATTTCATACACCTATGAGCAAAATACCCCGTGGCATACCCAGAAACCAAAACTATGAGTGTTTTTGAAACCGTCATAGGACTTGAAGTCCATTTGCAGTTAAATACCAAGACCAAGATTTTCTGCTCTTGTGCCAATCAATACGGCTGTGCCCCCAATACCAATGTATGTCCGGTATGTTTGGGCTTGCCTGGAACCTTGCCGGTATTGAATAACCAGGCCCTGTTGTCAGCGATCAAGGTCGGGCTGGCGCTTAACGCCGAGATCAATCCATTTATCAAATTCGACCGCAAGAATTATTATTATCCTGATCTGCCCAAAGGCTATCAAATTTCCCAATTTGATTTTCCGGTGGCCAAGAAAGGGTATTTGAAGATCAAAAGCAGTGGCCAGGAAAAGCATATCGGCATCACAAGGGCTCATCTGGAAGAGGATGCGGGTAAATTGGTGCATGATAATTCAGGATCTTGTTCCCTGGCTGATTTTAACCGTACGGGCACGCCGCTCATCGAGATCGTAACTGAGCCGGACCTGCGTTCACCCCAGGAAGCGTATGATTATCTCCATACTTTAAAATTGACGCTCCAATATTTGGGTGTGTCAGATTGCGATATGGAAAAAGGTTCTCTGCGTTGCGATGCCAACGTCTCCATACGTCCTGCCGGTCAAACAACTCTCGGGACTAAAACAGAATTGAAGAACATGAACTCCTTCAGAGCGGTGAAGACTGCTTTGGAATATGAAGTCCGCCGTCATGAACAGGTGATCACCGCCGGCGGCAAGATCATACAAGAAACCTTGTTATGGGATGATGAGAAGGCGCAGACGCGTACTATGCGTTCCAAAGAACAGGCCCATGATTACCGTTATTTTCCTGATCCGGATTTGGTTCCTTTTACGATCGACTACAAGATCATCGACGGCGTACGGGCTGAGCTGCCTGAATTGCCGCAAGCCAAGTTCTTGCGTTTTTTAAGCCAGTTTGGTCTGACAGAATACGATGCCAATATTTTGGTTGCAGACAACAGCATGGCTGATTTTTTTGAAGCCGCGCTTAAAGAGTATCCGCACGCCAAAAAGATCGCCAATTGGCTGGGTGGTCCGGTTTTAATGGAGTTGAATAATCGTAAGCTGTCGATCAATGAATTGAAAATATCGCCCAAAGGTTTAGTTGAGTTGATCGCCAAGGTCGAAGACGGGCTGGTCAGTAATCTGGTGGGCAAGGAAGTTCTGACCCTGATGCTTGATGAAGGCAAATCGGCAGATACAGTTATTAAGGAAAAAGGCCTGGCCCAGGTTTCAGATGATGGTGCATTGCTGGGAATCATTGATGAAATCATTGCCCAAAACGCAGCGGTGGTTGAACAGGTTAAAGCGGGCAAGACCAATGGCATTGGTTTTCTGGTGGGGCAGGCCATGAAAAAATCCGGCGGGCGCGCGAATCCCAAGAAATTAAATGAGCTTATTACCCAAAGGATCTCAGGTGCCTAAAAAAGTTTTGATATTTGGATTAATGCTGGCAGCTTTAATCGGTATTTCAACCATCGGTATTTCGCAGGTTGCGGCACCTGTTAAGAAGGATTTATATTCCCAGGTTGAGCTTTTCAGTTACGCCCTGACGACCGTTCAGTCGGAATATGTTGATGAAAAGACCCCTCAGGACCTGATCTATGGGGCCCTTCGCGGGATGCTTTCATCACTCGACCCTCACAGCCAATTCATGGACCCTGATGAATACAAGGATTTAAAAACTGAGACAGAGGGAAAATTCGGCGGGCTCGGCATTGAGATTTCCATGAAAGATGATCTGCTGACAGTTGTTGCTCCCATCGAAGATTCCCCGGCCTGGCGCGCGGGCATCAAGGCGGGGGACAGGATCGTTAAGATCGCGGATATGGTCACCCGTGATATGAGCCTGGATGACGCGGTCAAGAAATTGCGCGGTGAACCTGGCAGCAGGGTGACGCTCGTCATCCTTCGCGAAAAAGAAGATATGGTTAAGACGTTTACCATCACCCGTGAGATCATCCATGTGGATGATGTCAAGGAACCGCATATCATCACTGACCATATCGGGTATGTGCGCCTGACGGAATTTCGTGAGAATTCCTACGATGAATTGCATCAGGCCCTGGAAAAATTAAAAGCCCAGGGGGCTGACAGCCTGATCCTGGATTTGCGTAATGATCCGGGCGGGTTGTTGGATGTGGCGACCAAGATCGCTGAAGATTTCCTGCCTGCGGGCGAAACGATCGTTTCGACCAAAAGCAGGCATTCATCCGATGACACGGTTGCCAAATCCGCCAACAGCAACGGGGATTTCCTCTACTGGCCGATGGTGGTGATGATCAATGAGGGGTCTGCTTCGGGAAGCGAAATTGTGGCCGGTGCCCTGCGTGATAATAAACGTGCGGTGCTGGTGGGTGTGAAGTCTTTTGGTAAAGGTTCTGTGCAGTCCGTTATTCCTTTGCCTGACGGCTCGGGTTTACGTTTGACCACGGCCCGTTATTTCACACCTTCCGGAGTATGTATTAACGGGATCGGGATCACTCCGGATGTGACCGTTGAAGGCGATGCTCCCGATGATGATAATGCGCCGGATAAGGTCAATAAGAAGAACGATGATGATATAGACACCATCTTTTCTAATCTTGAGCGTAAAGATGATAAGAAAATAGCGGCGTTAAGCAAGAAAGATCAGGATGATATTCAGCTGCAAACGGCCATCAATGTCATTAAAGGCATGAAGATCGACCGTAATTTTCAACAAAAATAAATATGGCTCAACGAAAAAAGACACCCACTCCCAAGAGTTCTTCCAAGAATGACACGAAGGTCGCTGCTATTGTGTTGGGCATTTTCGTGGCTGGTTTGGTAGTATTCTTTGTTATTTCGAAGAATAAAGAAATTGCCAAGCATGCGCAGATCGTTCATAGATCTGTTGCCACCCCTGTTGAGATTTCTTCTCCTGATGAAAATGCCAGACCTGTTGAAACCTATCATGCTTCCTCATCTGCAGAGCCCTTAGCGGATGTTGCAGGTTCAGGCGGGAAGATTGCATTTATTATCGATGATTGGGGACAGACCACGGCTAATTGTAAATATTTAAGGGATATACCAGAGCCCATGGCGGTATCCATATTGCCGGGATTGCGTCATACCAAGGATGTGGCTAAATGCGCCAAGCTTTATCATAAGTTGGCCATGCTGCATCTGCCTTTGGAAGCGATGCATAATTTTGATTTTTATCCGGTCAATTATATTATCAAAACCACCATGAAACCTGAGCTGGTCTCCAAAATAGTGAATGGCGATCTGGATCAATTACCGTCGATCGAAGGGGTTAATAATCATATGGGATCAAAAGCCACCGCTGACAGGCCTTTGATGAGAACAATCTTTAGAGAGGTAAAGAAAAGAGGCTTGTTCTTTGTTGACAGCATGACGGCGCATAATACTGTTTGCGGATCTTTGGCTGACGAGATGGGGCTAACTTTTGGCAGGAGGGATGTGTTCTTGGATAATGTCAATACCCGGGAGGCCATCACTAAACAAATGGTGGCACTGGCTCATTGGGCGCGGCATCATGGCTATGCGGTGGCCATCGGCCATGACAGGCATTTGACCATGCAGGTGATCAAGGATGAGATCCCGTGGCTTGAAAAGCAAGGGTTTAAGATCGTCAGCATTAAAGAGCTGCTTCGGAACCGATGAATATTCTAGGCATTGAAACTTCCTGTGATGAAACTGCAGCCGCGGTAGTTACTGATGGCGTGGCGGTTCGATCCAATATCATCGCAACCAGCCTCAAGGACCATCAGCGTTTTGGCGGCATCATCCCTGAAATTGCTTCCCGGCGCCAGATAGAGTTCATTCATTGGGTGGTGGCTGAAAGTCTTAAAGGGGCCGATATGACCCTTAAAGATATTGATGCTATTGCCGTGACCCGCGCCCCTGGATTGATCGGCTCCCTGCTGGTGGGTCTGGGATTTGCCCGTGGATTGAGCCATGCCAGCGGAAAACCCCTTATTGAGATTGATCACATCAAGGCCCATTTGTATGCGAATTATTTGCAATTATCAAAAGACGTTCAAGCCTGCCCCCAGGAGCGATTACCCGCGGTGGGTCTTGTTGTCTCAGGCGGTCATTCCAGTCTTTTTCTGGTGAAGGATTTTAAGAATTTTAAATTGTTAGGCGTGACCCGGGACGATGCCGCTGGTGAGGCATTTGATAAGGTCGCCCGGATCCTGGGCTTGGGTTATCCCGGCGGTCCTGTGATCGACCGTTTAGCTTCTCAAGGGGTCAATAAGGAAATTAAATTCCCCAAGGCCCCTCTTGAGGGGACGTATGATTTTTCTTTTAGCGGGACTAAGACTGCGGTCCTTTATTACACTCAAAAGAACAAGGACCATCAGGATTATTCTGTTGCGAAAGTGGCTTATGCGTTTCAGGAAAGTGTTGTCGCTGTTTTAGTGGAAAAGTCCCTCAAGGCTTGCCGCAAATTTAAGGTCAACACGCTGTTAGTCGGCGGCGGGGTGGCGGCTAATTCAGCCTTGCGCGCGTCTTTAAAAGCTCAAGCAGACCTTGAAGGGGTGGATGTGTTCTTTCCGCCGATGGCGTTGTGCCTCGATAATGCGGCCATGGTCGCTGGTTTTGCTTATCACCATCATATTGACCTTAAAGGTTAATTTTGTTAACATTAATGTAAATCAACAATAGGAGGTCATTATGGCCTTTAATCGTAAAGAACATAAAGAAATTATTCCCGAAGAAAAGATCATTGAGATCAATGCCCAGATGGAAGGGTCGTTGACCTTTGCTGATCCTGTGAATCTAAAGATCCACGGCAAGTATTCCGGCAAACTTGACACCCGGGGGACCTTGACCATCGGGCAAACGGCCCAGGTCGAGGCCAATATCATTGGTGAGAATGTCATCGTCGCTGGTAAGGTCAAGGGTAATGTCGTTGCCAAGAAAATGCTGGTATTGATGCCTTCAGCTGTTTTGCACGGGGACATTTCAACGCCTAAATTAAACATCGTTGAAGGGGCTTTATTCCAGGGCCGCTGCCATATGCTCGAAGATGTTTTAAGTATTGACGATCTGGCCCAGTATCTGGAGATTGAGATCCCGGCCATATTGGAATTGGCCACCACCGGCAAGATACCCGCTATCAAAGAGGGAGAGAACTGGAGATTTGAACGCTCCCAGATCGAGCAGTGGGCCTCATCAGGCAAGGTCAGGTAATGAGCAGCCAATACATCACCGTTCGTGAAACAGCCCAGATCCTGTCCGTCTCTGAAAAGAAGGTCATGGACTTAATTGAGAGCGGCAAGTTACAGGCCTATAAGATCGCGGACCAGTTCCTTCGCCTTAAACGCAATGAAGTTGTCACTATGCTTTCCAGCGGTCAGGTCGCCTCTGAAACCGCCCCGCATACTTATACTCCGTCGGAACGTGCCCAGGATTTCTTTTATTTCAATGATTTTTATTTAGTGTCCTTTGCTGTTATCGGCTTCCTGTTGTATATCATTTTCTTTACCAGCTAACGTCATAGAACAAACTTTACGAAACCAAAGGAACAGGGAATATTGGGACAAATCCGGAAAATAAATGACCTTTACTATATCGATTTTATTGCGCGCGGATTGTTATATTCACAAGTTGCAGGGCATAGTCTGGAAGGGGCCCAAAAACTTTTAGCCCAGGTGGAGGAAAAGATCGCCGGCGGGGAAGCGTTGACGATCACCCGTCTAATCGACCTGCCTGATTTTTTTGAACGTTTCCTTTCTGATGCAAGTTTGCAATACCCTTCCCCAACCATCAAACGGTTTGCAGGCACCATCAAGCATTTTAGCGGTTTTCTTAACCGGGATCTCCCTCAAATAACTCAGCTGGCTCAACTGACACCTGCCATCATCGAGTCGTATAAAGTTTATTTAATCCGGGAACAGAAGCCGAAGGCTGTCAATCTGGCCATTCTCTTGTTGAGGGAGGTGCTGGAATTCGGCATCAAATTAAGATTTATCAACGACAATCCCAGCCTGCATGTGCGTTTATTGCCATGGCCCAAAACGTCTCCCCGAAAATCAACCGCCCGTTATGATTTAGCCAGGCAGCTCTTGTCCCAGGGTACTGGCCTTGGAAAATTATCCCAATTGCTAAAACTAACAGATATTGCCCAGGCGATTTATTTTGCAAATTTAATTCCCTTGGCCCGGGAAGATGCCTATAGTTAGGGATGTTTGTTGGTATGTCTAATGCTTGGGTGCTGAAACCTTTGCTGAAAGTGACGTGACCTTGAAATTGCCGTCCATTAAATTTCTTTCAATAGTCATTATCCTTTGTTTGGGTGTGCTTGTTTATTCGAATACATTCTTGGTCCCGTTTCAATATGATGACGGTGTTAATATAACGGGCAATGATGCTATTAGAAATATTTTAAACCTGCAGCATATTTGGAATTGCTGGCCCTGCCGTTTTCTTACCTATCTCTCGTTCGCTCTGAATTATCAAATCAATGGCCTTAATGTACTGGGTTATCATCTGTTTAATCTGGCTGTTCATTTAATTTCAGCCTTGCTGGTCTGGTGGCTTGTTCTTTTAACATTCTCAACGCCCGCCATGAATGAAGACTTAGCAAGCGAAGAAACAGGGAATGTGGCGAGTATCATTGCTTTATTTGCAGGGCTGCTGTTTGTTTCACATCCAGTTCAAACAGAAGCAGTGACATATATCGTGCAACGGGCGGCTTCAATGGCTGCGTTGTTCTATTTGGCATCTATATGCCTTTACGTTCAATCAAGGCTCTTGCAAACTACCGGACAGGGCCCAAGGTCTTGGAAGTGGTATTACATTGGTTCATTGGTGGCGGCCATACTGGCTATGTTCAGTAAAGAGATGGCCATAACTCTGCCGTTAATGGTCCTGTTTTATGAGCTCAGTTTCTTTGATCGTAAACAGGGCCATCAATGCAAGCAGCTTGTTCCATTCCTGATCATTTTATTTATTATTCCGGTAACGTTACTGCTTACAAAGAATGTCAGATCTTTGAATGCGGGGGAGATACGGTCCACGGTAGAAGGGTCGATGGGTGTTTCCTCGGGGCATTACCTTGTTACGCAATTCAGAGTGCTGGTCACTTATATAAGGCTGGTTTTCTTGCCGGTCAATCAAAACCTTGATTACGATTATCCTGTTTTCACCAGTTTCTTTCAGCTGCCTGTTCTCATCAGCTTTTTGTTCTTAGCCGGTATTCTTTATGCCGCAAAACGGCTTTTTTCAAAATATAAGATTGTTTCTTTTTTCCTCATTTGGTTCTTCCTGGCCCTTTTACCTGAGTCCAGTATTTTTCCGATCAGGGATGTTATTAATGAACACAGGTTATATTTACCATTAGCGGGATTCAGCATATTGTTGGTGTCCAGCGTTTATTATCTTTGGGGAAAGACAAGCATCAAGATGATGGTAATAGTACTTTCACTGGTAGTAGCAGTTAATTCAATCCTGGCCTATCAAAGAAACAGTTGCTGGAAGAATGAGGAAACATTATGGAATGATAGCGCTCGAAAATCACCTCATAAGGTAAGGCCCAATAATAATCTGGGGGTTATTTATTACAGTAACGGCGATCTTGTCCAATCTATGCTGTTCTTAAACAGAGCAATTGCCATAGACCCTAAATATGCGTATTCATACAACAACCGTGGGCTTGTCTATTTCAAGCAGGGAAAATTCAGCCAGGCTTTAGCAGATTATAATAAAGCTGTTGCATTAGATCCCGCAGACGCTGCTGCCTATGATAATCGTGGTGATGTTTACCGTAACCAGGGTAAATTTGTTCAGGCGTTGTACGACTATAGCAAGGCCCTCGCGTTAGATCCTCATTTGGAGACTGCCTCTAACGGCCGTAATATTATTTACAATGATTTGGCAATTTTAAACTACGACAAGACCATCAAATTAAATCCCAATAATGCGGCGGCCTATTATAAACGGGGCATTTATTACAATAATGAGGGGAAGGTTTCTCAAGCGATGCTTGATTTAAACAAAGCTGTTGAAATTGATCCAAGATTTGAAGCCGTGTATAACATCCGTAGTTATATTTACCTTAATCGAGGCGAATTGGTCAAGGCTTTATCTGATTGCAATAAAGCCATTGAGATAAATCCCGGCGATGCGCAGGCTTACACGAACCGCGGCCTTGTTTATGCCAAACAAGGGAATTACAAACTGGCAGTATCAGAATACAGCAAAGCCATTGAGATAAACCCCAATTACATGCTGGCTTTTAAATACAGGGCATTTTCGTATGAGCAGTTAAAAGAATATGATAAAGTCTTGATTGATGCCCGCAGGGCGGAAGATTTGATGAAGAAGATGGAAGGAAGGTGATTTTGAAATCGTCCCGCTATAAATTATTCTCAGTTATCCTTATCTTTTGTTTGGGGACCATTGTTTATTCCAATTCTTTTTTGACCCTGTTTCAGTTTGATGATTGGATCAATATAACAAACAATTTTGCCGTTAGAAATATTTTTAATCTGCATAACATATGGACTTTTCTTCCCCGCAGGTTCCTTCTATATCTTTCACTCGCTTTCAACTATCACGTTAATGGGTATCATGAATTGGGATACCATATTTTTAATCTGATAATCCATTTATGTTGTGCCAGTCTGGTCTGGTGGTTGACGCTGTTGACATTTTTGACACCTGCGATGAGGGAGGAGAAGATCTCCCGTCATGCCAATGCCATTGCATTACTGGCTGGGCTGGTATTTGTCTCTCATCCCATACAAATTGAAGCCGTGACGTATATTGTGCAAAGGGCAGCATCAATGGCTACTTTGTTTTATCTGGCTTCTTTGTGTTTCTATGTTCAATCAAGGCTGCTGCAGGGGATTGACCCTCGCCAAGGGGAAGGATCTTTTGCGCAGAAATCATATTACATCGGCGCATTGGTCATGGCAATATTGGCCATGTTTACTAAAGAGACGGCTATAACCCTGCCTTTAATGATCCTGCTATATGAGTTTAGTTTTTTAAAAGAAAAGGGAAGTGTTAACTGGAAATATCTGGCGCCTTTCCTGGCGACCATATTCATTATTCCTGTAACGATGTTATTGACTGAAACACGGACTACCAGATTACAGCAGCTGGAAAACGAACCGGGGATTTCCTGGATTCATTATCTTTTGACTCAATTCAGGGTCATGGTTACCTATATAAGACTGCTTTTTTTGCCGGTCAATCAAAACATTGATTATGATTATCCTGTCTATAGAAATATTCTTGAATTACCGGTGCTGGCCAGTTTAGTTCTTTTATCAACCATTCTATTTAGTGCTAATCGTTTATTTTTGAAATACAGACTGATCTCTTTTGGTATCTTTTGGTTCTTTTTGGCCCTTTTGCCAGAGTCAAGCTTTTTGCCTATTAAAGATGTCATTTTTGAGCATCGTCTTTATTTGCCGATGGTCGGGTTTAGTATTTTCTTAGTAAGCGCGCTGTACTACCTTTTAGAAAAGAGTTCCTTTAAAGTGCTGGTCATATCTATATTAGTGATCATTACCGGGTATTCTGTTTTGACCTATCAAAGGAATTTGGTTTGGAAAGATGGATTTACTTTATGGGGGGATGCGGTCCGTAAATCTCCGCATAAGGCAAGGCCGTATCTAAGTCTTGGGTATTGTTATTACACCAAAGGTAATTTTACTCAATGTATATTGAATTATAACAAAGCCATTGCCTTGGACCCCAAGTATGCGGAAGCATATAATGATCTGGGCGTTGCCTACTATGCCCAAGGTAAATTCCCTCAGGCTTTGGAAAATCTTGATAAGGCCATTGCCTTATATCCTTCCTATGCAAAGGCATATCTTGACCGCGGGATTCTTTACTACGCCCAAGGCAAGCTCGATGAAGCCGTCCTTGATTTTAACAAAGCCCTGACGACATCCTCAGATGTCACCGTGGCGTATAATGTTTTAAAAATAAAATTTGACGTAGTCAGGATAATTTATTACACCAAGGCCATTAGATTAAATCCCAAGAATGCGATCGCTTACTTCGAGCGTGGCAATATCTATAAAAATGAAGGGAATATCCCCAAAGCCATGCTTGATTTTAATACAGCTATTGGGATAAATCCTCAATACGCAGTCGTTTATAATGCGCGTAGCACTATTTATTTAAATCAGGGCGAATTAGCCAAAGCCATGTCTGATTGCAATAAAGCCATTGAAATAGATCCGGCCAATGCGCAGGCCTACACCAGCCAGGGGCTTATTTATGCCAAGCTCGGGAATTTTAATCAGGCGGTGTTAGAATACAGCAAGGCCATTGCCATAGATCCTAAGGATGTGCTGGCGTATAAATACAGGGCTTTTTCCTATGACAAGTTAATGGAATACGGGAAGGTTTTGGAAGATGTCCGTAAGGCACAAGATCTGTGGAAGGCTTCCCAGCATTAAAAAGGGAATGGCTATACATTTATGAAGCCCGTCTTGAAGCCATGTCATTTTAAGCTGCTTTCGCTAGCTCTTATCGTTCTTTCAGGAATTATTGTTTATTCTAATACTTTTCTATGTTCATTCCATCTCGATGATGCAACCTCCATATCCCATAATCCTGCCGTAACCGATATTCATCAATGGAAGAGAATATGGGATTTTCTGCCTCGTCATTTTATCCTTAATCTTTCGTTTGCTCTAAACTATCATTTCCATCAGTTAAAGGTGCCAGGTTATCATGTTTTTAATTTAGCGGTGCATTTAAGTTCAGCTATTTTAGTGTGGTGGCTTACTCTTTTGACCCTTTCAACGCCCGTCATGAAAGGGGACAAAATCACCCCGTATGGCAATTTTATTGCTTTGTTTGCAGGGTTAATATTCGTTTCACATCCTGTTCAAACAGAAGCTGTAACATATATAGTCCAGCGGGCCGCTTCGATGTCAGCCTTTTTTTATTTAGCCTCTTTAAGCCTCTATGTTAAATCAAGGCTGATGGAGAATAACGGGTCAATCCCAGGGACGGGGAAATTTTATTACATCTGTTCGCTGCTAACAGCCATGATGGCCATGTTTACCAAGGAGACGGCCATCACATTACCGCTGATGATTGTTCTTTATGAGATCAGCTTTTTTGGGATGAAGGAAGATTTTAAATGGGGCAGGCTGGTTCCTTTCTTGCTTACACTCTTTATTATTCCTGTAACAATGTTATTGACCGAAACCAGCGCAGCCAGACTGCAGCAGTTACGCAGCGAACCTGGTATTTCTTCTTCGCATTATTTATTGACCCAATTCAGGGTGATGGTCACCTATATAAGATTGCTTTTCTTTCCGTTGAATCAGAACCTTGATTATGATTATCCCATTTTCAGGAATTTCTTTGAATGGCCTGTATTAATCAGTTTCATTTTCTTAACGGCTATTTTTTGCCTGGCAATACGGCATTATTCAAAGTACAGATTAGTTTCTTTTTCCATTTTTTGGTTTTTCCTGACCCTGCTGCCTGAATCGAGTCTCTTGCCGATAAAAGATGTCATTTTTGAGCACAGGCTATATCTGCCGATGGCAGGCTATAGTATTTTTCTGGCAGGTGGCGCTTACTATATTTTAGGGAAGAATGATCTTAAATGGATGTGCATCGCCTTGATTTGTATCATATTTTATTACGGAATCTTAACTTACCAAAGAAATGAGATCTGGAAAGATGACGTTACTTTATGGAATGATGCCGTTATAAAGTCTCCCCATAAAGCAAGGCCGTATAATTACCGGGGTGTTGCTTACATTGAAAAGAATGAGCTGACACAGGCCATAGCTGATTTCACCCAGGTTATTGCCCTGGATCCTACTTTATTAGAGGCTTATAACAACCGTGCCGGTATTTACGCTAAACAAGGCAAGTTCACACAAGCCATTCTTGATTATAATAAAGCCATTGAACTGGATCCTGACATGGCAGCGCCTTATTTTAATTTAGCCCATGTTTACATTAAACAGGGCAGATTCATCCAGGCCATTCCTCTTTTGACCCAAGTCATTAATAAAAAGCCGAAATTAGCTGCTGCCTTTTATGAGCGGGGCATGCTCTATTACCAAATAAAAGAATACGGCAGGTCCTGGGCAGATATCCGCCAGGCAGGTTCTTTAGGGGCCCGGATTGATCCTAGATTTATTAATGCGCTTAAGAGAGCATCTGGTGGGATTTAATATCATTTGTGTAAATAAGTTGTAGGAGGTTTTTATTTGATATAGAATAACACGCATTTTGGAGAGGTGGCAGAGTGGCCGAATGCGGCGGTCTTGAAAACCGTTGCCTCGCAAGGGGCCGTGAGTTCGAATCTCACCCTCTCCGCCATTTTATTAGTCAGTCTAGTAAGCTCCTATCTGGGTAGTCACCACATGTCCTCACAGTCTTCCAAGGACTCTCAAATCCGTTTTATCAATCGTTCACTTCTCTTCGTAGAATGGACCATCAAAATGATGCCCAGGTGGTTGATCTTTCTTTTTGTGGAGAGTGTTTTTCCCATTGCCTGGTTGTATATGCATGAATTAAAAAGGATCTGTATCCATAATCTTAAGTTTGTTTATGGAGAAGCTCAGGATCAAAAAGATCTCGAACAAAGGTCCAAGCTGTACGTCAAGTCCATTGCCTATGCCATGATGGATATGATCTATTATGTGGACAGGCCCAAACAATTATCTAAGATCACCCATCTTGAAGGTGAAGAGAATCTAAAGAAAATTCTCGAGCAAGGGCGGGGTGCCATTGCTGTCTCGGCCCATCTGGGTAATTTTCCGCTGATGTTCATTTATTTGGCCCAAAAGGGCTATAAGGTCAATGTGATCATCCGTAATATGAGGGATCCTGTTTTTAGTAAATTTGTCTTTCAGGTATGTGCTAAATGGGGCATCAACATGATAGAAACTTCTCCAGGCAAGAGATTCTTAAGAGAAAGTCTGGCGGCTATAGGCCGTAATGAGCTATTGTTCATCCTGCTTGATGAGATTGTTGCTCCTGAAAATGGGGTCAAGGTGAAATTCTTAGGCCGAGATGCCATCAGGGCCAGGGGGCCTATTTTGTTCCTTGAAAGGACGTCTTCACCGATACTCCCCATGTTCATCGCTCAAGACGAGAAGAAGCAGTTCAGGATTTTTGTGGAAGAGCCTTTTGAGATCGCGAAGGAAGGCAGTGCACAGGAGAATATGATCAGGAACATCACAGGACTAAGTACCATTGTCGAGTGTTTTGTCAAAAAATACCCCATGCAGTGGGGCGGATGGCTCAATAAGAAGTGGGCTTCTGTCTAGCTGTTGATCACCCGCAAGAATGGGCTGCTGAATTTCTCCAGTTTTTGTTCCCCTACACCAAAAACTTCCGCGAATTCACCTTTGGTTTTAGGCTTACGATGGCACATATCAATCAAGGATTTATCAGAGAATACGATATAAGGCGGAACGCCCATTGAATCTGCAAGCTCTTTTCGTTTGGAACGCAATTTTTCGAAAAGGGTCGTGTCATAGGCTTCACCAAGCTTGGATTTGACAGCTTTTGCAGGTGCAGCATTTTCTGAAGCAAGATAACCCTGTACAGCACGCTTGCCGCTTAAGATCTCGTAGGAGCCTTTAGTCAGGCTCAAGACATCATAGTCATCATTCTTATTAAGAAGGTCTTGGGTCAGTAATTGCTGGACTAAATTTTGCCACTGCTTGACAGACCAGTCTTTCCCGGCACCAAAGGTTTTGCATTCATCATGATTGTAGTTAAGGATCTTTTCTGCCTCAGACCCTCGAAGGACATTGATGACATGCATGGCCCCAAAGCGCTCCTCGGTTTCTGAGACGCATTGCAGGAATTTGATCGAGGGGATGGTCAGATTGACCGTTGCTTCCTTTGGTTTAAGGCAGTTGTCACAAAGACCGCAGTTCTCAATAGTATAATTCTCTCCAAAGTAAGTGATGAGCGGAATGCGGCGGCACTGACGGCTTTGGGCATAGGCGATGATGGTGTTCAGGTGATTTTGCGCTACCCGCTTTTGGGCCTCATCCGTCTTTTGATCGATGAAATATTTGATCTTGGCCGCATCCCCGGCGCTGAAAAGCAAAAGGCATTGGGAGGCTAAGCCGTCACGGCCAGCGCGTCCTGTTTCCTGATAATAGGATTCAATGTTCTTGGGAAGATCATAATGAATGACAAATCGTACGTTAGGTTTATTGATCCCCATACCAAAGGCAATGGTTGCTACCATGATAGGAATATCATCGCGGATAAATAATTCCTGATTTTTGTGACGGACTTCATCCGAAAGGCCTGCGTGATAGGGCAGGGCTTTAAAACCAAAATAGTTGAGGTCCTTTGTTAATTGATCGACTTGCTTGCGTGAAAAGCAGTAAATGATCCCGCTTTGGTTCTTGAATTTTTCAATATAATCGATGGTCTGGTCTGTGGCACGGGCTTTGGGGATGACTTCATAAAATAAATTATCGCGGTTAAAACTGGCGACCAGTTCCTGCGGATTTTTCAGAGCTAAATTAGCAATGATATCTTTGCGTACACGTTCAGTAGCCGTAGCTGTTACTGCCAGGAAGACGGCATGGGGGAATTGCCCGCGCAGTTCTTTGATCTTACGGTATTCAGGCCTGAAATCGTGACCCCATTCAGAGATACAATGGGCTTCATCGATCGTAATGCAATCAACCCGGCAGGAGGCGAGCATCTGCAGGATCTCTTCTTTAAATAAAGTTTCAGGGGCGCAGAATAAAAGTTTGGTCTTGCCAGAGCGGATGCGGGCCATGTTGATTTCATACTGGTCCCATTCCAAGGAGCTATTGAGGACTTCAGCTTCTACTCCGAGAGTCTTCAGCTGGCTGACCTGGTCTTTCATCAAGGAAATCAACGGGGATATGACGACCGTTAATCCTGGAAGCATCAACGCCGGGATCTGATAACAAATTGATTTACCCCCACCCGTCGGCATAATGAGCAGGGTGTCTTTCTTATCCAATATTGACTGGATGCATGTTTCTTGCAGGGGCCTGAAGGAATCGTAGCCGAAGATGGTGCGCAGGATGTTTAATTTCATAAGAATCCTATTATACGGGGTATTAATTGAATATCTAGGGAAACTCGCGGGATTATGTTAAACTGGTCAACTTATGCAATTTTCATCGCTTGGACTTACTGAAGACATGCTTGAAGCTGTAAGGATCGCGGGGTACGAAACTCCCAGCCCTGTTCAGCAAAAGGCCATTCCATGTATTTTAATGGGGAAAGACCTTATTGTCCAGTCCCGGACAGGAACAGGCAAGACGGCGAGTTTTGCCTTGCCGATGCTTCAGATGCTGCAAGATGCCATCAAAGGGAATAAAAAAGTCATCAAGGCGCTGGTCTTGGCACCTACGCGTGAACTAGCCATGCAACTGGAGCGTGCACTGAAGACTTATGGACGTTCGTTAACGAGGCCACTGCGCACGATTTCATTGATCGGCGGTTTGAATATTGACCTGCAGATCAGGAATCTCCATCATGGCTCTGATATTGCGGTCGCCACACCGGGGAGATTATTGGATTTAGTGCAAAGGCATGTGGTTAATTTATCCATGCTTAATATCCTCGTGATCGATGAGGTGGACAAGATGTTCGATCTGGGATTTTCCAAGGAACTTGAAGATGTTTTAAAGATCCTACCGTCCAACCGGCAGAATTTATTATTTTCAGCGACAATTACTGATAAGGTGAATAAATTGGCTCAGGAATTTATGAAGAATCCTGTGCTGATCAAGATCGATGAGGATGCTCCTACCTCTGATTTAATCCATCAAAGGGCTATAGAAGTTAATCGGACTAATCGAGGTCCGTTACTTAGACATTTAATCAAAACGGAGCAATGGCCGCAAGTGTTGGTCTTTGTTTCAAGCGTCAGGGATGCAGATATCCTGGCAGCTAAATTAATGGAAGCTGGTATTGAGGCGAGGGCGTTTCATGGAGGATTAACTCAGGCACAGCGCATTCAAGTCTTAGGTGATTTTAAAGCCAAAGGTTTTAAAGTGCTGGTAGCGACAGATATCGCGGCCCGAGGCATTGATATTGATAAATTGCCTTGTGTGGTGAATTATGATTTGCCGCGGTCTCCGGATGATTATATCCATCGCATCGGCAGGACCGCCAGGGCAGGCGAGCGGGGGGTCGCGATCTCATTTATTGGGCATGAAGGATTGGCGCATTTTTCGCTGATCGAAAAACGTTCCCATATCCGTTTGCCCAGAGAGAGTATTAAGGGTTTTGAATTAACAGGAGAAGTTTTGCCCCAAGAAAAAGGCAAGGCCCCTGTCAAAGGTTTTCGAATGAGCAAAAAAGACAAGGCGCGTGCTCTTGTCTTAAAAGAGGGGAAGAAATCGTGAGTGTATCTACTGATTTTAAGAGCTTAGGTTTAAGTAAAGAGATTTTATCCAATTTGGAATCCTTGGGCTATTTGAAGATGACGCCTGTCCAAGAGCAAGGATTGCCCTATATTTTAGAAGGTCGAGACCTTATCGCCCAGGCCAATACCGGCAGTGGTAAAACAGCCGTATTTGGTCTTGGGATTTTATCTATCATTGATATTGCCAATCAACTTCCCCAAGCCCTGGTACTTTGCCCGACCAGAGAATTAGCCCAACAAGTGTCTCTCGAGATCCGCCGCCTGGCGCGTGCGACGAGCAATATCAAGATATTGTCGTTGTATGGTGGGGTGGAAGAAAAACACAAGACCAAGTCTTTAGGGCAGGGTGCGCATATTGTGGTGGGTACTCCGGGCCGTATCAAGAAGCTTTTAGAAAAGAAAGAACTTAATGTTAATTCATTAAAGATTCTGGTTCTCGATGAAGCAGACCGGATGCTTGAGTTGGGATTTATGGATGATATTAACGCGATTGCGGGCTTCACGCCAGTTGATCGTCAAACCTTGTTGTTCTCCGCGACTTTTCCTAATGGGATCAAAACCTTAAGTGCATTTATTCAGGATGAACCGGCCCAGGTAACGGTCGATTCCCAGCACCAGGAAAGTACCATTAAGCAATTATTTTTTCAAGTTCAAGGAGAGGTGGCCAAGCCTGAGGCGTTAAGGAGATTGCTTGGTCATTATAGGCCTGAGTCAGCGATCATTTTTTGTAAGAGCAGAACTATTTGCGCTGAAGTTGCCCTTTTATTAAAAAAAGAAAAAGTCAGTGCTTTAGAGATTCACTCTGATCTCGATCAAAAAAACAGGACGCTGGTCTTGACCAAATTTGCCAATAAAAGCTGCTGCATCCTGGTGGCTACCGATCTGGCTGCACGAGGATTGGATATTAAAGATGTCCAGGTTGTCATCAACTATGACCTGCCGATGGACCATGAATTATATGTTCATCGCATCGGACGCACCGGCAGGGCAGGCAAGGAAGGGTTGTCCTTAAGCTTGTTCACCGGCCGTGAACAGCCATTCCTTGATAATATTGAGAATTATTTGAAGAAGCCTTGTGAAAAGGTCGAGTTGGAATCATTAAAAGTTACAAGATCATTTACACTGACACCAACCATGGTGACCCTTTATATCAGCGGCGGCAAAAAAGATAATATGCGCCCCAGTGATATTTTAGGTGCTTTGACCAAGCAGGCAGGGTTAGCGGCCAAGGATGTCGGGCAGATCCATATTTTTGAAGTGAACAGCTATGTGGCCGTTGCCGTTCCCCAAGTTGAAAAAGCCATTAAAGCCCTGAATGAGGGCAAGATAAAGGGGCGGAAATTCAAGGTAGGAAAAACGTAACGATCAAGATCCAGCTATTTTCTGCACCACACAAGCACCGATACAATCACCTTCGACATTAACAACAGTACGGATGGTGTCTAAGGGGCGGTCGATGGCAATAAGGATGGCCACGGCTTGGGCAGGCAGTCCCACGGATTGCAGGACCATGATCATGGTCACCATGCCAGCGCTGGGAATTCCTGGTGCGCCGATGGAAGCCATCATCGCTGTGAATACTACCACTATTTGCGAGACCAAGGTTAAATGAGCTCCGCATAAATTAGCCACGAATAAGGCAGCCATGGCTTCATACATGGCGGTCCCATCCATGTTGAGGATGGCGCCAACCGGCAGTACAAAGCGGGCAATGGCAGCATCTATTTTTAGATTTTCTGTGACACAGCGCAGGCTTATGGGTAAGGTGGCTGTCGAGGAGCTTGTAGAAAATGCCGTTATAAAAGCTTCTTTCATGGCTAAAAAGAATTTCCACGGTGAAATTCTTGTGATCAGCCATAAAATAATGGGGAGTGTGATAAGTCCATGGAATAAAGTCGTTCCTACAACGACGAGGATATATTTGCTTAAGACATAGAGCAGCGGGACATTGGCCTGGGCGACGAGTTTTGTTAACAGGGCCATGATACCAAGCGGGGCTAAGCGCATGATCCAGCGTACGATGGTCATCATGATCTCAAAAAACTCATTGATCAGTTTTAAGGCGGTCCTGCTTTTTTCACCTAAAACAACAAGGGTGATCCCTGTAAGCACGGCCAATAGAACTACCGTGAGGATATTGTTTGGGTTCATTAGGTGGTTGGCAAAATCATGTATGTTAAAAGAGTGCACCTGAAAGGTGTTTGTCTTATCTTTGAATAAATGGACATCAAGCCCGACACCCGGCTTTATAAAATTCATGGCTATCAAACCAGTAATACCGGCCAAAGCAGTGGTCGTCAAAGAATAAAATATCAGCGTGGGCCACACACGCCGGGATTGAGAAGAATTGATGAGATTGGCTATGCCGGCGGTAATCGATGTGAAAACCAGAGGGACCATGATCATTTTAAGCAGATTGATGAATATTTTTCCTAAAAGGTCAAAGGCGGAAAGATAAGGTGAGGCGGCCTGTGAAGGGGTGTAGTGGCCTAAAATGATCCCGAAGGTAACTCCCAGTGATGCTCCAAACAATATTTGGGTGTTTAGAGATATTTTCATAGCTTGTCTTCATGATACATCAATTTTTGGCCTATTGACATAGAGAAATTACTTGCCAATCCGAAGCTTCTCGTCTAAAATCATTTTTCCTTAAATTTCAAAATTGGCGGGGTAGCTCAGTTGATAGAGCATTCGGTTCATACCCGACAGGTCGGTGGTTTAAATCCACTCCCCGCCACTTTTTATTTTGCTTGACATGCAACCATTTAGTTGCATATAATGTATCCATGGATAAAGTTTTCAAAGCGCTCGCAGATTCAAATCGAAGGAAGTTGCTTGATGTGCTTTACGTTGATAACGGCCAGACCTTGAATGATCTATGTCGTTTCTTAGAGATGTCACGGCAGGCGGTGACCAAGCATCTTAAAATTCTGGAGGCGGCGAATCTTGTGTCTGTTATTTGGAGGGGCCGTGAGAAATTGCATTATCTTAATCCAGTGCCTATTCATGACATTCATCAGCGGTGGATTAACAAATATGAACATGTTCATTTGGACGGTTTGGCTAAGCTTAAACAAAACCTAGAGGAGGGAATAAGAAATGAAAAAAGAACCGCAAGAAAGTAAACCATCATTTGTCTATGTGACGTACATCCGTACGACGCCGGAAAAACTTTGGGAAGCTCTCACCAGGGGGGATTTTAGTGAAAAGTACTGGTTTGGTTACCGGATCGAGTCGGACTGGAAGGTCGGTTCAGATTTTCAATTACACGCACCTAAAAAATCAGATGAACCTAAGGATGGTCAATGTAATAAAAATTGGAATGGGAAAGTGCTCGCATATGACCCGTATCAACGCCTGACCTATACGTCTTCCCTTTGTTCTGATCATAATGCGGGGGAAGATGAACGTCATGGTCCTACGACCATTACTTACGAATTAAAAGCGATGGGGCCTTTGGTGCGCTTAAGGCTTATTCATGAAAACTTAATGGCCCAAGATATTGAAAGCGACCCCAATGTTTGGAAAGGGGTTAACAACGGTTGGCCGGCGGTCATGAATAGCCTCAAAAGTTTGCTCGAAACTGGGCAAGAATTGGTATATCAGTCTTAAAAGGCGGCAGGTGGGTTGATTTTGATCTTTAAATGCATTTCATAATGCTGGATCACGGCCTCGTTTTGTTTGTTTCGTTTTAAGAAGATGTAGGTAGGGCCGTCGAAATAAACCAAGGCCCAGGAAGGGTCTTTGAGGCGGCGAAGGAAAAAGTCGGTACCTGCATTTCCTTCGAAGTCATTAAAGATCGTATTGAAATGGTATTGCCCATCCATGCGTTTCCAAATTTCATCGCTCATCATCATGGGTGAATAGGTGTTCTTGAAAAAATCAGATGGGAATGCTTCCATGCGATTATCGACGAATAGTTTATAGCGCGGGCTCAAATGAAAGATGAGATAACCGCCGATATCATACCCATTGAAGATGGGGCCGGAAATGTTTTGCTGCTTAAAGAATTCGGCGGCCCGGTTGCTCCCCGGGACAAGTCCCAGGGCGCGGGGCTGTTTTAAGTCAAAATTAGTAGAGATAGCAATGACAACTCCCGCCATGATCAGAAGTATTTCAACCATCTTTCTGGCTCTAGCCGGCCATGCCGACATCCATTGCCACCAGGCATACCCGCACAGAGGGATCCAAAAGTAACCGTAAGGACCGATGAAACGTCTCCACTTGATGCTGATCAAGCATAGGAACACGGCCATGATGGCCGGGACAAAATATTTCTTGAGCCCCTGTTTTTGGATCAAAACAACACCTGCTGCAAAGAGCATGATCATGGTGACGAGGAATAAGGAGAGATAGGGGTTGAGAAAGAAGTATTTGCCAGCCGAAAGTATTGAATTATTTTCATCAATGATAAAATTTGACGCTTTGGAAACATGAAAGGGCGCCGAAACTCCTTGCCAGCCTGAAGGGTTTATAAAACAGGCGCCTGTTACCAGTACGAATATTTTTTGTAAGCCCCTAGCCTGATTTTTATCATCATTTAACCGGGCCTGCAGCCAATAAAGAATGATCATGGCGGGACCTATAATAAAGAAGATATGGGTATTGACCCAGATGATCTGGACAGAGGCCAGTCCGATACTCAAGTAGAGCGGCTTTACGCGTTGTTCCTGGTAAAGGGTCAGCAGCCACAAGAAAAGGCCGCAGAATAAGACACTGAATTCTTCGGGGCGGATCTCAGGTCGCGTGTTGATCAATGGCATGCATAACAGGCCAAAGGCACAGGCAAAGCCAAAGGAAGAAAAATATTCAAGATAACTGAAGAACACATAAAAGGTCAGCAGCACAAGGAGTATAAAGGCAATGCTAAGGCCTGTGAAACTTACTTGATGCCAGATGAAATAACAAAAGACACCGAATAACCAGTGGTGATTGACAAAATGATAATCAGGGCAGGTGTAAGAGTAATAATTTTTGTAGAGAACATCCTTGACCCCTTGGGAGATAAGTTCACCGTTCTTGATATGCCGGCCAAGATCGCTCCAGATCAGGTTGGTGGGTATCGCGAAACGTACGGCCAGTAATAAAAAGACCGCAGTCATGACGAAGATTTTTTTCATGGGTCTATTCTAATCCTTCCTGCCGTTGACGTCTTTATCAAACTTGTATTTTTAGTGGATTTATATACAATACGAACCATCGTGGATAAAATCAATCTTACAGGATCAATCAGGGAATGGTTTGAGAAACGTGAAGGCACTATCGCCCCATGGCTTGTCTATGGGGTGGGGCTGGCCCTGCTCGCTGAAACGGTCTGGGAGCTTAAGTATAATGTTTTAAATTATGATCAGTACCAGTTCATGTTCCATTGGATGGCTGCTTCCACGATCTATGTGCGTTACTGTATTTCTGTCACCTTTCGTTGTATGTTGATGGGTGTTGCACTTGGTGTTTTATTGCGTATGGAATTTTTCCGCAGGGCATTGATTTGGCTTATGTGGCTGTCGGTGCTGATTATGTATTGGAAACACCCTTACCAGGCAGTGGTTAATGCCAATCTCTATGATCATACGAATGCTTCTTATTTTATTTATACGGTCCGGTTTCCCTGGGCACCGCAGGTGGTAGTTTATCCCGGGTTTATACTGATGACGCTCCAGATGTATCTGCTGGATCTTCTCAAGGCAACAGTCGTTATAGGCGTTTTATCGCATCCATCCGTGCGCAGATTATTTAAATAATCCAGAACGAATACTTTGATTTTCCTTTATTCTCCTGGGTATTTCTTGTAGAATTCCCCCTATGCGTTTATTTTTCATCAAACGGGTCTCCATCCTTTTTTTACTCTGCGCAGCCTTGTTTTTACTTGGCAACAATCTTTTCAGTCTTTCTGACCCTGATGAGGTTTTTTATTCCCTGACGGCACATGAGATGGCGGCCAAGAATGAATGGCTGACACCGCTGATATTTGGCCAGCCGCAATTTGAAAAACCTCCCTTAACCTATTGGCTTTTAGCGACAGCATTCAAGACGTGGGGGGAGTCTCCTTTTACCGCGCGTTTATTCCCGGCTATTTTTGCCATCCTAGGGGTCCTGGCGGTTTATTTGATGGGTTTAATAGGATTTAAAGATGAGCGAAAAGCATTTCTTTCAGCTCTTGTGCTGGCGAGCGGTGTTTTTTTTGCCGGCATGGGAAAAACTGTCTTTACGGACATGATCTTTACTGTTTTTATTTTATTAGCCATGACGATGTTCTTAGGGGGCTATATGGACCGCCGCCGTCAAGAGCTTGGTATTATCGGATTTTATGTTTTTTGTGCTCTGGCGACACTGACTAAAAGTCCATTGGGTTTTTTGATCCCCCAAATGGCGGTGATCCTTTTCTTGCTGTATCAGCGTCAAATTAATTTTTTGAAAAACTGGGCAGTTCCAGCCGGGATTTTGTTGTATCTGATTTTGGCCTTGCCGTGGTATATCTATGTCTATCACCAGTATGGTCAGGCTTTTATCCAGGAATTCTTTTACAATGACCATTGGCGCCGGTTGATGGAGGCAGAGCACCGTGCGAATGATCATTGGTTTTTTTACCCGATGACCATGGTGGCCGGAATTTTTCCCTGGAGCCTGTTCTTGGTGGCGGCATCGGTGGACCTTTTCAAGCGCCTTAAAAGTTCAGTCACTGTCATGGACTATTTGACCTTGAGCTGGGTCGTGGCTGTTTTACTGGTTTTTCAGATGGCCCATTCCAAATTAGCCAGCTACATCTTGCCGTTATTCCCGGCCTTGGCGCTGATGACAGGTAATTTTTTAGGCAATGGCCTTTTACAGATCCAGCAGCGCAGGAAAATGCAGAATTTATTGTGCGCGAGTTTTGCTATCCTGGCGGTGATGGGCATCGCGGTGATGTTTGGGCAGAAGCTGGCCAAGCATTACTTTTCATCTAATATGCCGATGTATTTCCTTTCAGGTTCTTTGATCGCTTTATCAGGGATAGGCGTCACCCTTGCTTTTAAAGAACGCTTTCAGGTCGCTTTGTATGTACTGGCGTTGAGCCTCTGCCCGATACTTTTGACAGTTTTTTTGGTCCGGTCTGATCTTGAAGCATATGTGTCTTCTCATGAAGCGTCTGAATATATCCCGCCGCGCTCATGGGGTGTGACGACAGTGTTAACATCAAAACCTAATGCACGAGGTATTCGTTATTTCACAGGACAGGAAATTGCCGTGATCGATAATAGCCAGTTCTTCAGCCCGCATCCTGTCCCGATACTGGACACTGATGATAAGATCATGAATATCTTTGAGCATCAGCGTGTGACATACGCAGTGGTCCGTAAATCTGTTTATCAGTCCTTGATGAATGAATTTTCAACACGTTTTCATATTTCTTTATTAAAGAATGTGGGTTATGATTATGTCTTGAGGATTACCCCTTTGCCAGTGCCTGCCCTGAGCAGTCCTAAATGAAATCAAATATTGGAGTTTTGGAATGACGGTTGACTGTTGGGGAAATAAGAACGGCAGGGTTAAATTTTATTTATTAGCCTCTGCCTTGGTGCTGATACTTGCCTTGATCAGGATTGCAAGTCTTCCTTATCATGTGGACCTTCCCCGTTTGAGTTCGCACCAAAACGGTTACTATGATTACGAGGGGATCATTCATTGGCATACTGACCTTTCTGGCGATTCATTTGGCACCTACAAGGATCTGGCTGATATAAGTAACCGGTACCATATTGATTTTCTTATTACGACGGAACACAATAATCTGATGGCCCTGGAAAGGCATGAGGAAGGCTGGTATGGCCATATGCTCATGCTGGCGGGGATAGAATCAACGCGCAAGGAAGGTTACCTTTTAGGTTTTAATGTTCTTAAGTACACCACCCGTTTGGCTCCGACTGATGCGTTCCTTGCGGAGGCTGCCCGTTCGGGAGGGTTCACTATCGTCGCTCATCCCAAAAATCCCCGATGGCATTGGCGCGGAGGGATCGATCAGAGGATCGTCGGCCAGGAGATCCTGGACCTGACCGATCAATTTAATACAGCCCCTCTGTGGCTTATTCTAAAAGGTGCTTTGTTCTTTCCATTTAATCCACCAAGCGGATTTATTCAAATTTATCAGCGTCCCAGCGAAACTCTGAAGATGTGGGACGAAGAAACTGCCCAGCGGCATTTCACCGGGATATATGCCTCTGATGCTCATCAATCGATAAGGCTTTTAGGGAAACATATGATCTGTTTTCCAAGGGCTGATTATATCCTCCCCATCGCCCACAACCATGTGATATTGCCTGCACCTTTTTTCAAGGGAGCTTGCAGGGGATAGAACGGTGCTTTATGACGCGATCAAGAAGGGACGGCTCTATGTGGCTGTTGATTCCCTGCAGGACGCGACGGGGTTCTTTTTTTTCAGCCCGGCAAGGTGATAAGACTGCCTGGATGGGGGATGAATTGCCGGCAGGATCTAAAACAGATTTTCTTGTTACCTTACCCAAACAAGTTTCTTTAAAGGGAATTGTTATTAATGTTTTTCATAATGGTCAGAAGATGGCCAGCAGTACGGATCATTCCTATGTGTTTCAAGCATCTCTGCCAGGGGCCTATCGGATTGAGGTGGAGTGTGACGTTCCTACATTTTCAGGGTTTCGGAGAAAAGTGGTGTGGGTTTATTCTAACCCCATTTATTTAAGGTAAGATGTTGGGATTGAAGATTCAAAAATTTCGTAGTAAGATAAAAATATGTTTATACGCTTGATATTAATGATTTTGTTTTTAACCGTCACTGCGTGGGCAGAGGATAATTCCGACGATCTTTTTAATTTCTCCAAGAAACAGGAAGAGTCCCTGGTTGTCAAGGTGGTGGCCTCTGACTTGATCGTCCTGGAAGATGGCCGCCGGGTCAGGCTTATCGGGATCGAATCAGCCGGTGCAGTTCCGCGCCCTTATGTCAAACTTGATGAAAAAGGCCGTCCGGTCGAAGAGCCGGTAGAACCTACGATCTCTTTGCAGGAGCAGGCCTTGACCTACGCTCAGGACCTTTTGGAAAATAAAAAAGTGAGGTTGGAGTATGATGTTGATGCCACCGATCCCAGCGGTTATCAACTTGCTTATGTTTATTTACCGGACGGCCGTATGGCTAACACGGAATTGTTACGCATGGGTTTTGTGAAGTTAAGGATAATCCCGCCGAACGTAAAATTCGAAAATAAGCTGGACCTTGCCTACCAGGAAGCTAAACGTGAAAAACGCGGGTTAGAAGGCGAGTAGAGGGGTCTGCCTCATGAATTTTGAAAAGCGGATCTTTCAGTTCATCACAAAGAACAAACTAATCTCTGCCAGAGGGCTGGTGCTTATCGGCGTTTCCGGTGGCGCTGATTCGATGGCACTTTTGCTTGCTTTATCAGCGTTACGTCACGACCTGGGCATCGAGCTGCATGCCGCTCATTTCAATCATCAATTCCGTCCTGAGGCGAAGCGTGATGAGCGTTTCGTTGTTGAGCAATGCAAACGGCTTAACATACCTGTGAGTATTGGACGGCGTAAAGGACAAAAGATCAGCCATCTTTCTGAAGATTACGCCCGGAAGATAAGGTTCGATTTTTTTATCAAGACAGCCCACCGGCTTAAAGCTCAATCGGTGGCGCTGGCGCATACCCGTAATGATCTGGCTGAAACCGTTTTGATGCGCCTGATGCGGGGATCCGGCCTCTATGGCTTAAGAGCGATCTTGCCCAAGCGCAGTATTCAACGTATCGTTTTTGTGCGCCCTTTGCTGGGCGTCTGCCGTGCGGATGTTGAAAGTTATTTAAAAGCAGCCCAAATGGGTTTTTGTACCGACGAGACTAATCGCCGGACGATGTATGAACGTAATAAAATCCGCTTAAAGCTAATGCCCTTATTGGCCCAAGAATACAATCCCCGGATCATCGATGCATTGTCAGACCTGAGCGTGACAGTAGTGGATGATTATGATTTTATATCTTCATACGCTCATCGGGAATTTGATAAAATTTGCACTGTATCCAAAGGCAGGGTGAAAATGAAACTTGCTAATATCAAGCGTCAGCATCCGGCGATGGTGCGGTTGATGTTAAGGCGGATGGTGGAAAGTTTGAAAATGGATGCTTCTGTGCTTACCTTTGAGCATATCCATGCATTGCAAGATCTAATTGCAACTGACGCAAAGGGGGCTCTCGATCTTCCGCATCAGCTTAAAGCTGTCAGAACATCAAAATTCTTGGAGCTGCGAGCTCCTCTAAATTTTTGTGCAAGTGAGGAATGATTGATGAAATATGGATGGATCATGGGTCTTGTTTTGGCATTATGCCTGCCCAGCTTGGTCCAAGCGCAGCAAAAAACTTACCCGGGTTTTGTGGTGGTAGAGCTTTTTGCTTCTGAAGGTTGTTCGAGCTGTCCGCCGGCGGAAGATCTCTTAAACCAGCTTACCGCTGAGGTCCGCCAATCGCATCAGCCAGTGTATACGCTCGATTTCGAGGTGGATTATTGGGATAATCTGGGATGGAAGGACCCGTATAGTGCGCTGCAATACACGCATAGACAACAAGACTATGCCCAGCGCTTGTCAGGCGGCACGTATACGCCCGAGATGATCATCAATGGCAGAGAAGGTTTTATCGGCTCCGATGAAGATAAGGCCAGAGGCGGCATCAACACCTATTTAAGCCAGCCCGCAAGTAATGCAGTGACGATGACTCTTGAACATTCGGGAGCTTTGCTTAAAGTGCATTACCAGCTTGCTCATGAAAGTCCTGATTCGGTGATCAATGTGGTGTTGGTTGAGCGGGGATTGCAAAGCCAGGTCACGGCCGGAGAGAATAGCGGCAGGCTGATGCGGCATGATAATTTGGTGCGTGAATTAAAAACGGTGGCATTAGATGATTTTGATACTCAAGGCGACATTAAGTTAAACTATCCTAAAGAAGGTGATCTAAAGAATTATTCCGTCATCGCCTATGTACAGCTATACCAGGATATGTCCATTACGGCAGCTGCTGGGGCGGACTTATCGTAATTCCTTGATTTAATTTAATCCTATTATATAATAACAATTTACCTAAATCGTTCTCCTGGAGGCATTTGATGGCACAACCTAATACAAATATACCTACTAAGAAATCTCCCCGTTCTTCGCGAAGCCCCAATGGCAATATCTGGTTTTGGGCAATCCCCGTCGCGATCTTTTGTCTTTGGTTTGTTCAGGACAAGTCGAATTTAAAATCAGTAAAGGAACTGAACTATTCTGATTTTTATGCCATTTTAAAAGACAATCCCAAGACCCATCAGATCAAGAGCCTTGATCTAACCGAAGGCCCTGAAAATACATTAAAGGGCACCTATGTTGATGGTTTGGAGTTCAATCTTGATATTCCGCAGCATGATGATGACCTGATCAAAATGATCAGGGAGGACTCAAGTATCAAATTTAATGTTGTTCCGCCTGAACTTTTTTGGAGCCAGCTCTTCCTTCAATTGATTCCGTTTTTGGCTATTTTTGCCCTGATCTGGTTTGTGTCTTACCGCGGTTCACAAATGGGCAATAAGATTTTTGCTTTTGGAAAATCACGTGCTCAGGTGGCGGGTGTCGGCAAGGTGACTTTTGCGGATGTGGCGGGTGTGGATGAGGCCAAGGAAGAGCTTCAGGAAGTCATTGAATTCCTCAAAGATCCTAAGAAATTCGAGCGGCTTGGCGGTAAGATCCCTAAAGGTGTGTTGCTGGTTGGGCCTCCGGGGACAGGCAAGACATTATTGGCTAAAGCTGTCGCCGGTGAGGCGGGCGTGCCGTTCTTTTCTTTAAGCGGATCTGATTTCGTTGAGATGTTCGTGGGTGTTGGTGCTTCGCGCGTGCGTGACCTTTTTGAACAGGGCCGCAAAGCCGCTAAAGCGTCAGGCAAGGGCGGCATCATTTTTATCGATGAGATCGATGCGGTAGGCCGTCAGCGTTTCGCGGGTATCGGCGGCGGTAATGATGAACGTGAGCAGACGCTTAACGCCTTGCTCGTTGAGATGGATGGTTTTAACACGGTCAGCGGATTGATCCTGATCGCGGCGACTAATCGTCCTGACACGCTTGATCCAGCGCTTTTGCGTCCTGGGCGTTTTGATCGTCAGATCACGGTAGGTCTTCCGGATATCAACGGACGTGAAGGGATTCTCAAGGTCCATGTTAAGAATATAAAATTAGGTGAAGAAGTGAATTTACGCCGTATTGCCCAGATGACTGTTTATTTTTCTGGAGCGGATCTGGCCAATGTTTGCAATGAGGCGGCCTTGCTTGCGGCGCGCCGTAATAAGGAAACAGTCGGGATGGAAGAGATGCTCGCCGCGGTTGAGCGCGTGACCATGGGGCCGGAAAAGAAAAGCCATGTGACTTCCAAAAAAGAAAAGGAAATGACAGCTTATCATGAGGCAGGGCACGCGATGCTGTCCTTGCTCATTGATGAAGTTGATACCTTTACAAAAGTTTCTATTATTCCCCGCGGGATGGCAGGCGGGTATACCTTGACGCCTCCTAAAGAAGATAAGCACTATATGTCCAAGAAAGAATTAAAAGGCATGATGGTTGTTCTTCTGGGCGGCATGGTCGGTGAAGAGATCTATATGAATGACACCACGACCGGTGTTTCAAATGACCTGCAGCGGGTATCCCAAATTGCCCGCAGCATGGTTTGTCAATACGGCATGAGCGATAATCTTGATAAACTGGCTTTCGGCAAGCAAGGCCAGCAGATGTTCCTGGGCCGTGACCTGTTCGATGAGAAAGATTACAGCGAAGAAACAGCCCGCAAGATCGACGCGGAAATTCAGAGCCTGGTGCACGGTGCTTATGAACGGGCCAAAAGCCTTTTGCTGGAACACCGCGAGAAGATGGACCAGCTGGCCCGTCGCCTGATCGAAAAAGAAACCATCGACATTGAAGAGGCCAGGGTTTTGCTCATGCTTCCGGAACACAAGCTCAATCTTCATACGGACACGCCAACAAATCCATGAGCAGAATCCATTATGATCTCTGTGCCTGTGACCATGTTTTGAAGCTGGGGCAGACCACACGGATCATGGGTGTCATCAACTGCACGCCTGATTCATTTAGCGGTGACGGTAAACTTGAAGGTCACCTGCCTTTCGCGCGCGGGCTTATCCGTGATGGTGCTGATATCCTTGATATCGGCGGAGAATCCACCCGTCCCGGGGCGTCAAAAGTGTCCCTTAAAGAAGAGCTGGCTCGCGTCATACCTGTCATCAAGCTTTTAACCCGTAAGTTCAAGGTTCCGATCTCTGTAGATACTTCTAAATTGGAAGTGGCGAAGAGTGCTTTGGATGAAGGGGCTGTGATTGTTAACAATATCAGAGGGACAACGCTCAATACGGATTTCTTGAAGATGGTACGTGATTATCAGGCGGCCATTGTGATCATGCATATGCGCGGGGTCCCTTCAAACATGCAGGCCTTTGCCAAATATAAGAATGTAGTCAGTGATGTGATCAAGGAATTAAAGATATCGGTTGAAAAATGCTGTGCTATAGGTATAAATAAAGACAGGATCATTGTTGATCCGGGAATAGGTTTCGCCAAAACAGCACAGCAGAATTTAATATTGATCGAACAATTAGACCGTCTGAACAGTTTAGGCTGTCCTATTTTACTGGGCACATCACGTAAATCATTTATAGGCAAGATTCTTGGCAATGATGCGCAGGGGCGTTTGATGGGCACAGCAGCGACGGTGACTGCAGGGGTCATGCGGGGGGCTCATATTGTCCGTGTCCATGATGTCAAACAGATCAAAGAAACTCTGAAAGTAACTGATGCCATACTTAACGCACATACCTAGCATCGCTATCCCGATCACCAAGGCGGTGGTGGAAATGACCATCCTATGGGTGGTCTTCTACAGGATCCTTCTTTTTTTTGAGGGTACCCGCGCATTTCAGGTCCTTCGCGGCATCACCTATCTGATCATTGCCCTTCTAGTTTCCCAGATCCTGGGCTTCGAAGTGCTCAACTGGCTATTGAGAAATTTCTTTTCCATCTGGATCATTGTCATCGTTGTCATCTTCCAGCATGAATTGCGTTCAGGCCTGGCCCGTTTAGGTCAGCAGCATTTATTCACCATTTCGCTCGGTGAGCCTGAGATCAAAGCTCTTTTGGACGAGATCTATGACACAGTTTCCCGTCTCTCAAAACGCAAAAATGGATGCCTGATCGCCATTGAGCGCGAGATGAAACTCGATCTGTATATTGACAGTGGTATTGCTATTGACGGCAAAGTTTCTTCAGCGCTGTTGCAAAGCATTTTTATGCCAGCCACTCCTTTGCACGACGGAGGGGTGGTGATCAGGGGCGAACGTGTGGCGGCCAGTTCCTGCTTGTTCCCGCTGTCAGATAACCCCAGCGTTGGTAAAACAGTGGGTACCCGTCATCGGGCGGCCTTGGGGCTTAGCGAGCATACGGATGCCTTGATCGTCCTGGTGTCAGAAGAAACGGGCGAGATCAGTATTGCCTTTCAGGGGCATTTTATCGCGGTGCATCATGAAGAACATTTTATGAAGATCGTGAACGATATCCTGGTTCCGGAAAAGAAGGGCAAACATGCAAAATTGGCTTAGATCAAATCTGGTGCTAAAATTAGTCGCCCTGGTACTGGCCATCATCACTTGGTTTTATGTGAAGGGGATGCATGGTTAAATTAGGCATTAATATCGATCATGTGGCAACTTTGCGCCAGGCCCGGGGAGAATTTGATCCTGATCCTATATTAGCGGCCCAGTTGTGCGAACAGGCCGGCTGTGACAGCATCGTCGCTCATTTGCGTGAAGATAGACGGCATATCCAGGACCGTGATGTGGTCATGCTGCGCAAGGCAGTGAAGACCCTTTTCAATCTTGAAATGTCCCTGAACGCGGGTATTGTGAAAGTGGCATTGGCTGTCAAGCCCGATCAGGTGACGCTGGTGCCCGAACGCCGTCAGGAACTGACGACGGAAGGCGGATTAAATGTGGTCCGTCAAATAAAGAGGGTCAGATCTGTAAGCCAGGCCCTCGCTGATAAGGGGATTGATGTCAGTGTTTTTATCGCTCCTGATAAAAAGCAGATTGATGCCGCATTATCTGTTGGGATCAAGATCATCGAATTGCACACCGGCTCATACGCGCGCGCCTTCGCCGACCGCCTGGCGGTCGAAGAATTTTATCAACTTAAGACCATGACCGCGTATGCCCGTAAGAATGGTATGAAGGTCAATGCCGGCCACGGCCTGAATTATGACAACACCTACGCCATTGCCCGCATCAAAGGGATGGCAGAACTCAATATCGGCCACTCCATCATGAGCCGTGCTGTTTTCGTCGGCTTAAAGCAAGCTGTATCGGAAATGAGATCTTTAATTTTTCGCGCTTCAAAATAAGACTATGATCCTGGGTACGGGTATAGATATCATTGAGATCGCACGCATTCAAAACGCGGTGGAGCGTTGGGGGGAAGCATTTTTGAAACATGTGCTTAACCCTGTGGAAATTGAACATGCCAAGAAATTTAATTTCCCCTAACAACATCTTGCTGGCCGCTTCGCCGCCACGGAAGCTGTTTTTAAGGCAATGGGTACTCCTGACTTGTCCTGGCACGATGTGACGATCATCAATGACAAAGAAGGAAAACCTGTTTGTCATTTCAATAATAAAGAATTCAAGCATCGTCTGTTCCTATCCATCTCCCACAGCAAGGACTATGCCGTTGCCAGTGCCATTGTCGAGGGTTAATCCTCGAGTTTCCAAGAAGGATTTTGGTCATCTGCTTATCATTGCAGGTTCTCCGTCGATGTTGGGGGCATCCGCTTTATGCTCCCTGGCTGCGATGCGCAGCGGTGCGGGGATGGTGACGGCGGCTGTTCCTCAAGGGTTGAATTCAACGCTCCAGAAGAAAATCTCTAATGTGGTGATGACCAGGCCTCTAGCACAAAGTAAGAGTGGTGGGTATTCATTAAAAGCGTACGCACAGCTTGAAAAGATCTGGGATCGCTTTGATGCGATAGCGATCGGGCCTGGACTTGGACGGGAAGCTGGAGCTTTACAATTTGCGCGTCAGGTTATTCTTCATTGTCCCAAACCCTTGGTCGTTGACGCGGATGCCTTGTTCGCCCTTGCTTCAAATACTGAGATTTTACTTAAGGCCAAGACTGTTCGCGTGCTGACTCCGCATTCAGGGGAAATGGCCAGGCTGAACGGTTCTTCGATTAAAATGATTGATTCTAATCGGTTAAAAATTGCCCGTGAATTCGCCCATCGATATAATTGCGTGTTATTGCTTAAAGGGTATCAGACTGTCGTCACATCGTCTGAAGGCAAAACCTATATTAATAAAACAGGAAATGCCGGCATGGCCACGGCAGGCAGCGGGGATGTCTTAACAGGTATGATCA
>Ga0206807_1019_pt1 | contig 41302 bp, 38 predicted proteins | sample Alteio_BWOrgCont_57_FD_152915 | JGI IMG/M metagenome (GOLD analysis project Ga0206807, IMG submission 152915) | Enriched cells from forest soil in Barre Woods Harvard Forest LTER site, Petersham, Massachusetts, United States -... | ecosystem: Environmental > Terrestrial > Soil > Temperate forest >...
ATGCCTCAAAAATAGCAAATTGTCTTTCCATGCTTTGTGCAAATTTTCAGAAAGTTCCTTCCATTCGGCTTCAGTACCTGCATATAAGCCATGTTCCCATGTAAATATGGTGGCTGGCTTATCGGTTTTATGGTAAACAGGTATAATGTTGAAATGCAGGTGCGGGGTTGTCATTAACTGGTTATCAGCTGCCCCTGTGGCTGCCACATAGCAGCGTAACGGCTTTAATACTTGTTCAATAGTTCTTGTCGCTGCATGCAGGTACTGCGACATCTCTTTCCATTCTTCGGTTTCCAGCTCACCAAATGAAGTAATGTGACGGTTAGCAATAACCATTACCTGCCCCCAGCAACGCGGATATTCTGAAAGCAACACAGTTATGCGGGCGCCTTTATGCAGTAAATACTTACCCTGACTGTTTACCAATCGGCATGCAATGCATTCGCCTTTGGCTATTTCTTTTTCAAGGTTGCTTATGGCTTCCTGTCGGGTAATAAGGTGTGGCATAATTTAGTGGCTAACAGGTTGCCCCTGCGCTTTAAGGCATTTTTCAAGGTTCTTAATTATAGCTTTCAGATTATGCTTGTTCAGCAGGTAATAGTTATTTGCAAAGCAGATGCTTTCAAAGTATCTATCCCAGAAATCGGAATTAGAATTATAAAAGTTAGTTTCCGAATGTTCTTCCAGTATGTAGCGTTTAACTTTAATATGATGTGTTTTGCATTGCTTCAGTAACCGTGTCAGCATATTCAATTCAGTGGTTATTTCTGTTTTTATTCCCTGTGTTCCATATTCCCAATCTTGTATTTCACTTTCGTTTAGAATTACATATTCCCTGAAGGGCGCACTGCTTACAGTACGGTTTGAACTTTTTCTGTGAATACGAGCGTAAGAACCGCTATAAGAACCCCTGTACCTGTATTGTTTTACTGAACGTGGCCCGGGCTTGGTACTCAGGTGATATATGGCAGCAATTTTCTCTGAGTTTTTTCTAACGTAAGCTGTATCCAGTGGTTTATCATGCATATCGTAAAAAGAAAAAGGTTGCTGCTTGTTATTTTCGTCGAACTGCCCTACAATAGCATCATCTTTCAGGGTTATTTTTATAAGTTGGTCGCCATAGGTTTCACCTTTCCATCCTCTTACAGTGGCCCATGGGTTGGCCCATGCAAAGCGCTTTTTCGCAAACTTCTCGCGGCTTAATAGCTTTGCCATCGGGAATTTTGAGAATGCAGTATCCTGCAAAGCCTGGTCGAATTCAGATAGCCCTTTGGTAGCAGAACGGCTGCGGGTAAGTAATACGGGGCTTTTTCTCAATTCTTCAATCTGCTCAGGGGTTGTCCATGTATAAATCGTTTTGCGAACAAAGAAGTTTTCAGGTACAATATAATTTGCCAGCAATATATTCAATGAATCTTCGGGAGTCATTGCTGTGTTTTGGGTTGCCGATTGTGATATACCATTCGTTGCAAACAATACGCATATTGAAAATATGAAACAGAACAACTTTGCTGTCATGTTATAAAGCTAACAAATATTCTTTACCATTTCTTAATATCTCAGGTATAAACAAATAACTAATTTTGGGTAACATTAATACCCATTACCTTGGATAATCACAAATTAGTTGAGAAAGAAGAGAACGGCAAAAAAATATCGCCTGTACTTCCCGAAGAGATTAAGAATTATTTAATTGACATTGACGGTACTATTTGCGAAGACATACCTAACGAAGAGCCTGAACGCATGGGCACAGCCAAATTGTTTCCCGATGCATTGGCTACGTTAAATAAGTGGTACGAGGAAGGGCATATCATTACTTTTTTTACTTCGCGTACCGAGGCACATCGCAGCATTACTGAAAAGTGGCTGCAGGAAAATGGTTTTAAATATCACGGAATGGTTATGGGCAAGCCCCGCGGAGGTAATTACCACTGGATAGATAACCACATGGTTCGCGCTACTCGTTACACAGGCCGCTTTGGCGAACTTGTTGAACGTTCGGCCACAATACAGGTCTTTGAATAAAATGGGGTTTACAGTATTCCTTGCTACTGCTTCTTTTTATTGTCGCCGCTGTCTTTCGAAGGTTTTTTAGCTTTTTCAGGCTTTGGCATAATAACCAAATCGGTTACAGGCGCTATTTCCCAGGCCGTTTTACGATCGGTGGTATGGCATTTCTTACAGGCATTGAGCGAGAATTTTTTTGCCTCATGGTTAAACATAAGGTAGCCGGAAACTTTTATTTTTTCTTCAAATAAGCCTTCGGAAGAGAAATGATGGATGGCCCTGTACTTAGGTGTAAGCTCTACAACCATTATTGAATCTTTCCAGGCGCCAAGCGAGGTAGCGAGGTATACCTGCATACCCCATTGAGAAGAATCTTTACTAAAGCAATTGCACGACTGGGGGCCTATATCTTCGGCTTCAACAACCCAACCGGTAACAGTAACAAATTTAGCAGGGCTGAACCTTCCGGTGTCGTCGGCGCCACCTCTTAATAAAGTATCCAGGTTAATGGCTGAGTCAACCTTGCCCTTTACAATATCTCGGTTTATTAATGAGTTTACATAACGCACCGTACCGGAATTAGATTTTCCTTCCGGCGGGCACTTGGCTGTATCGTGCTGAGCCGTGCATAAATTGCATGCCAGCAGTGCTATAGAAAGAGAATAAATTAGTCTCATAAGCTGTTAAAGAAACACAAATGTAAAAAAACCTGAATACCATGTTGTTATTACACAGTAAATAAATGGTAAAGCAAGGATGTTTTTACGGCACCTACAGTTCACCGTATAGAACCAATTCACCTCGGAAATACTTTACCTACATCGGTTTAACCAGCATATTGAGGCTATAACAGGCAAAAATCTGCTGAAATGAAAACAGAAGGGCTTGTTACCTGACCGTAACTTTTTTGGAGCTTCCTGTCCTTTTATCGGCTTTTGGAAAAACAAATAATTCTGTTACGGGGGCTATTTCCCAAGCCGTTTTGCGGTCGGTAGTATGGCATTTCTTGCAGGCGTTAAGTGCAAACTTCCTGGCCTCGGGGTTATACATAAGATAGCCTGAAATTTTTATTTTTTCCTCAAATAAACCATCGGAAGTAATGTGAGTAATAGCCCTGAATTTGGGCGTAATTTCAACAACTATTACTGAATCTTTCCATGCATCGAGCGAGGTGGCAATATAAACTTCTATGCCCCATTGGGTTGAATCGTTGCTGAAGCAATTGCACGATTCAGGGCCTATGTCTTGCGCCTCAACCACCCAACCGGTTATGGTAACATATTTATCGGGGCTGAACCGGGCCGTATCATCGGGCCCGCCTTTCAGTAAGCTATCAAGCGTAATGGTGGCATCGACATTTCCTTTGGTAATGTCCCTGTTTTTTAAAGAATTAGCGTAACGTATGGTAGAGGAATTTGAACTTCCTTCAGGGGGGCATTTGGTTGTGCCTTGCTGTGCTATGCAAATGTTGCATGCAAGCATTATTATATATGTAGCGTAAATAGGTTTCATGGCGTAACAAAGATGAACAAGGGTAAAAAAGTCTCATTAGCATTCTATTTCTCTGATGTTAAATATTGTTTATTGCTTTTACACATTAGGGTAATGAAACTCTTGTTTGTTCTCTCACTATATTATACTGTTTAAGTTCTATTTGGTTACAGGAATTTGTATTAATATATAAGTGAGGGTTGAATGTTTATACACAAGCTAACCCAGGCAGGATAAAGAATTGCATGGTTGAGATAAAACCTATGATAAGGGCCTTCAGATTTTGCCTGTAGGAAACATTTGGTTATCTTTGTATTAACTGATTTTATCTTTTGTGGGGTATGATAATACGTAAAACTGTAAAAAAGATAGTAACGGTATCATTGTCAGTATGTAGCGCATTTTTAACAGTGTCTGCACAAAAAGATATGCCCGATACAACTGGTATGTTCCGCAATGAGGTTATTAACGGGCACAAGGTATATCTTACTTCAATCCCCGCTCCGCAATATCCCGATGATATAGCCGATTTCCTGGCAGGTAACCTTCGTTACCCTAAAAACCTGCAAGATTGGAAAGGGGCAGCGTATGCCACCTTTGTAGTTGACAGCCTGGGCAATGTTCTTAATGTTACCGTATTAAAAAAATCACCTTCTGACCCCGATATACCTAAGGCAGTTACGGCTGAATTTATTGACCTTATTACTAATGGTATGGCCCGTTGGAGGCCCGGAAGGGTTGATGGACACCCTGTTTATGTACGCGTCTTTTTGCAAGGCGTGCTTTTTGAACCGGGAATGTAATTTTAAGTAATAAGTAAGAGGCAATAGGTGCTTGCATTCATTAGCTTTTATCTACTACTTATAACTTTTTACTTTCCTCTTGTCCGGAACCTTAACTTTCAATCGTCATTAAGGTGTCAATTCATTTATATATTAGTAAAATGTATTTTATCCTAATCTAAACCCTTCCCGATAACATTCGGGACTAAATTAAAACAACATGGCTAAAACAATTGTACAAAAAGTAGTGTTCAAAAACATAACACCAAAGGCACTTTACGACCTTTACATGGATGCTAAGTTGCATTCACTCATTGCGGGTGGCCCGGTAAAAATTACAAATAAAGCCGGAACTGATTTCTCAGCGCACGGAGGATATATTTCCGGCAAAAACATTCACCTGGTAAAAGATGAACTTATTGTTCAAACCTGGAGAGCAGTAGATTGGGATAAAAAAGAACCGGATTCGGTATTTACCATAAGGCTTGAAAAGAAAGGCAAGGACACTATTCTGCATGCAATACATGCAGCAGTGCCCGATAAGGCAGCCGCAGGTGTGGATAAAGGATGGAACGACCATTACTGGAAACCATGGAAGCAGCATTTGGCAGGTAAGCCTATCACCAGGCCTAAAATGTAAAAAAATATTGCGGCGTGTCCGTTTCTTTAAAACCTGTTCGTCATTGTAATGTCAAACAACATAATTTTTAACTTTTAAAACAAACAACAAAATGGAAAAGTTCATTTATTTATTCAGGGGCGGAGCCGAAGCCATGCAGCACCAGTCGCCGGAAGGCATGCAGGCGCAAATGCAGAAATGGGCAAACTGGATGACCGAACTCGGCAAAAAAGGAATAATGGTAGGTGGCGAGCCGTTGCAAATGAGTGGCAAGCAGGTTACAGGAGCCAAAAAAGTAGTTACCGATGGCCCTTTTGCTGAAGCGAAAGAAGTGGTAGGAGGTTACCTTGTTATTAATGCTAAAGATATTAACGAAGCCGTTGAAATATCGAAAGGTTGCCCTATTTTTGATGTGGATGGTATGCTTGAAGTAAGGCCCATTCAGAAAATGGATATGTAAAACATTGGCGACAGAAAGTAACAATGAAGTAAACAAGATAGTCGACCATCTTTTCCGCCACGAAGCGGGAAAGATGGTCGCTGTTTTAACGCGTATTTTCGGTTTTAAAAATATTGAACAGGCCGAAGATATTGTGCAGGATACTATTATACGTGCACTTGAAACCTGGAAATTCGGAAAGTTGCCTGCCAACCCCCAGGCATGGCTTTACCGCACGGCCAAAAACAAAGCCATTGACCTTATTCGCCGCGAGCAGGTAAAGCATAAAATAGATAATGACCTTACTATATTGCTGCGGTCGGAATACACATTATCGGCAGCTATTAACGAGATGTTTAACGAGAACGAAATAAAAGACAGCCAGTTACGCATGATGTTTGCCTGCTGCCATTCATCATTTACCCCTGAAGCACAAATAACCCTGATGCTGAAAACCCTCTGCGGGTTAAGCGTGAAGGAAATCAGCAGCGCTTTCCTGAGTAATGAAGAAACGATAGGTAAAAGACTCTATCGTACCAAAGAAAAAATACGAAGCGAAAATCTTACGCTCGATTATCCCGGTGCCGATGCTATGGTTAGCCGCACCGATACAGTACTTAAAACATTGTACTTGTTATTCAACGAAGGTTATAATTCTTCACATCCTGAAAAACTTATACGGGAAGATTTATGTGAAGAAGCTATGCGCCTTTGTATTCTACTAACAGAAAATCCAAAAACTAATTTAGTCCAGACCAATGCCCTGCTGGCCTTAATGTGTTACCATATTTCGCGCTTCAACACCAGGCTCGACGATAAAGGCTTTATTGTATTGCTGAAGGACCAGGACAGAACCCAATGGAATAAATTTTTGGTCGACCGCGGTAATGTTTATATGGAACGTTCAGCCGAAGGGGGCGTAATACACGATTTTCATATTGAGGCAGCTATTGCATCGGTACACGCTAATGCGGCCAGCTATGAAGATACGAACTGGCAGATGATATTGCAATTGTACGATGCGCTTTTACAGCGGACATATAACCCGGTAGTGGCACTGAACCGCTGCGTTGTAATAGGCGAAATAGAAGGCCCTGAGCAAGCTATTACGCAGCTGGAAGCGATGAAAGGGCTGGAAGGCAACTGCTATTACAATACGGCCTTGGGCGAAATGTATTTGCGTGCGGGAGACAGCGCTAAAGCAAAACAAATTTTTAATAAAGCGTTATCACTTACTTCATCACATGCCGAAACTGAGCTGATTATGCGGAAAATAAAGAGTTGCAATTAAAACATCAAATTGGGTGGTAAAGGTGAATTCGATTTTTCAGGGATAATTTTGAGCGGGAAGAACGGTCCATTTTTCTACCTTGAAAATATACTGCACCCCGTTAATGGAATATGTTACTAATGCTGCGCAACTAAATTCTTTGTGCGGCTTTTTTACTGCCTTTTTGGCGGTATCATTCTGGGCCTTTAATCGTTGTTGCATAAAATCCATGTCATTCCAGGCTTCACCAGCTGTAAGTAAATACTTCACACTGTGGTGCTTGCGGTCAATTTTATGGAAGATTGTATCTTGTTTATCGAAATGAATAGGGTAGAAGTTCCCGCCTACCCATAATGTATCAGGGATAGTAGTGGTATCGGGAATTTCAAGAGAAACATAATAATTAATCCCATGGTGCCCTGCTACTCCGCCCGACCATTCCTGCGATGTGGCGCTAATTAATTTTGTTTTTTGTGCTGATATTGTTAGCGTGAAACACAACAATGTAGCAGCAAGGATTGTTTTCATGAAGCTAAAAGTATGTACAGTAAATGAAGGAATAGTGAAGTATTACTGTCACCCCGAATTTATTTCGGGGTCACATTATACAGTCAAGTCTTTCTGCTATTGTCTGTGACCCTGAAACGAGTTCAGGGTGACGATCACATGCTAATGTTTTAATTAATGGAAATTTCCCCTTTCAGGTAGGTAACCGCTTGCCCGCTTATTTCAACTCTGTCGCCAAGGTCGGTGCATTTTAAAAAGCCGGTGCGTTTTGATACTTGCATGGCGGTAAGTTCTTTCTTTCCCAGTTTTTTAGCCCAATAAGGGGTAAGGGTAATATGTGCCGAACCTGTTACCGAGTCTTCGTTTACCCCATTTTGCGGAGCAAAGAAACGCGATACGAAATCTGTCTTGTTGCCTGGGGCAGTTACTATTACACCACGAGATTCGACAAGCGACATGGCCCTGAAATTAGGTTTCAGTTTCAATATATCATCTTCGTTGTTGTATACAAGCATATAATCGGCCTTACCCTTGTAGCATTCATTCGGGCGCATGTTCAATGCTATAGAAAGCTCGGCAGGGGTCTTTACCAGTTCATATTCGTCGGCAGGAAAATTAAGCGTATAAAAATCGCCAAGGTTTTTTACCGTAAGCAACCCGCTTTTTGAATTGAATTTAATTTCTTTGTCAGTATGCCCTTCATGTTTCATTAATATATGGGCAGCGGCGAGTGTGGCATTGCCGTTCAGTTCCAGTTCAACGGCAGGCGTAAACCAGCGTATATAGTATTCGTTGCCTGTTTTTATGTAAAATGCTGTTGTGGAAAGATTGTTCTCCATGGCAATGTTATGCATGGTTTCATCACTTAGCCAGCTTTCAAGCGGGCATATAGCGGCAGGGTTGCCCGAAAACAATTTATCGGTAAAAGCATCTGCACGGTATATTGTCAGTTTCATTGCGGTTTAAATTTCAATATGCCCGGTTAAATACGTTCTTGCCCTTCCACTTATTTCAATCCGTTCACCCTTATCAACACATTTCAGGTATCCAAGCCGTTTCGATAATTGCGTAGCCGTTAATTCTTTTTTGCCCAATACTTTCGACCAATAGGGGGTAAGGGTTGTATGTGCCGAGCCCGTTACAGGGTCTTCTTCTATACCACTTTGAGGAGCGAAAAAACGGGAAACAAAATCTACACTATTGCCTTTGGCGGTACATATTACACCGCGCCCGTCAACAAGCTTCATTGACGTATAGTTTGGCTTCAGTTTTTTTATGTACTCTTCCTTTTCAAATACCAGCATATAATCGGTTTTGCCACGGTAACATTCATTAGGGCGTATATTCAGTGATATTGCAAGTTCGCCGGGCGTCTTTACCAGTTCATATTTATCAACAGGGAAATCGAGCGTAAGGTAATCGCCGGCCCTTTTTACTTTTAGTACCCCGCTTCGCGATTTGAAATTTATTTCATGCCCGCTGAAGTCTTCATGTTCAAACAGAACGTGTGCAGTAGCAAGTGTGGCATGCCCGCACAAATCAACTTCAATGGCAGGTGTAAACCAGCGAATATGGTAGCCTTCGGCTTCTTTTACATAAAAAGCAGTCTCTGCCAGGTTGTTCTCCATGGCTATCTGCTTCATGGTTTCATCGCTGGGCCAACTTAGCAAAGGACAAACAGCCGCAGGGTTGCCTGTGAAAAGCTTCTCCGCAAAAGCATCTACCTGGTATATCTTCAGTTCCATGAATCGAGAATAAAAGGGAGTCTAAAATGGGGCAGGGGCAACGCTTTTACGCAAATGCCAGTTGCTGGGAGCCCACCAATGGTCTTTTTTGCGCCAGCCATTAATGGGCGCTCTTTTACCACTGAATACAGCGCATGAGTTTAACAGCATTAATGCTAAAAGAAATATTGCATAATATCTAATCGGCTTCATTAATTACAAAGTTATTGTTTATTGCGTAACAACCTTCACCTTCTTTGCCAAATTAATGGCACGTTCTTTAACAATATCTACCTCGGTCCCGGCTTTATCGTAAGCCAGCGCTACAGCCATGCGGCGGTAGGGCCGGGTAGTGGGTTTATTAAATATCCTTAAATCGCTTTTAGGTTCTTTCAGCAAATCTTCCACACCAATGTAAGTGGGCCGCTGGCCATCTCCACCAGCCAGTATTACGGCCGATGCACCTGTTCGTTCTAATGTAATTTCGGGTATGGGTAAGCCTAAAATGGCGCGTGCATGCAATTCAAACTCGCTGAAGTTTTGGGTGCCTGCCAATGTTACCATACCGGTATCGTGTGGGCGGGGCGACAGCTCAGAGAAATAAACACCCTTATCTGTAAGGAAAAATTCAACTCCCCAAATACCTGCACCGGTAAGAGATTCAGTAACTTTTGCAGCCATTTCCTGTGCATCTTGTAAATCCCATTCTTCTATTCCGCAAGGTTGCCAGCTTTCCATATAGTCGCCCCGTTCCTGCCTGTGCCCTATGGGCGGGCAGAACAATGTATGCCCGTTTTTCTGGGTAACCGTAAGCAGGGTTATTTCAGCATAGAACTCTACAAATTCTTCAATAATCACTTCTTTATAATCGCCACGGCTACCCGCCATTGCATAGTTCCACGCTTTTTCAATATCATCTTTTGTTTTTACTACGCTTTGCCCTTTTCCGCTGCTGCTCATTAACGGTTTTACCACGCAAGGAATGCCTATTTCATTAACCGCTTTGGTAAATTCATCTAAGGTAGTTGCATACCTGTAATTGGCTGTACGCAGGCCCAATTCTTTAGCTGCCAGGTCGCGTATGGCTTTACGGTTCATGGTAAAGTTGGCTGCACGGGCGCTGGGCACAACAGTATATCCTTGTTTTTCGTAATCGTAAAAACGTTCAGTACGTATAGCTTCTATTTCGGGTACTATAAGGTCGGGTTTATGTTTGGCGACAATAGAATCAAGTGCATCGCCATCGAGCATATTTATCTCTTCAAACTCATGGGCCACCTGCATAGCCGGTGCGCCTGCATAACTATCAACTGCAATAACATGCTGTCCCAATCGTTGTAAAGCAATAGTAAGTTCTTTGCCTAATTCGCCCGAACCGAGTAACAATATTTTTTTGTGCATAGAATGAAAAATATAGGAGCAATGTTACAAAATATAACGGCAAAATGAATGATAAAGATTACAAGCTAACCTATAGCCAGCGAACCCCGCCGTAATGAACATAAAATATGTACTGTTCCTGTTTTATAACCTGCCCTGTAGATGCATTTATAATGAGCCTGGGTTTTCTATAACCATTAGTATTTCTTACCTGGGTAGCCTTGGGCGAAGCAATGTGATAGGCAAAGCATTTCAGTGAAGGGTTATAATCAATTATAGTTTCAGATAAGTCAGGTACGGAATACAGAGAATCGTTATATTTTTTTGCGCTATCCTCAGCCGTCTGCAAGTATATAAAGTTCCATATTTTTTTTGCCCCTTCTTTAAGGCCGGAGGGAGATTCAACCACTTGCAGTGAGTCGTTCAGCAGGAAGCTGGCTTCATACCCTAAATAGTAACGTATATTAAGTTCAAGGCAGCAATAGTACTCAGCGTGTTCTTTCTTAAATCTCCTTCTTTCTTTCCGCGTACCTCTGGTGAACTTTGGTATTCTGAGTAAGGAGGCTCTTACCGAGCATGTATCTGCCTTAAAGTCAAAATGAGAATCAAAATAGTTTATTACTGAGGTAAGCACTCTTTTGAATAAGATAGTAGTGTCTGGAATACGGCCGTATTCAGAATGAAGGCAGTTTTGCGTTGGTACAGGGTCAACTATTCGCAAATGGGGTTGAGCAAGCGGCAAAACGGGAACAGTAATTGCAATAACTAATATGAGCGGCCAACCTTTCATGGTTAACCAAAGTTAGCAAAAAACTGATTTCAGATTCCCCACCCACATTAATGCGGGTGGGGAATGACAATTACAATGGTTTTAATAAAATGAATTGAAGCGGTGTCGAACCCACTTCAATTTACAAACGATGAGTAAATATCCTGTCATTCCCTTACGAGTACTCGTAAGGGAATCTAAACTCATTATTACCTCACCAAAACTGTTTTCATATAGCGGCTATTGTTTAGTATTCCTACGAACATATAGCTGCCCGGTTTGAGTTGTGCATTTACTAAGGAAAGAGAAAAATTTCCTCCGTCGACCATTATTTCTTTTGAAAATATTTCCCTGCCCATCATATCGTAAATATGTGTTTCCATTTGCCCGTTAGCAGACTGCGCAAAGCGCCCGTTCAAAATGGTTCCGTCAGTTGGGTTAGGGTAAATTTCAAATCCTGAATTATCGGTTAACTCATCTATTCCGGTGGGTGTTTTCATAATGTTCAGGTTGTCAATTCCAACATCGTTAGTGCCTTTGTCGGTAACCATAAACCGAATAACACTGGTAGCTGATGTTGCCGTTGTGGCGCAGCTCTCAGTGGTCCATGTTGATAACTGAGCGCTGGTAATTGTCATTAATGTGGTAGGGAAGGTAAGGCCACCGTCGGTTGAAAGCAAAACATCGAATGAAAAAGGCGACGGAGATGATTCATTATGTATATAATCGAAACTGATTGTTTTAGAGCCGGCAGGTGATAAGTTTATGTAAAGGTCGAGTGCGCCTGTAGAGCCTGCAGGAGGAGGATCGTTGTGGAATCTTGCACTATATGAGCCTGTAGCTGCAGCCGGAGAATACATTCCGGTGGAAGGTATTGTCCAATCTGCGCCGGTATAGTCATCTCTGTGCCAATAATCATCACCATCGGGCGATGTACCGCCTATATTGCTTTTCCAGTATTTATCGGGTATGCGTTGAGCGCCTGCATTGCAGCTATCCATCATCCATGTATTATCGAATGAGGTAGAGTAGGGAAGCGTAGCATATTTTGTGGTACAGGTTCCTCCGGTATCAACTTTTACATAGTACATTGGGGTGTAAGAAGTAAGCTGAGATGTTGTATAAGAACGGTAAGAAACCTTCCAGTCTACCGCTGAAGATTCTATGAGCAGGAAAGTTCCATCTTCGTAATTGGTGTCAACTAATCTTGTATGTGAACCGGGCAGGTCAAAAATATCGCCCTGTTTAACCTGCATGGCGCTTGAATATGTTGTACAAATACTTGGTAATGTAGTAGTGCTGTACTTGGTAGTTAAGGCCCATGAACGTGAAACAAAACCGGAACAGTCAACGCCGAGCGCGCAACTCTGGCAACAATCTCCACTGGTGGTACAATCGTTATCACCTGCAGACAATCCGGAAGTCAAACCAGTTGTAAATGATGATAGCGACGAAAAACCACCCCAGCAATAAGGCATACCAACTTTGTTTGCGCCTACTGCCACCCAGCTTGGTGAATTTATATTACCTACGGCTGAACAATTAACATTGCTCCACAAGTTGGCCGATGTAGTGGTAAACGTATAAGTTGTAAAGGGTAGGGCGTTGTTATGTATTTGTGTACGGGTTATTTGAGCAAAGCTTTGACACGTAAATAATACTGCTACTGCAAGCCCCAATACTTTTTTAGTTGTTATGTTTTTCATAGTAATGATGTTTGAATGTTGGGGTTTATTTTGCGTCAACTGCAATCAAATGGTCATTGAAGTGGTACTTTATACTTAGCAATGAGGCAGGGTAGCTTTGAGCCTTACCGGTGACCATTTCAGAAAGAGAGAATACATAAACTCCCTGTGGGCTGGTTACCATGTTTAGAACAGTGCCATCCTGCAATACTGAAATCTCTTTGTTGGAAAGCACATAATAACAATCGGGTACTTTTATGTTGCTTACAATATTGCCCAATCCGTTTGGTGTAAGTTCAATAGTGACAATATGCCTTTCTACCTGTATAGGGCTTTCAGTTATAAAGGTTTGTACATCGAGTACCACTTCACTTGAGGTAGAGCCAACTACATATACACCACCTACTTTTCTGTCAGTTGTAAATGACTTGTCGAATATTTTGCCAGCGGCAGTAAGTACTTTAACTGAATACGTGTTGCCACTTAGTTTCGTGTAGACAAAATTTCCCGATTGTGTTACCCAACCCATATAGCCTGAAGGTGTAACCACATTTCCGTCGGTTTCAATTCTTACGCTCCATCCTGATGGCAGCAGAAGGTAGGTAGAGTTATTATAGCGAGCCAGCCTTTCAACCCCTACATAAGATGAAGGGTAGGGAATTGCCTTAACAGCATTGCCATTTTCATCATATACATATACGTTGTTCTCGCCCAATACATAAAAATTACCGTTGTCGTAAACAAAATCCCTGGGAACAAATGAAACGGCAAACCTGTTCAGCACCTTACCGGTCAATTCATCTGTAATTATAATTTCGTCAGAAGCGTCAGATAGGAAAGCAATCCTGTCTTTATCGAGCATTTCAAACGAGGTTACTCCAATGTTAAAACCAGGTACTTGCTTATATACAAGTCCGGTGCTGTTATCCCATTTTTCAATAGCCAGTTGCTGCACATTGTAACTCGTGGCAGTATTGTTTAGTGTTGGCTGGGAAAAGGCAACGAAAGGGCATGCCAATAGTAATAAGATAAATCTTTTCATAGGTAATGATTTAAGGTTGTCAGGTTTTTCACGTTTACAGGTTTGTGAAAAATGTTTTTCTTAACAGATAAAGTACGTCTATGCAATAATACAAATAAAATCTTATAAATCTGTTAAGATTAGGGTTTTTCTGTAAGCCATTTTGGTAAATCGATTTAGGTAAACCGAGGTTAATAGTTATTGTTACTTTTATATTTTCCGGTTCAAAATTATATTACCTGAAGTATGAGAAAGACATTTTTAAATTATGCAGTGTTGTTCGGTATGGCACTATTGTATTCCTGTGATGGTGGTGACCAGCAACCCGCAACTAATAATGCTCCTGTTCCTGCTACTATGAAACTTACCAGCAAAGATGTGAATGGAACAATAGACACAATGCGCAATATGGAGACTATTCCATATACACTAGTTACATCTGACCCTTCTAACCCGGGCAAGACACTGACGTTTGACGCTGTAAGTATAAAGCTTGGTGAAAAAGCTAGCATCAGCATTGCCCCTGCGGTAATAGTATTCGATTCATTATTTGCCGATTTGCGCCACGACCTGGCTGCATGGGGCACATTCGATACAGTGGAGTTAAAACCGGGCAGTTTTCTGTATCATTCTGTAAATACTTTCGGCGATACTAAAGAAGAAGGATATAACTTCCTGGTGGTTATTAAAGGCACTAAAAAACAATACATACTAAAGGGCGAAGGTGAGAATCCATTGAAGCCTATTGCTGATAAACAACTGGCAGAAAAAGCATATAAGCTGGCCCTTTCATTTAAACCCACTGAATAACTATAAACTATGAACGATAAACAAGGAGTAGAAAACTAAATAAGTTTTTACAACTCATAATTCATAGTTTATAGTTCATCGTTATATTCTTATTCCTATAATAAGCACATCGTCAACCTGTTCAAGGTTGCCTTTCCAGTCATCGAAAGCACTTTCTAATTCCTGCTTCTGTTTATCCATTGGCTGATTGCTTATGGCTAATAACTTTTCCTGAAGCTGCTTGTATTTAAACTTCTTTCCCTTGGGGCCTCCGAACTGGTCGGCATAGCCATCGGTAAACAGGTAAAATATGTCTCCGGCTTGCATGGTGGCCGATTGCAATGTAAAAGGCGCCCTTGTTTCTCCTTGAATACCTACAGGCATTTTATCGGCATTGAATTCAATAACTTCATTTTTTCGTATAAGCCATAGTGGGTTATTGGCACAGGCAAAATTAGCTTTCATTTTTGTAAAATCAAAAGAACACAATACGCAATCCATACCGTCTTTGCTACCTTTATCGTGGCCTCCCGGGTTAAGCGCTTTAATAATATGTTCCCGCAATTCATTCAGTATTTTATCGGGGCTGTATATCTTCTTTTCCAGTGTGGCTTCATTCAGCATTGATATATTCAACAGGCTCATAAATGCGCCTGGCACTCCATGGCCTGTGCAGTCGCCGGCGCAAATGAGAAAAGAAGACGGAGATTCAATGGCCCAGTAAAAATCGCCCGAAACAATATCGCGGGGCTTAAACAGAATGAAAAAATGGTGTAAATGTTTGCCGATATAATCTTCGCTGGTAAGCAGTGCATGTTGAATTCGCGAAGCATAATGTATACTGTCAGTAATGTCTTTATTCTTTTCATCTACAATTGCTTTCTGCCGTTCTATTAAAAGTTTTTGTTCTTCTACATCTGCCTTCTGCTTTTCTATTAAATCCTTCTGGTTGCGTGTTATGCGCAACGAGCGCAAAATAATTGCAGCTATAATAGCTATGGCAATTGCAATGGCCCCGACCAGGAAAAGTGTCAGGCGTTGTTTTTTACTTTCTGCGGCATCCAGAGCGGTTTGTTTCTCCGCATCAGCCTTCTGCAGGGCAAGTTCCTTATCGTAATCTGCCCTTGCTTCCAGCTTACCTATCTCCTTGCTTTTATCTTCATTTATCAGTGAATCTTTTATATCGGAATACCGTTGATACGAGGCAAATGCTTTATGCCAGTCACCGGTAGCCGCATACATTTCACTTAATATCTGTTCAATCCCTCGTAGCTCATAAAGAAAATGCATACTGTCTGCCATAGTTGCTGAACGGGTAAGGCATTTTTCCGCTTCCTTATATTTTTTCTGTTTCGAATAAATATCGCCCATATTACCCATGGTGCTTATAACTCCTTTAAGGTTGCCGACTTCATTAAACACCAGTATCACATCCTTGTAATAACTAAGGGCAGTATCGTACTGTTTAAGTGAGCTGTATACCGCGCCAATATTTACCTTATTAATTGCCATGCTGTTTTTATCGCCCAGCTTAACATTCATCTTCAACGACTGGTTGTAATAATTGAGCGCCTCATTGTACCTGCCTTGCTCTTCAAATAATATGCCAATGTTTCCAAGGGTATTGGCTTCAAGCTGGGCATAATGTACTTTACGTGCTATGTTCAATGTCAGCGTATCGTATGCAAGGGCGTTTTTAAAATCTTTTTCTCCCGCATAAATATTGCCAACATTGCCATAGTTCTTCGCCATGTTCATACTGTCCTTGTCAGCTACATCAATTTTAAGCGCATTGAAATAATTATCAAGCGCGTGGGTATAATCACCTTGCAGGTAATATATGGCCCCTATTTTATTACAGGCTGCTGAAATTCCTTTTTTATAATTCAGTTTTACGGCCAGTGTATCGGCCTTAAGCCCATACATAAGTGCTTCTTTCATTTTATTTAGCCTGCGGTAATCAAGACTTAAAGTAACAAGGTTGTTCACTTTCGTGGTGTCGTCGGCGCCCGATTTTACAACAAGAAGAAGGGAGTCAACTATATGTTGTTGGGCACTCAAAACCAGGAATGAAGAGTTGAAAATTAAGAATAGAATTACTTTCAAAGGGAACAGCCCGGTTGTAACTTTTTTTAATTTTTCATTCTCCATTTTCAATTCTCAGTTATATCCGTATTCCTATAATAAGCACATCGTCAACCTGTTCAAGGCTGCCTTTCCAATTATCGAAAGTATTTTCTAATTCCTGCTTTTGTTTATCCATTGGCTGATTGCTTATGGCTAATAACTTTTCCTGAAGCTGCTTGTATTTAAACTTCTTTCCTTTTGGCCCTCCGAACTGGTCGGCATAACCATCGGTAAATATGTAAATCATATCGTCTTTTTGCAGCGAAACCGATTTAAGGGTGAATGGTATATTTTTTTCATTCTGTATTCCGACCGGCATTTTATCGGCATTAAACTCCATGCACTCATTATTGCGTATAAGCCACAATGGGTTATTGGCGCATGCAAAATCGAGCATATAGTTGGTGAAACTGAATGAACAAAGGGCGCAATCCATACCGTCTTTACTGCCCTTGTCATCGCCTTCCGGGTTCAGCGCCTTAATAATTTGTTCCCTTACGGTATCGAGTATTTTTGCGGGCTCATTTATTTTCTTTTCCAGGTTTACCTCGTTCAGCAGCGATATATTAAGCAGGCTCATAAACGCGCCGGGTACACCATGGCCTGTACAATCGCCTGCGCAAATCAAAAATCGCCTTCCCTCATTGGTCTCCACTTCATTCGCCCAGTAAAAATCGCCCGAAACAATATCGCGCGGTTTAAACAGTATAAAGTATTCTTTCAGTCGTTTGCTTATAAAGTCGTTACTGGTAAGAAGCGCATGCTGAATACGCGATGCATAATGAATACTGTCGGTGATGTCTTTATTTTTTTCGTCCACTATGGCCTTCTGATGTTCCACTTCAAGTTTTTGTTTTTCAATAATCTGCTTTTGCTTTTGTGTAACCTTAAACCTGCTGAAAAGCATAACTGAAAATATAATTACAAGTAAAAGGCCCACGCTTACAAGCAAAATAATTACCTGTTGTTTCTTTTTTGTGGCTTCAGTAACGGCGTCTTTCTGGGCCTGCTGTGCTTGCTGGGCCGCTTGTTTTTTGTCGAATTCGTAATTCATCTGAGCCTGCACTGTTTTCTTTGTATTGGCTTCATTGTTCAGGCTATCGCGGTAGGCAACGTATAACTTATAGTTGCGGTAAGCCTCTTTAAAATCGCCTTTCACGCTATCTACCTGGGTGAGTCCCTGGTAGCTACCATCGATATAGAATTTACTGTTCATTTTGCTGGCAAGTTGCAATGCTTCTATAAAATGTTTTTCAGCATCATCGGCTTTATGAATTTTAATTTCATCAATACCTATGTTGAGATGTGAAATAGTTATAATCTCTTTCTCATTCAGTTTAATGCCCATTTCAAGGCAAGCTGTGTAATTTCTCAGTGCTTCAGGGTAATTTTTCAGGTGTTCGTATACATTGCCAAGGTTATTATATGAGGTGGCAATGCCGGCTGTGTCATACAATTGCTGTTTTATGGCAAGCGATTTTAACTGGTATTGCAGGGCAGAATCATATTTACCGGTTTCATCAAAAATACCGCCTATGTTGGAATACGAATTGGAGATTTGTTTGAGTAATTCGCCGGCCTTAGTGGTATCGCCATTTCTTTTCGCTTCGGTAAACAAGGTTTGCCTTATAGCAAGGGCGCTATCCGCATTTTTCAATGCTTCCGTGTAGTTCTGCTCGCCCCAGTAAACATTGCTTATAGTATTTTGTACAGCGGCCTGGCTTTTCCGGTCGCCCAGGTCTTCGAATATTTTAAGGGCATCAAGGCAGTTTTGCAACGCATCGGAATATTTGCCAAGCTCTTCATAAATTACACCAAGGTTACCCAGGGCGTTCGCTTTCTCTATAGTGAATACTTTAAGTGGCTTAGCCGTTTTTATAATAGCAAGAGCTTGTTCGGTATATTTTTTCGCTGAATCATATTCAGTTTTTCTCAGTTCCAGCTGGCTCAATTCGTTCAGGGCTTTTACCCTGTTAGAATCCTGATTATTTGCCTTCGCTGCATTTTTTAACGAGTCAACATTGTGCTGCCGGGCGTTCAGAACTGTAAACGATGAGCTATAAATGAAGAGTGTAAGTAATAGTAATATCTTCTTATAATTCATAACTCATAATTCATAATTCATAACTCATGGTTATACTCTTATTCCAATTATCAATACATCGTCAACCTGTTCAAGGTCACCTTTCCAGTTTTCGAAAGTGGTTTCTAGTTCCTGTTTTTGTTCAGCCATTGGCTTATTGCTTATAGCCAGCAACTTTTCCTGGAACGGCTTGTATTTAAATTTCTTTCCTTTATCGCCCCCGAACTGGTCGGCATAGCCATCGGTAAACAGGTATAACGTATCGCCTTTCTGAAGGTTTAAATTGTGGGTGTTGAAAGAGGTTGGCTTATCATTCTTACCTATAGGCTGCTTGTCTGCCGCTACTTCTCTTAATTCACCATTCCTAATATACCACAGGGAATTATATGCGCCTGACCAGCTAATAGCCAATGGCTGGTAGCTAATAGCCACTAAAGATATGTCCATTCCGTCTTTTACCTCGCTTTCGCTTTGTTCGAATGTTTCCAGCACAAGTTCCCGCACCTTATCAAGAATTTTGCCGGTTTCGGTTATGCGAAATTCTTTTACAGCCCTGTTCAGCGCGTTACTGCATACTACACTAACCATAGCGCCCGGCACACCGTGGCCGGTACAATCGCAGGCTGCAATTAAAATAGTATCTCCCGCCCGTTCCATCCAGTAAAAATCTCCGGCTACAATATCTTTTGGTTTATACAGCACAAACGATTCCGGCAAATACTTACTGATAATGCTTAAGGGTGGTAATATAGCGTCTTGCAAGCGCTTAGCATATATAATAGAGTCGAGCACTTCCTTGTTCTTTTCTTCCACAAGTGCTTTCTGCTCTTCAATAATTTTCTTTTGTTTTTGGGTAATTCTGAAACGGCTTAAGAGTAATGCAGAAAATACCAACACCAGTAATAACCCGACGCTTACCGAGGCCATTATTACCTGCTGCCTTTTTTTATTTACCACTTCTTCGGCGTCCTTTTTATCTTGTATGGCCTTTTCTTCCGCCTGCTTTTTATCAAATTCATAAGTCATCTGCTCGCTTACCATTTTCTTGGTGTTCTCTTCATTCTTCAAACTGTCGGTATAGGTAATCTGCATTTTATAATCATTGAAAGCGGCTTTATAATTACCCATGGCACTGTCAAGCACATTCATGTAATGGTAGGTGTCGCCTATAGTTTCCTTTTCGCCTATTGCTTTTGATAACTTAAGCGCTTTATCGAGCCATGCTTGTGCATCGGCATACTTCTTTTCCCTGGTATTAATTTCGCCCATGTTAATGTATTCATTACACATTCCCTGCTTGTTATCCGCAGCTGTTTCAATATCAAGGGCCTGTTGCACATAATTTGTGGCCTCAGTATAATTGCCCAGTCTGCAATTAATATTTCCCAGGTTTGAATAGGCATTACCGGCTCCGTATTTATTATCTATTTCTTTGGCTATTTGCAGGCTTTTTAACTGGCTGTTCATAGCTTCGGTATAATTGCCCATATTGAAATAAACCACACCGATGTTGCTGTAATCAATACACATGTCATATTTATTCCCTATCTCTTCATCAATACTAAGACTGTGTTTGAAGTTAGTTAAAGCGTCGGTAAAATTGTTCAGGTTAGCATATATATTGCCAATATTCAGGTACGCGTTGCCCATGCCGGCCTTGTCACCCAGTTTTTCAGCCATCTGCAGGCTCTTCAGGTAGTTCTTCAGCGCTTCAGGGTAATTCCCGTGGTCGAAATATATGTTGCCTATATTACCATATCCATTTTCGGTCCCGTGTGTGTCGCCTATTTCCTCTGCAAGGGTAAGGCTCCTACGGTAATTTTTCAACGCTTCCGAATAGTTACTCTGGTAATTATTCAGGTTCCCTATGTTTGAGTAGGCAACCACCATTCCCTCTTTATAATCAAGCTTCTCGGCCAATGCAAATGCTACATGCACTATAGAGTCGGCACGGTGGTTATCGCCTGTGCGGTGTAGCCTTTTAAATAACAGGTTAAGGGTAATTACCTTGTTGGTGTCTTCGCTAGCAGTTTTCAAAACAGTATATAACGAATCTATCTGTTTCTTCTGTGCAGAAACAACAGAGCATATAAAAATGAAAAGCAGAATACAGGGTTTAAGTTTTCGCATTTATTCCTACACTTGGAAGTATAAATATAAGGGGAATTAGTAGAAGCATAGTATACCAGGCCTTTACTATTTCGTTATTCCGAATATAGTCTTGCGTAGCCAATGGCTTGGCCACGGTAATTTATAGAGGGGTAAACAGCTATAAGTAAACGGGCATTAAATGCCTTAATTAAGAATAAACTGACCAAACTGGCTTTCGTTTCTTTTTCCGCTAAACATGGTGCTTCTGAAGACAATAACCTTATTACTGATGGGTAGATTAAAGGTTGTGTAGACATACAACTTACTGTCCTCATATATATTACCGAATTTCATTCTCTTCATTTCACCCGATGTAAGGTCAATAGATTCAACTACAAGGGCTAGGTAATGTGCCCCGCCGTCAATTATAACTTCTCTTATACTTTTCCTGTTTGCAGCTACAGTCCCCGCATTATAATCGGCATTCTTCCATTGGTCGTTATACAACAGGTATACAGTATTACCTGAAACAAAAGTGCTATATGAACATACAAACGGAACTGTATAAGATGCTGAACTCATATTCTGGTATTTGGGAATATCTTTCAGCCATCCTAATGAACCATCAGCATTAATTTTAAGTACAATACCATCGTAATAATCAAATGATTCTACGTACGCACTTGTAGTGTGCGTCGCAGGCCTTCCACTTGGAGTAGTATTGTTATAATTTATGTGTGTGGTATTTACCCAGCCGCCTAAGTATGGATGTGCCTGTTCAAGGGCCATAACCACGCTGCCATCGGCGAGCGGTAGCGCATCTCTCATGGTCATATGGCCTATTCCCTTATTATTCTCATTCGTAAACAGTGAAATAATATCCTGGCTGAAAGGATAGCTTTTATTTACAGTTGTTTTTGCTGAACCGTTATCTATTTTTAACAGGAAGGCGCCTTTAACACCATAGGTATATGTATCTTCGTACATCCCTGCCATTACTATATTTCCTGCTTTGTCGCAACAGAATTTATAATCGCGCACAGGCCTGTTGCCGTTTATATTACCTGCAACCGTAGCAAACGTATTTTTACTATGTATATATTCAGCTATGGAATAGGAATCGCTGTCTTTTTTTATAGTTGTTTTCAGCAGAAAATAAATATTATCGCCGCTTAGTAATACTTTCATAACCGAAGCGTTAGCTCCAAGCGCCTGTACATTAATTTCTTTGTCCCATATTTCCGATAAATCGGCATTATACAACTTCATTGAAACATCCTTATCACCTTTCTTCTGATAATAGGCCAGGAAAAGGGTAGTATCATTTGAAACAGCGTACCTGTATCGGTAGCGAGCAAGTACGCCTTTAGATACATTATCTTTTTCATTTTCCGTTACTCCAATAACCGCCTTATTCTGATCAATTACGCCTTTATCGCCAATTTTTAAAGCACAGGCTGTAGATGCATCAGGCTCATAAAAAATACTGATGAGTTTTTTCTTCAGGTAAATAACCGTATCGGGATAATAATAGTTTTTGCTGCTCACATCTCGTACGCTCAATGTTTTAGCATATAACATGTTACCTGAATAATTAAATTTCTGCAACGTAATAATAGGTGGATACACAACACCGGTTTTTTCTGTAATATACGGATGGGGGTTTTCAAACCGGGTAACATAAAAGCCTTCAGTATCGGCTCCGAAAATTTTGGAGACCTGAGCCCCGGTCGTATCTGTAAAACCGTTACCCCAGGTTATATTGCCTATTCCCTTTACGGTATCTTTTGCATTATTGCCGGTGGAAATTACGCAAGGTTTATAAATGGCATGGGTGGCAAAATCAAATATTAGAGGAACCTCCAGCACGAAAGCGCCTATAATGAAATCAGCCGCGAATGCAGCAGGGCGTATTTTTCTGTGCGGTTCACCTTTAGCCGGTTTATGCTTCTGGCAATCACCTACCCGTGAAGCTAGCATAAATGCACATCCTGATTGCGAAATTATTATTGCAACCAAAACTAAACTTACCACGCCTTTTACAATCTTATATTGATATTTCATAAGTAGTCACCTAATTCTATTTCCTATCGGGTTCCTTGCTAACTTCAAAAGTAAAATAATTCAGAATATGATTAGAGATAGCAGTGTTATATGGTGAATTTCTATTATTAAATATTTCTGTTATTTTTGCTGATAATAAACCTCTTAATCATCCTCTATGAAAAAATATGCTCTGAAATTATTTGTTGCTGTATTGTTAAGTATGGCAATGAATACCAATGCCCAGAAAATAAAATGGGATAAAAAGTTTATTGATACAACCGGTTCACAGGTTCATGAGTTTATAGGGTACGATGCCAGTGGTTTTTATATAACCCGGTTTTTACATGGAGAAAGTCTTAGTGTATTGGAAAAATATGATTATTCGGGGAATAGAATTTGGGGGAAAGACCTTGATATACCTGAAGAGACAGGTAAAAAGGATTACCTGATTGATAATGTTTATTTCATGAAAGATAATATTATTTATACTGTTTGCAGTTATGATGTTAAGACCGCTTATGCCTTTAAAATAGGCTTCGATGGCAGCATGAGTAAAAACAAAACAACTATAGGAGATATTGAAGTAAAGAAGGATATATGGATGGGAGGAGGGGCAAGCGGACATTTATATAAATACCGTTACCAATACACGGTGTCGCATGATAAAACAGTATTGCTGTGTTATTACAGAAAAAAGGATGAGAGTAAGCTATTGATTAAGGCAATGAAGGAAGACTTATCGGAACTTTGGGAAAAGGAAATAGAATTGCCTGTTAGCGGTAAGGATTTGGTGATAGAGGATGCAGTAATGTCGGGCGATAATACTTATTTCCTGGTTGCAAGCCCGAAAGAAAAAGATATGGTTTCAAAGGCAATAATTATGTATAACCATACTACGGGTAAAATAAGTAAGATAGATGTTGACATGGCCGGTGATAAGTACCCCGTTGCCGGAACTAGCCTGAAAACTGATAAAACAGGGAATGTGATTTTTAATGGTTTATATGAAACTAAGCAGGGTGATGGTGTTACAGATGCCTGTTTTATGAAAATAGATAACAATTCGGGCAATGTTTTGGCAAGTAAAGACTTTGCTTTTGATAAGGACTTCCTGTCGCAGTTTATAAGCGACAAGAAGATTGACAAAGGCAAGGGAATAGAGCAACTCAAAATTAAGCAGATTATCCCGCTTGACGACAACAGCATTATTGTCGCAACTGAACAGGGTTATAACTTTATAGGGACCGCATATATTAATAATGCGGGTATGCAAACAATGGTTGTTTCAGGTACCCGGGCAACAGCTCCAGGCCCTGGCACTGGCACTCGTACACAAACTGTACAATCTTACGATTGTAACAGTGGAGTAATTTATAAAATTGGCGCCGATGGTTCGTTGGCATGGATAAAAGAAATTGTAAAAAAGCAAGATATGAGCTCTGCCAGCGCCACAGCGGCTGTTGCGAACTCTTATGGAATAAGTATTTTCGGTAATAAAATGTATCTTATTTTCAACGACAATAAGAAAAATGCAGATTTAACGGCTGAAGATGCTGAGAAGAATAAAGATGATATAAAGACTAACCATATAGATGGTGGGCATAGCTGGCAAGTTTTAATTCTCGAAACGGTTGACCTTGCCACAGGCGATTTGAAGAGAAAAAAACTCAATGACTTCTATGAAAACGGCGAGTTGTATTTTTATGCCAATTTCAGCCTTCCTTTAACCGATAAAGTGATTGTATTCAGCAGTACAATATTCAGGGCCCATGGTAAAGACGAAGGCCAGTTTGGAGAGTTTACTGTAAATCAGCAGTAATAATAGAGCCGTTATAAGTATCAGTTAGTGTATTTGTGTAAAATAGGCTTTTAACTGTTCCACCTTAATGCCCTGCTTAATAAGCGTGCCACCCGGGGCAAAAAGAACCCCGTAAGGGAACCTGTATTGCGAAAAGGCTTCGTTGATACGTTGGTTGCTTATAAGTTGAGGCCAGTTGTAGCCCTTTTCAGTTACAAACTTTCGTACCGCTGCTGTGTCAGAATCTGAAAAATTCATGCCGATAATGGTTAAACGCTTTCCGTATGCTGAATCAATTTTTTTTAATTCACCCAACGCTTTTATGCAATCAACACACCATTTGCCCCAAAAAAAGAAATAAGTGTACTTGTTAGGACTGACGATGTCTTTCAGCCTTCCTTTTTTACCATCGAGCCCGGTAGTTTCAAATTCGGGCATATGGTTGAATAGTTGTGCATCAGGGTTCCCTCGGGCCCGGCCCAGTGCTTTTATGTAAATGGTGCTATTGGCATTTGAATTTACACAGCTTACAAGGAATTGCCATTTGCCAGCCTGCACTATAACATTCTTATGCCAGCTTAAAAGGGTGGCCTGGCAGCCAATATGTGTATAAACGGAATCGGACTTGTAGGGGGCTATAATAACCATGTCGGTTTCAGGCGAATTATAAATGCTGTCGCCATTAGCATCATAAAGGGCTATAGTAAACTGTACTGAATCGTAATAAACATCGGCCGCGGGAAGCTTATGCCAGTTATCGTATGAAACTACAGTACGGTTTAGCGCAATATTTGTGTCATTTTGCCCGAAAGCAGTATAAAAGGAGAAAATGAGCAGAGGTATGGAAAGCCAGTTACGCATGGAACAAATATAGAAATAATAAAAGGCCTGCCTGTCTTCCATTTGTTTAAGGATAGGGTATTAAAGCCCCTTTAGAGGTTTGGGGCTGAATTCTATTTAATTCACTAACTTTGCACTTTATAATGTTAATTCATGGCAAAAAACTTTGTTTCCAATAAAGATGAAACGGTTGTAATGTTCAAGAATCCTTTCTTGGAAAAGCTATCCCGTATTCACTGGTCGGTGCCATTAATTCTGTATGTTCCTGTGGCTTTTTACTTTCTGTACAGGGCCTTATTCGTATTAAAATTGGGTATTCTTTCTATAATCGGTTTATATTTTAGCGGAATAGCTATATGGACACTTACAGAATATGTATTGCACAGGTTTGTATTTCATGCCCATTTCCCCGGTAAGCTGGGTGCCCGCATTAGTTTTATAGTTCATGGTGTGCACCACGACTATCCTAAGGACAGTAAGCGCCTTGTAATGGTTCCATCAATAAGCATACCGCTGGCCGTAATTTTTTATACCCTCTTTTATTTTGTCTTCGGCCCGGTGTATGCTTCACCGGCTTTTGCGGGCCTTATAACGGGCTACCTTATATACGATATGACACATTATGCCATACACCATTATAATACCAAAAGCCCTTTCTGGCTTAGCCTTAAACAGCATCACGCTATACACCACTACTCTGAAAGCGACAGGGGATACGGAGTAAGCACCAAGTTCTGGGACCATGTGTTCCGCACCATGTTCAGGAAGCCAAAGGAAGCTAAACAAAACGTAGAGGCTTAATAACAGCCTCTTTTTATTACAATAAAATTATCTTTACCACTTATTCTGCGTATGCAGAACAATTTTGTCCTTATTAAAAACAAATAAATTACCTCATGTCTAAAATTTCCGATTTCATTAAAGTAAAGAACCAGAGAGTTGCCGGCCGTTACAGTAAACCCAAAGTTTCAATGGGCCATTTTGTAGAAGACTTTATGGATGGTAAAATAGATGTTGAAGGCGATTTCAGGGAGCTGATGAAGCATAAGGACGAGGTGTTTATTTACGATTTTAACCACAAGCACTACCACTTTTTCTTTACCCGTTTTATACCCGAGGTAACCTTGCACACCAAAAAACAGGACGAGCGCATTGTTCGCAGCCACTACGATAATAAGAACGATTTGTTCAGCTGGTTCCTTGGGCCGCGCATGGTGTACACTACCGGCTTTTATGTAAATGGCAGTGAGGACCTGGAAAAAGCCCAGGATAATAAAATGGACCTGATAGCCCAGAAAATGCAGTTTAAGCCGGGGCAAACCATGTTAGATATCGGTTGCGGATGGGGTACCCTTGTTATGCACAGCGCCAAACAATATGGCATGAATGCTACAGGAGTAACCATAGCGCAGGCAGGAGCCGATTATGGCAACAACCAGATAAAGGAAAACGGAGTAGCAGACAAGGCCCGCATAGAAAGAATGGACTACCGTGATATTCCGCAAAAGAAGTATGATAAAATTACCTGCCTGGAAATGGCGGAACACGTGGGCCTGAAGAATTTTGAAAAATTTATGACCCAGATTTATAACCTGCTTGAGGACGATGGACTGTTTTACCTGCAGATAGCAGGCATACGTGAACGCAGGCAAGCGTTATGGGGCCCCAATATGGAAGATTTGGTATGGGGCCTTTTTATGAACAAATTCATATTCTCAGGAGCCGATGCCAGCAAACCGCTGAACTGGGATGCGCGCCGTATAGAAAAAGTAGGCTTTGAAATGCACAGTATTGAAAACGTGGGCATTCACTACTCGCGTACGGTTGAGGCATGGTATAATAACTGGATGCGCAACAAGGAAAAATGTATTGAAAAATACGGAGAGTACACTTTCAGGATGTACCAGGTATTCCTCGGATGGTCCATTGAAATAACGGCCCAGGGCAGCTCAACGGCATACCAGATAGTGTGCAATAAAAACCTTAATAAGTTTAACCGTAACAGGTGGATTGGCGCCGTAAACATGGGCGAACGCGACAGGTTTAAAAACTAAAGGGCAGCTACTTTCACTTCTTATCCATTACATTTTACTTCCTTTTAAGGGGGGTGTTGAAAACTATCAGCATTTATTTACTATATGTAATAAAATGTATAATATGTTTGCAATAGAATAAAAGATATGCCCCGTTGCCGGGTTTTTTACCACTCAATGTTCTTTTCATACGCAATAGGTTTTCCCGGCACGGGCTATCTTTTTTAATTAAAAATTAAGAATTAATAATTAGGAATTATGCGAATGCATCCCTTCGGGAAAAATTAAAGATCCCGTCTTAACCTAAATCTTAACCTCAACCTTTTCTTAATACATAATACCTTATACTTAATACTATTTTTCATGAGTTTATTATCAAATCTTAACCCGGTTTCTGCTATAAGCAAAGCCATTTTTGGCGATAAGGGCCTTACGGGCGGCGTTATGAATGTGCTGGAAGATACAGGCATTGTTAAAACACCGGAAGAAAAACAAAAGGCCCAGGAAGCGCTTTACAATTTCGAGTTGCAGATGCGCGATAAAGACAACGATGTTATTAAGGCCGTTAACGATACTATGCAAACAGAAGCCAAAAGCGAACACTGGTTGCAATGGAGCTGGAGGCCCTTAGTTGGCATTACCTTTTCGGCTGTTATAATCAATAACTATATACTACTGCCATACTTTGCCAAAGCCGGACTGCAGGCCATTCAAATACCATCGGAAATGTGGAATGCAATGCTGGTTGTGTTGGGTGTTGCTGCCGGTACCCGTGGTTGGGAGAAGATTGTGAATGCGCAACAGGGAGGGAAAAGCTAGTCCTTCCTGGCCCTTCCTTTTATTAAGTGCATTATAAGGCAAAAAATTCCTAATGTAACCACAATACAAACCGAAGTGTAGAATCGTGTTTGTAGTGCTTCTGCTTTGGCATCATGAAATGGTATAACTGATGGATACGTTAGTTTCTGATAGATAATTCCAAAGGCAAATGAAATACTAATGGAGGTCGCTATTAAATAAAGAGTAGAATTAAACTGTCTATTCCTGGCAAATTGAAAGGCCAGCATTAAAACCAATAATATGATGGTAATATTTCCAAAGCCTATATAGAAGTCAAGTGTTGCCCTATAAAAGTTTAGCAGGCCACCCCTGCTGCTGAAAAACTCAATAAAAACATAGTAATAGAAATTGCTGACTAGGGCAATGATTAAGGGTAGAGTGTAACGAGATGATTTTATTTTAGTGAATAGTGCCATAATGCTAAAGTAAATAATTTCATTATCTCGTTATTCTGGAGTCTAGCCTATCTTGGAGATATATCAGGGGGTAAGGATGGTAGGAAAAGGCCAAAGGATTATGGGGTTTACACTTTTTGCCACTATAAAAAGTATAGTAATTTGATAATCAATATTATATAATCAAAAATGAGCTTAAAAGTGTAAACCATGTAAACCCTCTTCAAGAATTGAAAAGTGTTGCCCCAAGCAAAAAATGTCGGTCAACACAATTTTCAAAACCGACAAAAAAAATGTCGGTTTTTCGTTAAGTAATTGAAAATTAGGAGCATAAAAATGTCGGTTGTAAAGAGGGAAATGTCGGGAGAGGAAAATGCAAGAGTAGTTTTCTTTCCTACATTTGTAAAAGAACGAGTCGCTCACTATGGAAACCACGCTAATACCCTTAACACTGGAGAGAGTACAAGAAATACTTTCTACGCACTTTAACTATTACCAGAAACTGAATAGTGAGGAGCAGGAAGTATTTGTAAAACGGGTGTGGGATTTTATTGGTATTAAGGATTTTGTTCCTAAAGAGAACGTTGAGCTTGCGGCTGGAATTGACAATATAAAAACGCTAATCTCCGCGGCAGCAATACAGTTAACCTTTGGCCTATCGAAGTACGAGCTGGAGCATTTTTCAAGGATATTTATATACCCTTCGGCCTATTATAATAACATGACCAAGCATTGGCACAAGGGCGAGGCTAATGTGGTAGGGGCTTTGGTATTTTCGTGGAAGGACCTGGAGGCCGGTTATGCGGATACTACCGACAAGCTTAACCTTGGCCTGCATGAAATGGCGCACGCGCTGATGTTGAGTATTAATGTAGGCGAGGGTAACGACCCGTTCTTTGCTCAATACTTTTATAAGTGGTGGGGCATATCGAGCGAAGAGTTTTTAAAACTCGAAAAACATGAAGCATCCTTCTTCCGCGACTACGGAGGTACCAACCCCCAGGAGTTTTTCTCTGTTTGCGTGGAGTGTTTTTTTGAGGCCCCGGTTGAATTTAAGGACAAGCACCCTGAAATTTACCGCCAAACCTGCATATTATTGAACCAGGACCCTTCGGGCAATTATGCTACTATAACCGAGGCCAGGGAAAAGCTGTTAAGCGAAAAGCAGGTCGATGTTATTCCTTCAGTATTGCAGTATGCTACCAGTGGCCGCACATGGACATTCACCATGTATTTTGTAACAGCATGGGCGGTATTTTTCATTGCCGCAGGATTAATGGGGGCTATACAAGCATTAATCGTTGCAGGGGCGAGTGTTTTCCTGGTTGCCTTTATTTCCTGGTACGCATTAAGTCATAAGGAGTTTAGCGTTTACGACAACGCCTTTATAGTGAGCTATGAAAGTTTCGGGCGAAAAGCACAGGGGGAAATTATATTGAGCCCTGAAAGCATTATTTCAATAGCCTTTGTATATGACCGAGACAGTACCGAAGAATCAATATTACAGGTAATGCATGTTGAAGGGACACAAATAAGAAAGGATACCTGGGCATTCACCCACCTTAAATCGGCTGATAGGGCAGGGCTGAGGAAAGCTATACGGGAATTCTGTGCGAAGTACAGGATTACAATAACTGGTCAATAATAATAATACCATATAACTCATTAATATTCTGTTACTCATAAAAATCTACTGCATTAGTAGATATTTAATGGTGAAAATGAAACTTTTTCATTTTTTATCCGTATCTTTTATAGCGATATTGCATTATGGTATAAAAAGAACTACAATAACTTAATCCCTATAACTATGGAAACCAAACCTACCTTCGCCATTATTAAGAAAGTTATGGCTGTAAAGCTGGCTGTTGCCGCTTTATTTATTTCGGTTTTATTTTCTCCTGCAACAGGGCAAACCATGACAACCATAGCCGGCGACACATCGGGGTATGGCGGAGATGCAGGCCCGGCTGACAGGGCAACACTTAATTACCCTTCGGCCGTAGCGGTTAATGCAAGGGGTAACATTTATGTATCCGACGAAAATAACGACCGTCTGCGTATGATAGATGGTAAAACAGGGATAATAACTACAGTAGCAGGTAACGGCACAACAGGTTTTTCAGGCGATAACGGCCCTGCTGCCGATGCACAGATTAGCGGCCCTTCAGGCATAGCGTTCGATAAAGATGGTAACATATATTTTGCCGATGAGGGTAATGCCCGCATTCGCAGGGTAGATGTCATAACGCATGTAATAACTACCGTTGCAGGCGACGGGCAAAAAGCATATAACGGTGATGGCGGACCTGCCTTAGATGCATCATTCATACATCCTTCGGGTGTGGCAGTAGATGCTTTGGGCAACATGTATATAGCTGACTGGGGTACCAATACCATACGCAAGATTGATGCTGTTTCAGATAGGATTATAACCATAGCTGGTAGTGGTGAACCCGGCAATGGAGGCGATGGTGGCCCGGCCAGAAGCGCTAAGCTGAATGGAGTTAATGAACTGGCACTGGATAATAAAGGCAACCTTTATATGACCGACAGCTATAACAACCGCGTGCGCAAGATAGACCTGAAGACAGGAATTATAACTACCGTGGCCGGAACAGGTGAAGTGGGGTACAGCGGCGATGGCGCTTTGGGCACCGAGGCCGATGTGAACGGCCCTACAGGTGTAGCTGTTGATACCGCTGGCAATGTTTTTTTCTCTGACTGGGGCAATAGCTGCATACGCAGAATTGATTTTAAAACAAATATAATTACAACTGTTGCAGGCAGGGGAGAAGCAGGCTTTGGCGGCGATGGAGGCCCTGCCGTACTTTCTTATATTTCCAGGGCTGAAGGTGTAGCGCTTGATGCACAAGGCAACATTTACATTGCAGATGATAACAACGACCGTGTACGCAAAGTAGAGGCTCCGCAACAGATACAGGTTAACGGATATAATCCCGATAATACCTCTATGCAAGTGTACCCTAACCCGGCAAGCGCCGATGTGAGTGTGGTTGTAAACGAACCATTGCCGCAAGGCTCTACTATAAGTTGTTATGATATTACCGGCAAGCAAATGTGGAACACACCCGCTGAACCTAATACCAAATATATGACCATTGACGTGAGTACCCTTACACCCGGTATCTACATTTTAAGACTATTACAACCCGATGGAAGTGATAGTGTGAAGAGACTTGTTGTTAAGCATTAATTCTTACTTGAATTATAGGGAATAAGTTTCACTCCCTTTTTAGGGTTTGGCTTTATTACTACGGCTACATAATATACAGGGTTAAGTGTTCCAATACTTTTAAGAAATACATCGCAGCCACTGGCCTGTACATGCATTTTAGATTTAGGATCGAAGTTGAGAATAGCAGATACAACGGGGAAGCCCTTTTTGATAAAGTAATAACGGCCGAAGTTGTTAGAAACTACCGTCTTCTGTGTAAGGCCTACACTGTCGGTATATACAATAGGCATGTTCCCGTTACGCGAATAGGATATTAGCATTGAGTCTATCGGGCGGCAGCGGGCCCCCAGGTTACTATCAATTTTAAATTTGGTTGCCCTGCATCTGCATGAATCATTGCTTATGGCCGACACATTAAATATTACTGAAGTGCGATTGCCTTCGCCACCACCTCCACCCACAAATGCATGGCAGCTTATAATTAAAAATACCAGAAGTATGTAGAGTACTTTTTTCTTTTTTTTCATTTTGGCGTTCCCTTTAATTTAGTTATTGCTTCCCGTATAGGGTACCAATTTCACACCATGTTTCTTGTAAATATCAAGCGTTACTCTAATATAGCCTTCCTCAACTTTGCCGTTCATTTTTGACCCACGCGATAAATGCCATTTTGAATAATATCCTAAGTGAAGCCTTTTTTTCTTGAAAATAAACCATCGTATATACTGGTAACGTACGTTGAATCGGGTATAAAAGGTATCTACCCCCGACTTGATGCACGTAAGGGCATATCTGCCCCTAGGTAATGCGGTAAATTCAACATGACCTCCGGTATCTGTGGTTGCCGTTAAATTAAGGTTGTGCCTGGTGCACACAATTTGCACAGTAGCATCCGGGCAGGGCCCTTTTAAGTTTGCAATAGAATCATCAAATACGGTGGTGATATGAACATTGTACCCTGTCTTGTCGGTTTGGGACATTGCATATAGCCCAATAGACAATAATAATAGAGTGATATTAAATTTCCTAAGCCTCATCTTTTACTTTATTCTGTCTCCCATGTCATCTCGCGGAACCATTCTCACTCCTTTCCTCTTTTTTTTAACGTTCAATACCACACATAAATTGTAATTGTTACCTGCAGCTGAAATATTTACTGTGCAATTGCTTAAGGGATAAATACGGTTCCTGAGGTCGTGGGCGGTATAATCAATAACTATTGAGGCGGTATCGTAATCTTTTCGCAGGAAAAATACCCTGTATTTAGCATCGCACAAACCAAAGCTGGGTGAGTAACCTGTATAGTCGGTATAGACAGTGCCGAACAACCTGTCATTGTGGTATACGTTTATCATTACCGAGCCCAGTTGGTTGCAGTTTGCAGTTTCATTGTCTGATGCCTGGCTGTTTATATGGCAGTCGCAGTTACCGGTGCTATCGTAGGTTTGAACAAAGAATTTAATATTGTATTGCAGGCATGCGCTGTCGGCACGCTGAGCATAACCACATAATGAAACACATAAGAGTAGTAAAGCGGTGAAACCTCTTTTTGACATTATACAAAGATAATAAATAGGGATGGTGGCAAAGTATCAATTGCAACACACAATTGCGGCTATTCTTTCACAAAACGTATTGTTTGTGATTCGCTGATGGTTTTTATTTCCATAAAATAAATCCCTGGTGCCAGGTCTGCTATACCTAACCAGAGTTTTTTACCCCTGGTAGGTTTGTTTGCTGCATTTATAAGTTCTTTACCTGTTACATCAAATACTTTAACAGTTGCATTATCCAAATCTTTCATAGTAGTGGTTACATATATTATTTCTGTTGCAGGATTAGGATATAATGTGATTTTTCCATTATCCTGAACTGTTCCGTTTCCTGTTGTAAAGTTAACTACAACAGTAAAAATTTTATTAGAGACACAACCATTGCTGTCGGTTCCTGTTACAGTGTAAGAGGTTGTGGATGATGGTGACACTAAGGCGGAATCTTTAGTACTTCCGCTTGTCCATATATAGGTATTTGCCCCGCCGGCCATCAAGGTATCAGTGGTTCCCTGGTTAATAGTATCCATTCCTGTTACTGTAATTACAGGTAATGGGTTAACTGTAACACTTCCGCTATTTACAGACTGGCATCCATTTGCATCGGTAACGGTTACACTGTAAGCGCCACCTGTAGAAACAATAATGGTATCGTTTGTTCCTCCTGTGTTCCAGTTATAAGTAAATGGACCGGTACCCGTAACTGTTTCTGTAAGTGTATCACTTGTTCCTGTGCATACTGCATTAGCTGATAGCGAGATTGCTGACGAAGGCAGAGGGTTAACTGTAATACTGCTATTGCTTGTTGCCTGGCATCCATTTGCGTCGGTAACGGTTACACTGTAAGCGCCACCTGTAGAAACAATAATGGTATCGTTTGTTCCTCCTGTGTTCCAGTTATAAGTAAATGGCCCGGTGCCAGTAGCTGTTTCTGTAAGTGTATCATTTGTTCCTGCGCATACTGCATTCGCTGATAGCGATATTGCTGACGAAGGCACAGGGTTAACTGTAATACTGCTATTGCTTGTTGCCTGGCATCCATTTGCGTCAGTAACGGTTACACTGTAAGCGCCACCACCGGAAACTATAATAGTATCATTTGTTCCTCCCGTGTTCCAGCTATATGTAAATGGTCCGGTGCCAGTAGCTGTTTCTGTAAGTGTATCATTTGTTCCTGTGCATACTGCATTAGCAGATAGGGAGATTACAGAACCAGGTAAGGAATTTACAGTTAACGTTATACTATCTTTATTCATACATCCGTTTCCATCAGTTCCTGTCACCGTATAAGTATTAGTTGAAGCTGGTAGAAATGCTACGCCGTTGGTTACTCCACCGCTCCACGTATACGTTGTTGCACCACCCCCGCTGAGGGTAACATTGGTTCCTGCACAAACTGTTGTATTCGGTGAAGCGCTAGCCGTTACTGTTGGTAAAGAATTAACTGTCACACTTCCGCTATTTGTTGCCACACAACCGTTTGCATCAGTAACAGTTACACTGTATGAACCACCTGTGGAAACAATAATAGTATCATTTGTTCCGCCTGTATTCCAGCTATAAGTAAGGGGGGCATTTCCCGATGCAGTTTCCATTAGTGTATCCTGTAAACCGGCACATGTCGATTTTGCAATAAGGCTTGCTGATGGCAAACTATTAACAGTTATGGTAACATTACTGGTATTCTTACATCCATTTCCATCGGTTCCTGTTACCGTATAAGTATTAGTTGAAGATGGTAGAAATGCTACGCCGTTGGTTACTCCACCGCTCCACGAATAAGTAGTTGCACCACCTCCGTTAAGGGTAACATTGGTTCCTGCGCAAACCGTTGTATTTGGTGAAGCACTGGCTGTTACCGTAGGTAAAGAATTAACTGTAACACTTCCGTTATTTGCAGACTGGCATCCATTTGCATCGGTAACGATTACACTATAAGCGCCACCCGAAGAAACAATAATTGTATCATTTGTTCCGCCTGTATTCCAGTTATAGGTAAAGGGACCATTACCTGTTGCGCTTTCCATCAGCGTGTCTTGTGAACCCAGGCACATCAATTTAACTGTAAGGTTTGTTGATGGCAGGTTATTAACAGTAACAGTAATATTTTTTGTACTTGTGCACCCGTTTCCATCGGTACCCGTAACAGTGTATGTATTAGTTGAAGCAGGTAGAAACGCTACTCCATTGGTTACTCCACTGCTCCATGTATATGTAGCTGCACCACCTCCGCTAAGGGTAACATTGGTTCCGGCACAAACTGATGTATTTGGTGAAGCACTGGCAGTTACTGTAGGTAAAGAATTAACAGTTAACGTTATACTGTCTTTATTCTTGCAACCGTTTCCATCTGTTCCTGTAACTGTATAAGTATTAGTTGAAAACGCAGTAAAAACCACACTATTAGTGACACCTCCGCTCCATGTATATGTTGCCGCACCACCTCCGCTAAGAGTAACATTAGTACCTGCGCAAACCGTTGTGTTTGGTGAAGCACTGGCAGTTACTACGGATAGCGAATTCACCGTAACAGACATTGTTCTTACAGGGCTATTACCACAAGCATTTGTGGCATAAACAGATATTTTCCCGCCACTTGTACCAGGTGTAGCAACAATACTGTCGGCCGAACTGGTTCCGCTCCAACCTGATGGTAACGTCCACGTATAACTCGTTGCACCACTAACGGGAGTTATTTTATAAACATGGCTGCTACCCGTGCATACGGCAGATAGACCCGAAATAGAACCGGGGGAAGATGGTAAGGCGCATGGAAACCATTCTGCCACCTGGCTATTAGCATATCCCAGGTTAGGGTCATCATAATTAGCACCAACGTAAACATGACTGTTGTAAATGCTTAATGAAGTTCCGGGACTATTTAACCCAATGCTCATAGCAGACCATGATGTACCATTCCATTCAGCAATTGCCGAAGCAGGAATGCCTCCTGCCTTGGTGAATCCTCCGCCCACTACAAGATCACTATTATATGTAATAAGAGCAGTAACGTAAAAATCATTTGTTCCTGAGCCAAGAGAATCCCACGATGTTCCATTCCACTCTGCAATATGGCTGGCCGGAATTCCTCCCGCATGGGTAAACCTACCTCCGGCATAAAGATTACCATTATATACAGTTAACGCATTAACCATAGTGTCCATTCCGGTGCCAACGGCCGACCATGTACTTCCATTCCACTGCGCTATATACTTAGCCGGATTTCCGCCTGCAGTGGTAAATTCGCCTCCGGCAATCAGGTTGCCATTATAAACAGTTAAAGCATAAACTGTATTATTCATACCTGTACCCAGCGCAGACCAGAAAGCGCCATTCCACTGAGCAATACAGTTAACGGTTACTCCGCCTGCAGTGCTGAAATAGCCGCCAGCTATAAGGGTTCCATTATAAACTGTAAGTGCCATTACATAAAGATTCATACCCGAACCAAGTTTTATCCACGAACTACCGTTCCACTCCGCTATATAGTTTGCAGAATTTCCACCCGCGGTTGTAAAAAGTCCTCCGGCATAAAGATTGCCATAATAAACAGTCAGGGCTTCAGTCCAGCTATTCATTCCGGTACCTATAGCAGACCATGTACTTCCATTCCACTGCGCTATATAATTAGCAGTATTTCCATACGATTTTGTAAAACTTCCGCCTTCTATAAGGTTACCATTGTAAGTGGTTAAAGCATAAACATTACCATTCGTTCCGGTATCAACACCGACCCAACTTTGTGCCTGGCAAACTATACCAGCCGAATATATTATTGCAAGAGTAAGTAGTGATCTTTTCATTGATATAACCTATAGTTCAAATATAGCAAAAAAAGTGGTCATTTTCAAGCACATTGAGCCAATAATGCAGTTCATTGAGTGGAGCATAGGTTTCATTGAGTGGACGGCTTCTGTTTCTTTATTCTTCTTTCTCAACGTATTTACCGTTAACCCAGGTATAGTATTTGGTCGATTTTTCAGTAATATCTCTCTTCTTTGGTTTACTGAAGTAGGTATTTTCTACCGATACTTTAATGTCTTTGTATTCATGGCTAATCTTACCGGGAACAAATGACATTGTTTTAATAATACTTGTACTTTCTGTTGAGTCATATGCATCATATATGTCGCAGTCTTGCAGGGCAAAAACTGAGCTAAGGTTAGTAACATCATAAAATGTTTCAAACCCTGTACATTCACCTGAGTTAGTAAAGCCTGAGCTAATAAGAAGGGCATAGCATCCGCCAAAGTCAGTTAAGGCAATACTATCGGCCGGGGCACCAAAATTACCCGCAGCAGCAAAATTCCGCTCAAAATGTTCAATGCCATATACACCCGACGGCTTATCGAAAACCAGGTAGGCAGCGCCATAATTAGCACCGCAACCGTGGCAACCACCAAGACTATTGTCGTTCATAATCTGCAAGGTTGTGAAAACTATTAAATACTTTGTTGCCTTCGAACCCGGTATTTCCATAATAGTATCGATATTGGTATGGCATTTGCCATCTTCTGAAACGTTCATGCCGAACTCAGCATCAGCATCGGGTTTCCACATTGCAACTTTAACAAGTTTGCTTGTATCAGCTTTCCAGAAAGTGTGCGTGGTAATAATTGTATCAGGCTTGAAGAACTTTTTCAATATCTCCATTGTATCTTTCACTGACCTTACATACTGCTTTTTCCTCATCTTATCTAGTTCGCTTTCCTTGTCGGCGATAGTATCTTTAGTCTTAACTGTATTCGTTACTTTTTTTGCAGCCGGGCCTTGGCAGCCATAAAGCAGTATGATTAAACCCAACGTTATTTGAAAAATCCTCTTCATTCCTTCTCACCTTTTAAAACCTCCACATATTGCATACGCTCGTAATTCCATTTAAAATGACGGTTTATTTTCTTAATGGTCTTCCTGTGGGGCTTCTCCGTTATTGATATACTTGTTCCGTTAATTCTTATGTCCTTCATATCTTCTTTCCCTTTAATAAACCTTGCATTTTGCTCTGAACTGGTACCCATGCGTTCAAACGACGAACAATACCCGAATATATTATCTCCTGTACGTGTATCGTAATAAGCTTCGTAAGAGCCTCCTATCAGGCCAAGTCCACCATGAATAGCATAATCATCATCGCCGTATTTTTCAACCGACATGCAATCGCTCAAATGAGGACAGTCATCCCAGAACACATTCTTTTTAAAGGCCTCGACTTCGTATCCGTCTTTTCCTTTTTCCAGTTCTGCCCAGCCAATGTAATTTTCACCTGTTAGGAAAACCACAATGCAAACCGACTTATCTTTCTCAGGATACATAATAGTGTCAATTACTGTGCGGCAGTAGCCATCGTCAGGGACCTTCATGTTAATTTGCGCTTCGGGGTCGGGTTTCCATAAGGCTGTTTTATTAAAAATGGTATCAGGGGCAAAGAACATTTTCAACAATGCCAGGGTATCCGCAACCGACTTAACATACTTTACATTCCCTAAGGTATTGCGTATAAACGGTTTCTTCTTAACCGAATCTTTGCTGCCTGGTATTGCTCCGCTCTTTTGCTGCGGGTTATTGCAGGCATAAATAAATACCAATAACAATAGTGCGAATTGAAACGTTTTGCCACTAAGGCACCAAGTCACTAAATTCCGCAAAGTTATAGTTAGTGAATCTTTGTGTTTTTGTGCCTTTGTGGCTTGGGTATTATATGCAGTTCCCAATCTTTCTACAGGGAACTTTAAATGCTCCTTCAGATATAGTGGTAAGTGGTTCATATAAAAAAATGTCTTTTAACAATTCTTCTCTGCCCAATTATATAACTCTTCAGTGGTACATCCTATTGTGCGGCAACTGGTTTTTAAATGCATTGCGGGAATTTGTTTTTCATCGCCCCATACTGGTATTGACCTGTAACCTGGCTTTGTCCATATATCGTGACTGCCTTTAGTCCGGTCGTATTTAAAACCTCTTGAAGCAAGGAATTTTTCCCAACATTTAGTGGATAGTGGTCGGAAATTGCCCATTTAGGCAGTCATTTTCAAATCAATAAATTCTACTTCCTCAGCATTAAAATCTTTAAGGCTTCCATCTAAATCTACATATACTTTGGAATAGTTCTTTTTTTTCAACCTATCTTGTTTCCACCCAAACTTTATAAGTTCCTTATTCATTTCTTTAACCGATAAATTCATCAAGTACTTAAAAAAATCTTCAGTTGATGACCAAAGCATTTCCTTCGCCTTTTTTTCGGTTGCACCATAGCCGCTAATTTCAAATGATGGGATATAAAGAACGTACTGATTTGTGTCCTTGTCTCTAAAGCGTATGCCTTTAACATCCCAAGTGATTTTTAAAGTACTTCTATTAATGTGCAAAACCTGCTTTTCAGGAACAATTTTCAATTTAGAATTAGGTGTAAAACTAAATTCTCCAAACGTTGCCATATGGGTGTTATTTATACAAAGTTATCATTTTTTACTTTCCATTATTCACTCTTAACTCCTGTAAGGTTATTCGGCACAAAGAACTGCTCACCTTCAGGAACGGTAACCTCGCCAAGGCCCATAGCCTTGCGCTTTTCGTTCAGCGTCATCCACCAGGCTTGTGCCAGCAGGTTCACCTTGCTCTCCTCATCTTCACGAATCTCTTCGAAGTTCTGCTTGTCTATTTCAAGGCAGTAGCGGTGGCCATCAATTTTTTCAAACTCGGGTACCAGGTTGCGGTTAAGGCTGTCGACAAAGAGGTGCAGCTCGGGCAGCACACAATTGGTGATTAACGCCTTGCGGGCCTCCTGCATATTGTTGTAGGTTTTGTTGTCGGGGTCGTTCAGCAGTTGGCTGCTTACGCCATACACATTACATATATCGCGCATGCTCATTTTCTGCCCTTCCCACAAGCCTAAATCTTCAGCCTTGGCGCCTGTGGTAATCCAGTTCATTTTGCCACCGGTAATAAGTATTTTGCCATAGTTGGCCGGTCCGCCATATTTTTCTTCATACTTCTTCTGCAGGGCATCGAGCTGGGTATCGTCGTACTGAATATTATCGTCGGTAACGGTAAGTATGCCTGTAGGGCCAAGGTTTTTAATCAGCTTCATGCCGGCTTCGTAAGCATCGTTGCTTTGTGCCACTACTTTGCGGGCGGCAGCCAGGGGAGACACACCACGCACGGTACCATCAGGGTTCCAGTACTTGGTAAAGATAAGGTCGTCGGGCATTATCTGTTCGCGGTAGCGCCCATTTACATAGTTGAACGACGTAGGCAATCCCGTGCTTTGGTCGAGCGCTATGCTTACAAATTGCGGAGGCACAGTAATAAGCTGAATAACCCTGCCCTTGTTGCTGCCTACCTGCACGCGTATTTTAGGAATAAAGCATTCGCCTGTGAGTAGTTTGTAGCCGAATACGTTTTCAATAAACTCGGCCCTGCCCTGGTAAGGGTTAGGTCTTTGCAGCAGGTCTAGCAGGGGGTGCTGCATTACCTCGACCTTATTGGCGGGGTTGGTAACGTCGAATAGTTTGTAATGTGCTTTGGCTGCAGTGCGTGCTATCATCTCAATTACGGCATACACATTTGGGTTTTTGCGGTAGCCGTCGCGGATATATGAACGCGGGTCGTCGCCAATGTTATAAATGGCGCCCTCCTGCACGTATGCATAGCTTATACTGGCAGTTTTGGTAGTTCCCCTGCCGCCCGAAAGGGGGTTCTCGGTTTTATTGAAAGGGGTCGATAATTTTTCTAAAAATTGTCGGAAAAATGCTTGTCTTTTTTTCATATTATTAATATATTTGTATTGTTTTCATGACAGTGGTTATAATCTTTAA